>Ga0307929_1000118_pt1 | contig 78604 bp, 79 predicted proteins | sample AceLakmetage1330_FD_203160 | JGI IMG/M metagenome (GOLD analysis project Ga0307929, IMG submission 203160) | Saline water microbial communities from Ace Lake, Antarctica - #1330 | ecosystem: Environmental > Aquatic > Non-marine Saline and Alkaline > Saline | place: Antarctica: Ace Lake...
CAGACAATCTGACGACAGACCGTCCTAATCCTTGTAGTCGGCGCCGCGATATTTGAGGGTCTTGCCGTGCTGAGCATCTTCGTGGTGCGCCTTGTAGCTGGCACCGCGATAGTTGACCTTCTCGCCTTCCTTGTAGTCATGGTGAGCTTCAATGGTCTTGTTGCCCTTGTGCACTTCCATGCCGCGATAGATTTCTTTTTCAGACATTCTCTCACTCCGATCATCCATGCTGGTCCCGGACGCCTCTTGCGTGTCGGCCCGAACAGGATTGCGAAACATCAAGCCCTGCATATCCGGCAGAACAAGGTGGCGATGCGGCTTTGTGGTGAGGGTCCCATTTGTCGGGGTCACCAGACGTCACGCCACAGTTGCTACAAATCGATGAGCTCGACCCATTGGATCAGGCCCACCGGCCCATAAGCTTTTGACGCATGCCCGATGCGGCGGCTCGCAAGAAGTACTTTGGAAGTCCGCAATAGTCATGTTGGCAATATTTACGCTGTTCGCAACAGAAAAGTACGGGATAAACGCTTATTTATTTGCCAGAAAGTAGGGCTACGCTTGAAATTGCATAAGCATTGAACAATCAATGCCGCCTGCCTAAAAGTGCAGCGCAACAAAATAGTGATTTTGACTACAAAATGGGCGCAAACACACGTGGCCTATTCATTGAGCAATGCCGCCGCGCACCTTGATTCCGTCTATACGCCACGGGTCTGCCGTGTGGTCACAGGCATAAACACAACCTTAGGTAATCAGATGCAATATTAATGAAGCCACCTTTTTCACAGACGATCCTCGCGCGATCGGGAACCAGGCCCCGAAAATCGCGCAACGGATATCGCAAGGACCCTTTATGGCCGAGACCGCGCCACCGCGACTGTCAGGGTCCCTGTTCGGCCGGCGCTATGGCGTCCTTGGCCTTGTAGCCTTCAGCCTGCTGGGCCTCCTTGCCGTCGCCGCCACCGGCTATGTGATGATCCAGAACCGTGCGCAGGACGCGGTCATCTACAACGCCGAGCGCATGTCTATAAGCTGGGCACGCTATCTAAGCGGCCAGGTTGAAGACATCGAGTCCCTGCTCACAGGCGCGCCCATCACCGATGCCCAGCATGCGCAGATTGAACGTCTGAAAAGCTTCTCCGACGTCTTCCGCTTCAAGCTGTTCGACGCAGGCGGCCATCTCTTGATCATCTCGGACACCGCAGGCCTCACGGTCGACAGCTCTGAGCTGCGCGCCCACAACCCAAAGGCGTTCAGCGTCATGTCAACCGGTGAGCCCTATACGGCTGTCGAGGACGGCACGGCCAAGCCTGATCGACCGGACGTGTATGCGGAAAGCTACGTGCCCATCATCCGCAACGGCAAAGTCATCGGCATCGCCGAAGCCTATATTGACCAGACAGAGGCATCAGCCAACCTGCTGGAAGGCTATCTGGAATTTCAGACCGCCTTCGCATTGATGATGCTCACCATCATCGCCATTCCCGCCACAGTGTTGTTCCTCATGCTGGCTCAGCTCCGCCGCAAGAACGGCGAACTGGAAGCCGCCCGCGACAAGGCCTTGATCGCGGAAAAGGCCAAGACCGAATTTCTGGCAACCATGAGCCATGAAATCCGCACCCCGATGAACGGCGTCATCGGAACGTCGGAGCTGATGGCCGGCACCCAGCTTGATTCCCGCCAGCGCATGTTCATCGACATCATCCAGTCGTCATCCCGCGCGTTGCTGGAAATCATCAACGACATTCTCGATTTCTCAAAAATCGACGCGGGCGAACTCACCTTGCTACCCCGTCCCTTCAAACTCAGCCGTCTGGCCATCGAACCGGCACATCTGCTGACAAGCGCCGCCGCAGCCAAAGGCATTGAAATTGTCACCCGCACAGCCCCCGACGCGCCGCGTCAGATTATCGGCGATTTTGACCGGCTACGGCAGGTCATCACCAATCTGGTCGGCAATGCCGTCAAATTCACCGACAGTGGCGACGTGGTCATCGATATATCTGTGGTTGGCCATGATGCGACACGGCTGCACGATCAGGCCGCCGCCGAAGATGAAGTCACCATCCGTGTGGAAGTGCGTGACACCGGCTATGGCATCCCGCCCGAGGACCTGGACCGCATCTTCGAACGTTTCTCACAGGTAGATTCCTCCTCAACCCGCACCCACCAGGGCACAGGCCTGGGCCTTGCGATAAGCCGCGGCCTGATTGAGCAGATGGGGGGCCAGATCGGCGTCACATCCAAGGTCGGCGGCGGCTCCACTTTCTGGTTCACCGTGCCCTTGCGCCGCGACGCGGACGCCACCTCGCAGCGCAAACCGCTGCCAGTGGAAGTGCGCGGCTGCCGCATACTGGTCATTGACGACAACAACACCAACCGCCTCATCTTCGACGAATTGCTATCGTCCTGGGGGTTCGACGCAGTACTTGTCTCAAGCGGCCATGAAGGCCTGCAAAAAGCGATCGGTGCAGCCGCCCAGGGCCGCCCATTCGATCTGGTGCTGCTCGATCATCATATGCCCGGCATGGATGGCGAGGACGTGTTGCGCGCCCTGCGGCAGACCGAGGAATGCGCCACCGTTCCAGTGATCATTCTGACCTCCATTCTGGAGCACAACTCCCTCGCCCGCTGCCGCGAAGATCTTGGCCTCAACGGCTGCATGGTGAAACCCACCGCAAGCTCCGCCCTGCTCGACCAGATCATGGATACGCTGAGTGCGGATGCCCAGGCGCTGGCAGATCCCGACGGCAGACCCGAACCGGTCATTGCCAGCGCATCAGACACCGCCGAACCGGCACAGTCTGCCGCCGGCAACCCGGACGTGCTGATTGTCGAGGACAACGCCGTCAACCGCACGCTGGTAACCCACATCCTGCAGAACATGGGGCTGAGCCACATAAGTGCCGAAGACGGCGGAGAAGCCATCACCACCTACGAAACCACGCGCCCGCGCATGATCATCATGGATGTATCGATGCCGGTGATGAACGGCTACGACGCGACCGCCGCCATCCGCAGCCTTGAAGAGCGCACAAACTCTCCCCGGATCCCGATCATCGGCACCACGGCCCACGCCATGCCCGGCGACAAACAACGCTGCATCGATGCAGGCATGGACGATTATCTCTCCAAACCCCTGTCAGTCGACGACCTGACAAAAATGGTCAGCAAATGGCTGGAAGAGCCAGGCGCGACGCGCGAAGCCAGCGCCGCCGAATAGGTCAGCCAGGCAGGGCTTGGGTGGCCGCCTAGTAAACCGTAGCCTGCACCACAGCTTTAAGCCGTTCGATGATCGAGAACTCATCTTCGGTGAAGTCGGCATCGATCCACCATTCCTCCACCTCAGCGCGCACCCGGCCGACTTCGGGGCCTTCGGGCACACCGGCGGCCATGATCATGGAGCCCGTCAGTGGCAATTCCGGGCGGTGCCAGCTATCGGCCATCGCCAGCAACGCACGCCACTGGAACGCGTTATTGCTCTTGCCGTCATCCGCCCAGCCCAGCATCACCCGGTCCTTGAACAGCGCCAGCCCCAGATTGTAGAGCGCCCGGCGCACTTCGCGTGTGGAGAGGTAGCAGACGATCTTGGTGGTATCCGTATGCATGGCCTTGACGCGGGCCGCTTGCGCGTTTGAGAGCCTGAGGCGCGCGGCAACCTGTTCCGCCGCATCCGCATCTTCCACCAGCGCCCCGAGCCGCAACACGGGGTCACTGCTGAACAGCTGGGTCACTTCGATATCCAGCACACGCTCGAACCTGTCGAGCCTGGCCGCCTCAGGCAGCACCGCCCCAAGGATCCCCGCCGCTGCCATGGCCCGCAAAACCGGCACCGCACCGTCGGCACCCAGCAGCTTCAGCAATTCGGCCTGCACACGTTCGGCCGACAGCTTCTTGAGCCCATCCACATGCGCAGCGCAGGCCGCAAGGCCCTGCACATCAAGCTCACCCGCGCCATAGGCCGCGTGAAACCGGAAGAAGCGCAATATCCGCAGATAGTCCTCTTCAATGCGTGCCGCAGCATCGCCGATAAAGCGCACCCGCCGCGCGGCAACATCCCCATATCCGTCCAGCGGGTCATGCACAGTGCCGTCGGGATCCGCATACAGCGCATTCATCGTGAAGTCGCGCCGCTCTGCATCTCCCAGCCAATCACCGGTGAATGCCACATCCGCATGACGTCCGTCGGTCGCCACATCCGCGCGCAGCGTTGTCACTTCAAACTGCCGGTTCTCGCCGACGGCCAGAACCGTGCCGTGGTCGATCCCCACAGGCACAACCGTGAAGCCGGCGGCCTCCAGCTTGGCGGTGGACACTGCCGGTTCATCGCTGGTCGCTATATCAACGTCGGCCACATCCATGTGCAGCAGCGCATTGCGCACGCAGCCCCCCACGAAGCGCGCCGTCGCGCCGTCATTCAGCGCCGCCATCACGCGTTTCGTATCGTCCTCGCGCAGCCATAGCTGGTTTTCGATGGATGGAATTGCAGCAGCCATGTCAGAGTTACTCCCGCTGACGTCTTTTCATTATTCAGTTTGTACCCGGCTCAACATGCCCCGGCACGATGCGCCCGTCTTGATAGACCGGCGGCACATACTTACCTTCGCCCGCCGGATCGGCCGAGTACACGGCAAAGGACGCAAGCCCGATAACCACAAGCCCGATGCCTGCAACCATCAGCCACGGCATCGGCGCATCATCAAGGACCACCGCCACCCTTTGCCGCCGTGTCACGCAGGCATAGACCGTCCACAGCACCAGCGGCGTTGCGAGTAGCGCCAGTTCTATGATGGCTATCCGTAGCATAAAGACCCCTTTTATCCCGCACCCTGCGACACATCGTGCCGCTGTGCAAAGCTGCGCTCGTACAGGTTCACGATCATGCCTGCAGTTGCGCCCCAAATGTAATGCCCACCGTGGGGCATGGCATAATAGGTGCGCCGTTTGCCCTGCCACATGGCCGAGTGGCGTTCGTGATTGGCCGGGTCCATCAAAAAGGCCAGCGGCACCTCGAAGGCTTCGTCCACTTCCCCGGGATTGAGCGTCATGGTGAAGCCCGGCCGCACAAAGCCGACGACCGGCACCACACGAAACTGCGAACCGGTGGCGTAGGGGTCGAGAAATCCCACAACATCCACAAAACTGCGATCAAGGCCGATTTCTTCTTCCGCCTCCCGCAAGGCCGCGTCCTCGGCACCCTTGTCCTCAGGGTCGATGCGCCCGCCGGGAAACGCCACCTGCCCGGCATGGCTTGAAAGATCGCCCGAGCGTTCGGTCAGCAACACGCTGATGCCGTCAGGATGTTCCACCAGCGGCACCAGCACCGCCGCATGGCGCACCTCGCCGCCGATCTCGAATTCTTCGGGCTCATTGAGGCGGAAATCACCGTTCATCCGCTCGTCCGCCAACACCATTTCAGGCGCGCGCGTTCGCAACCCCGCAATTATCCGCGCACGCATATCAGCCGACGGCATCATACTCTTTATCCGTTTAGTTCCGCAGCGCGCTGCATCTTGAAAAATACTTGGTCGCTCCAAACGCCGAACCAGATGTCGCCATCCACATCATGCTCAACGCCCAGTTCGACCAACTCATAGTAGACCGCACGCGACAGCCGCGCCTCAAGTCCACCCGCACCTACCCCGCGCACATGCATATAAGGTGCCGGTTCATCCGTCTGCGGATCAAGCTCAAAGCGGATCGCATGATCGGGACCCGCAACCACAACATCGCCCACCGAGGTTGTGAAGGCGAGGGTCTGTGTATCACCCGCGCCCGCAACATCCAGCGACACTGCCACGAAGGGCACGTCTTCAACCTCGATGACAGCCTGTTCGGCAGGCGTCACCAGCGAATAACCGCCATCCTCGTCGCGCCGCAGAATGGATGAAAATAATTTCACCAGTTTTTTGCGGGCAATTACCGAGCCCTGATAGTGCCACGATCCATCACGCTTGATTCGCATATCGATCGTGTGTTTGCGCGCCGGATGCCACTTATCCACCGGCGGCAGGCCCGATTTCGAGGCTTCTTCCGCCTCTTTCAGCCCCATCACAGCAATTTCAACGCCGTCTTTGTCAGTCGATGCAGTCATATCGCCCGCTTTTGAGTTAGGGTCATAATCTGAACACAGGCGTTCTGGACTAATCGCCATCCCGTACAAAAATGTACATGTCAGAGTATATGTAGGGTCATGACCTCACTGAGTGAAGCGAACGACGACGTTATCGGCGCAGTTGAACAAACCGGCGACCAGATTGCCCGCGTCAAGGACGCCATCGGCAGGCTGGTTTTCGGCCAGGAACAGGTAATCGAGCGGGTCCTGGTAACCATCCTCTCCGGCGGCCACGGGCTGCTGGTGGGCGTCCCCGGCCTCGCCAAAACCCGGCTGGTCCACACCACCGGCATCGTTCTGGGCCTGTTCGACCGCCGCATTCAGTTCACACCGGACCTCATGCCCGGCGACATTGTCGGCTCCGAAGTGCTGGAGGAAGGCGAAAACGGCCGCCGCTCCTTCCGCTTCATTCAGGGCCCGGTGTTTGCCCAGCTGCTGATGGCCGACGAAATCAACCGTGCCAGTCCGCGTACCCAGTCAGCCCTGTTGCAGGCGATGCAGGAGCGGCATGTGACGGTGGCCGGCCAACGCCATGAGCTGCCCCGCCCCTTCCATGTGCTGGCGACACAAAACCCGCTGGAACAGGAAGGCACCTATCCGCTGCCCGAGGCCCAGCTTGATCGCTTCTTGATGCAGATCGACGTCAACTACCCCGACCTTGAAGCCGAGCGCCGCATGCTGCTGGAAACCACCGGCGACGCGGAAGCCACAGCGTCCGCCGTCATGCGCGACGATGAAGTGGAAGCCGCCCAGCGCCTCGTGCGCCGGATGCCGGTGGGCGAAAGTGTCGTCGATGCCATTTTGAAACTCGTGCGCAGCGCCCGGCCGGAAGAAACCGAGCTTGAAGAAGTCCGCCAGACCGTTGCATGGGGCCCCGGCCCGCGCGCCAGCCAGGCACTGATGCTGGCCGTGCGCGCCAAGGCATTGATGGATGGCCGTTTCGCGCCCAGCGTTGATGACGTGGTGGAACTGGCCGACCCGATCCTGCGCCACCGCATGGCCCTGTCCTTTGCAGCACGGGCCGAAGGCACAACTGTTTCCGGCGTAATCGACCGGCTCTGCCGGTCGTTCCGCTAGGGCAGGAGTAAAAAATGGCCCGCAACACGGCCAACAGGGAACAGCCAGCCAAATCAGGCCGCGATGGTTCCGCCCATGGCCGCACGCCACAGCGCCGCGAAGCCGAGGAACTTGCCGACGCCCTGCCACCGCTCCTGGTAGAGGCCGAACGCATTGCCGCCACGGTTGCGCCGGGCATGCATGGCCGCAAACGCACAGGCCCCGGTGAAACATTCTGGCAGTTCCGCCGCTACCAGCAGGGCGACAGCGCTCATCTGGTGGACTGGCGCCAATCCGCCCGCACCGACCGTCTCTATGTCCGCGAGCATGAATGGGAAGCCGCCGAGACAGTCTGGCTATGGCGCGACGGCTCCCCATCCATGAACTACGCCTCGGGAAAAAACATTCCCACCAAACAGAACCGCGCCACCGTCATTACGCTGGCAATCGCCACACTACTGATACGTGGCGGTGAACGCATTGCAGCCCTCGGTGAGCCCTTGCCGCCTGCCGCAGGCCGCACAGCCTTGCGCCGCCTTGCCAGCCTGTATGGATCGCCAACGCCCGATGCCACCAGCGACATTCCCTTTCAGGCACTGCCACGCTTTTCACGCGCCGTCATGGTCAGCGACTTTTTGTCGGATGCTGATGAAATCGCCGCGCGCATTCAACGCCATGCGGTCGCAGGCGTCCGCGGCCACCTGCTACAGGTGTTGGACCCCGCCGAAGAAGACCTGCCGTTTCATGGCCGCACTGAATTTGAAGGTCTTGAGGATCAGCGCAAGCTGACCTTCGGCCGCGTCGAAACCGTGCGCGACGCCTACCACGCGCGGCTGGAACATCATCGCAGCACGCTACGCGCGGCGACCCGCCGCTTTGGCTGGACATTCACAACCCATCGCACCGACCGCCCACCGCAAACCGCTGTGTTGGCGCTGCACGCAGCCTTGTCCGGCACGCCTATTCCCGGCCTCAACGCCCCGCTGGCCGGATAACGCGATGCTGACACTGGGTCCCCTGGGCTTTGCCGCCCCCCTTATCCTGATCGGCCTTATCACCCTGCCGGTGATCTGGTGGCTTTTGCGTGTCACACCGCCCGCCCCGAACCGGGTGCGCTTTCCCGCGATCAATCTGTTGGCAGGGCTCACCAATGAGGACGAAACACCTGCACAAACCCCGTGGTGGCTGACGGCCCTGCGGCTTACCGCAGCAACGCTTCTCATCCTTGCCTTCGCGGACCCCATCGCCAATCCGGCCGCTCAGGATCAGGACACAGGGCCGCTGCTGCTGGTGGTCGATGACAGCTGGGCTGCAGCCCCCACATGGTCACAGCGCACCGCCACGCTGGACAGTATTCTTGCCCGTGCCCGCCGCGCGGAACGCAACGTTGTTCTGCTACAGACCACGCCAAAACCACACGCCAAACCGCTCGATATTCTCACAGCGGACGCCGCCACCGCCCTGGTGGCAGCCGTCGCCCCCAGCCCGCTTGGCACAAACTACGCGCTGGCAACCGAACGCCTTGCCACAGCTGCACTTCCCCAACAGGGCGATTGGCAGATCATCTGGCTAAGCGACGGGCTTGCCGGTCAAGGCGACCAGTTGCTTGCCAGTGAACTGGCACGGCTCGGCGACATCACCCTTGTCAGTCCTGCTGCGGATCAGACAGCCCTTGCCATCCGGCCTCCCGCACAGCTGGGGCAGGACTTCGAAGCAACCGTACTGCGTGCCACGGGCGGAAGCGTGCGCACAGGCAGGGTTTTCGCCATTGGCCCCAATGATCGTGTGCTCGCGGCAACGCCCTTTACCCTTGAGGCTGGTGCAACCCAGACCACAGTCACATTGGATATGCCGTTGGAGCTGCGCAACGCGGTATCCCGCGTTTCAATTGCCGACGAACATTCTGCCGGTGCCGTCTCCCTGCTGGACAACCGCTGGCAGCGCCGCACCGTCGGCCTAATCTCCGGTGGCGCTGACGATGGCACCCAACCGCTTTTGACAGACCTTTATTACCTGCGCCGCGCCATCAACCCCTTTGCAGAACTGCGTGAAACACGCACCGGCAACAACACTTCCCAGGTCGAAGACCTGCTATCGCGCCCCTTGTCCATGCTCATCACCGCAGATGTCGGCCGGCTCGTGGGCGACGATGCTGATCGCGTGACCAAATGGGTTGAAGCAGGCGGCACGCTGGTACGCTTCGCAGGCCCACGCCTTGCTGCCGGCACGGATGACCTGATGCCCGTCGCACTACGCGACGGCGGGCGCGCCCTCGGCGGTGCCCTCACTTGGGCCACCCCGCAATCCATTGCACCTTTTGACGATGCAAGCCCGTTTACGGGTCTAGCGATTCCCGATGATGTCGAAATCAACAGGCAGGTGCTCGCCGCACCTGCCGGCGATCTGTCGAAAAAAACATGGGCACGCCTTACCGACGGCACCCCGCTGGTAACAGCTGCGCAACGCGGCGGCGGATGGATCATCCTGTTCCACGTGTCTGCCGATACCGATTGGTCCAGCCTGCCGATCTCCGGTCTTTACGTTGAGATGCTGCGCCGGCTTCTGGACATTGCCCGCGGCACCATCCGCGATGATGGAGCCCAGACGGCGCAACTGCTAAACCCGTGGCGAGCGCTGGACGGCAGAGGCAACCTGGTTGCACCGCCCGCACTGGCAGAACCCATCGCCCCCAACACAATCAGCACTACGCGTCCCACCCCCGCCCATCCGCCAGGCCTCTATGGGGCACCAGACGCGTTCCACGCGCTCAATGTGATTGCCGCCGATACAATGATCGCACCGCTGGATACATCTTTTGCCGATACAACCACCGCCTATACAGGCAGCAGCGAGACAGAGCTCAAACCGTGGTTACTGATACTTGCACTCGCACTGCTGATTGCCGATGGGCTTATCGCGCTCATTCTCTCAGGCCGTTTGCGGTTGCCCACGCGGCTGACCACCGGAACGGCAGCACTGCTATTTGTCGCCCTGTTGCTGCCTGCCGCAATGGACACCGCCAAAGCGGAAACGGCAAAGCCCGGCGACGACATCGCCATGCTGGCAACTCTTGATACGCGGCTCGCCTATGTGCTGACCGGTGACCCCACAATCGACGGTATGAGCCGCGCAGGCCTTGCCGGCCTTAGTCAGGTACTGCGCAGCCGCACTGCTATTGAGCCGGCTGAACCCCACGGCGTTAATCCGGAAAAAGACGAGCTGGCTTTTTACCCGCTGATCTATTGGCCAGTCCTGCCAGAAGGCAAGTATCTGAGCCCCAAGGCACTCGCCCGCGTTGATACCTATATGAAACGCGGCGGCACAATTTTGTTCGACACCATGGACCATCAGCGCGTCGACGCCATCGGTACATCGCCCGCCAACAAAGCCCTGCGCGCTTTGCTCGGCAGTCTTGATCTGCCGCCGCTGGAACCGGTTGGCGACGATCACGTTCTCACCAAGGCATTCTATCTGCTGAACACGTTCCCGGGCCGTTGGGCTGGCGGCACTTTGTGGGTCGAGGCGCAAGGAAACCCGGGTGACACCCCCGGCACCCTCAGCCAGGACGGTGTGACACCGCTCCTCATAGGCTCCAATGACTATGCCGCAGCTTGGGCAATTGATGCCCGCGGCCTGCGAATGGCCCAGCCCGTGCCCGGCGGCGAGCGTCAACGCGAAATGGCCCAGCGCTTCGGCGTCAATTTGGTGGTCTACACTCTTACGGGCAATTACAAGGCCGACCAGGTACACGTGCCTACCCTGCTTGAAAGGCTGGGCCAATGATGCCGGGAACAGATTGGCAAATCAGTTTTGCCCCGCTGGTGCCCGAATGGCTTCTGGTCATCGGCTTGTCGCTCACCGTCATATTAATTGCCGTCGGCCTGTGGCGGCGTGGGGCGGGCATGTGGTGGCGCATTGTCGCCTATGCGGCCATCGCCACGGCCCTGCTCAATCCATCGGCCCTGAAACAGGATCGCGAACCCGTCAACAATGTTGCGGTTCTCGCCATCGACCGCTCTCAATCCAATAGGCTGAATGACCGCACGACGCTTACAAAGGATGTTGCCGAAGAGTTGCGCCGCTCCATTGAAGCGGAGCCCGGTCTCGACCTGCGCGTCGTCGATGTCACCGACACCATGCTCATGACGGACACCTCGGACGCAGGCGGCACCCGTCTTTTCTCGGCAATTGAGGAGGCCATTGCCGCCCTGCCGTCCGGGCGTCTTGCAGGTATCATCGCGGTCACCGACGGGCAGATCCACGACATTGCGCCGCGCGCGCTTACCGGCGCTCCATTTCATGCCCTGCTGACCGGCGGCGCCGACGAAGGTGACCGCATCCTCACTGTGGAGGATGCACCGTCCTTTGCCATTGTCGGTGAAACCGCCACCCTCAAATTACGGGTGGACGATATGGGCGATGACGACACCTCACCGGGAATCGCCACCGCAGACATCATGATCCGCATCGACGGCAAGGCGCTGGACCCGATCATTGTCGTCACCGGTAGCAGCCAAACCATCGGCATTGAACTGGAGCACGGCGGCGAGAACGTCATCGAGATTGAAGCAGCCCCCGGCCCTAATGAACTGACGCTGGCAAACAACCGCGCTGTCGTCATGTCCAACGGCATCCGTGACCGGCTGCAGGTATTGCTGGTGTCGGGTGAACCGCATGCGGGCGAGCGCACATGGCGCAACCTGCTCAAGGCCGACCCGGCAGTCGACCTCGTCCACTTCACAATTCTAAAGCCGCCACAGAAAGTGGACAAGACGCCGATCAACGAGCTGTCGCTGATCAGCTTTCCGACCCGCGAACTGTTCTTGGAGAAGTTGAACGAATTTGACCTTGTCATCTTCGATCGCTACCGGCGGCGCGGCGTTATCACGGTCCGCGAGCTGCAAAACGTTGCGGACTATGTGGATGCTGGCGGTGCGCTGCTCATGGCGGCAGGCCCGGAATTTGCCGCCCCCTTCTCCATCTTCCGCACACCGCTGGCGGGTGTCCTGCCCGGATCACCCACCGGCGATATTTACACCGGTGGCTACTACCCGGTCTTGACCAACGAAGGTCATCGCCATCCGGTTACCTCGGGCCTGCCCGGCGCCGACCAGTCGCCACCAAATTGGGGCCGTTGGTTCCGTCTGATCGATGTTGAAACCACCGCCGGCCAAACTCTGATGCAAGGGCCTGGCGACCGCCCGTTGGTGATACTGGACCGGGTCGGAGAAGGCCGCGTGGCGCAATTGCTGTCGGACCATGCCTGGCTATGGACCCGCGGCTATGAAGGCGGTGGCCCACAGGCTGAAATGCTGCGCCGCCTCGCCCATTGGCTGATGAAAGAGCCCGACCTCGAGGAAGAAAAACTGCGCGCTCACGCGTCCGACGGCACACTGACCGTCACCCGGCAGACCATGGCGGAAGCGGTCGCGCCGGTCACCGTCACACGCCCCGACGGCACCACACAGAAACTCACCCTTGCAGCTGAAGGCCCGGGCCGCTTCACCGCGCGCATGGAAATCGACCAGATGGGCCTCTACCAGCTCACTGACGGCGTAGACACAGCCATTACCGCCGCCGGCCCCCTCAACCCGAAAGAATTTGCCGACGTCCGTGTGACCGACAGCGCGGTTGCACAGCTCGTCAAAGAAACCAGCGGCAGCATCCGTTACCTTGATGGCGACAACACACCGGCAATACGCCGCATCCGCCGCGGCCGCACCTCGTCCGGGTCCGGTTGGATTGGCCTCAACGCCAACACCGAATACGCCGTGCGTTCCGTCAGCGAACACACCCTCATTCAGCCGGAATTTGCTCTGCTGCTGGCATTGGGCGCCTTCATGCTGGCATGGCGGCGCGAAGGTCGCTAGAGGCACAGCTAGGCTGGCGCCTTTGTCATGACACCGCGCACGCTCTCAAAGGCACCAGGCACAAGTTCGAGCCACAAAAGCCTGTCGGGATCGTAAGGTTGCGGCATTTGCACAAGCCCCGCCGGCACCTTGGAAAAACCAATTCGCGCGTAGTAAGGCTCGTCGCCCACCAGCACCACAATCTTGTGGCCAAGCTCTTTTGCCTTTTCAAGGCTCACCTGCATCAGCGCCATGCCCGCCCCCTTGCCCTGCATATCAGGCGCAACGGCCAGCGGACCGAGCAGCAATGCATCAGTCATTTTCTCTTCCGCATTCGGACCAATAAGGATCGGCCAGTAGCGGATGCTGCCCGCCAATGTCTCGTGGGTGTTGTCGAGATACTCAGCTACGAAAGAGAGCGCGTTGATCGGCTTCACACCTTCACGAAAGCGGTAAGAGGATTTGGCAAGGCGCCCCGGCCCGAATGCAAGATTAAGCAGCTTTTGAACCGGCCGTTGATGGCCCGCTGTTTGCGGCTTCACGACAAATTTGGCAGGTGCGGTGGGTGCCGCATTTACTGGCGAAGACATGGGAAACTGTATCCTGAGCAACCGGCTGTTGGGTAGCAACAAACGAACGCGGCATCGGTCCCGGTTGAGCCGCTCGTGCCGGTGTTACGCGGCGGCTGCAGGGCGCACGAAGCTCACGAGCGCCGATGCCTGATTGGTCAGGCAAAGGCGCTGCATGGCTCGTCGTCGCTGGCAGCGCATGATCATCACGTGGATGAATCCCGGTTTTGGTCCCGGCATATCCACAGGGCCCCTCAAAAGAAGAGGTCTGTTATCACGCTAGCGCGCCAAAGGTAAAGCCACACATCCCCCCTATCGCAGGATACTGCGGGCCACCCCGCGCTCGATCGCCTTGCAGGCCCGCGCGTGGCCGCCAAACCCGCCGGCAACACGTCCATCCGGTCACCACGCCCTGCCGCGCTGGCAGACCAGCGTGTGTCCATTTGTCAGGTCTGACCTCAACACCCTTTGATCCTGACGCAGTTCCCGCTAGCTTGCCCGTGAAATTGATCTTCAGACCAAAAACGGGAGGTTCGACAGATGGGTGTACTCGACGGGAAAGTGGTGCTGGTGACAGGTGCAGCACGTGGCATCGGCAAGGAATGTGCCCTGCTCGCCGCGCGCGAAGGCGCAAAAGTCGTCATCAATGACCTGGGCGGCAGTGTTGCCGGTGGCGACGCCGGCGATGCCAGCCCGGCGCAGGAAGTGGCCAACGAAATCAAGGCCGCAGGCGGCGAAGCCGTTGCCAACTCAGACAGCGTCAGCGACCGCAAGGGCGCCGACCATATGGTCGAGCAGGCCATGGACGAGTTCGGTGGCCTCAACGTGGTGATCAATCCCGCAGGAATCCTGCGCGACAAGATGTTCCACAAGATGGATGACGAAGACTGGGATGCCGTCATCAACGTGCATCTCAACGGTGCCTACAACGTGGCGCGCGCCTCCATCAATCACTTCCGCGAGCAGGAAGATGGCGCTTACGTGCTGTTCACCTCAACCAGCGGCATTATCGGCAATATCGGCCAGGCCAACTATGCCGCCGCCAAGATGGGCGTTGCCGGCCTGTCGCGCATCATCGCCATGGAAGGCGCCATGAAGAATGTGCGCTCCAACATCATTGCGCCATTTGCATGGACACGGATGATCGCCACGATCCCCGTGAAGGACGAAGCCAGCGCCCAGCGCGTCGACCGCATGAAGAATGCCATGCGCGCCGACCAGGTGGCACAGCTTGCCATCGGCCTCTCGGCACCCTCCGACGTATCGGGACAGATCTTCGTTGCTCGCGGCAACGAGGTTTTCCTCATGAGCCAGCCGCGCCCGCTGCGCGGCATGACGCGGCTCGAAGGCTGGTCGCCGGAAACCCTTCTGGACCACGGCTTCCCGGCCATGAAGGCGGATATGCTGGACCTTGGAAACACCGGCAGCGTGTTCACCTGGGAACCGATCTAGGCCACAAACCACACCCAGGCAGAAACAAGAAAGGGCGACCCGATGGGGTCGCCCTTTCGCATTTGGATAGGCTTGAATTACTCGGTCGTCATGACCGCATCCGGCGCTTCATCGTCCTGCCCGATACGCCACACATTGGCCGGTCGGTCAGCGTCGTAGCGCACCGACATTGGCAGCGCGGTGTGAAAGGCCGTGAGCTGCGGATCGTCAGCCTGCTCAACACCGGCTTCAACACCACTGATCACGCACGGATCGCGGTCATTGCGGTTGATACCGCCCAGTGAAACCGTGCACTGGCGCTGCGCCGTATTGATGATCCGGCGATGCTTCATTTCAAGGTCGCGCAGTGTTGCTTCGTCGTCGGGAAGGTCGACGATGAGCACAGTTTCATCTTCCACCGACATACTGCCGGTCGCCATTTCTTCGGCTTTGGACGTTGCCGCCATTGCCATCACAAATGCACTTGCCGCGGTAATAGCCAAAGAAGTCTTGAAACTTGAAATTGTCATAGCGCTCACCTTGCTGTTTTGCGTCCCCGTTCAAATTCTTATGAATCACGACACGCAGTCCCGCGGGGGAATGAGGAGGCCCTGGGGGGACAGGGGCTGCGGGCGCTGCGTGCCGTGTGTAGATAGAACCAGCCAGCCTTCGACTGGTTCCCTGGCCGGCACATTTTTCTGACCCGGTCACAATCTCGTGCGCTGGCGGGGTCTTTAATTCTGGCGGAAACACCCGACATTCAGGCCAACTTCAACACCATGTCCGAGGCGGCGACCATCACGGTTTGGCCGCCCAGACGGAGGTTCAAATGATCGATATCCGCAAATTTGAAGACCACCCCCACACCCGCCTGCCCTGGCTGGATGCCTATCACCACTTCAACTTTGGCCCACACCGTCATGTGGGCCGCAATGGATGGGGCTCGCTGCTGGTATGGAACGATGACACCATCGACCCGCACACCGGCTTTGACATGCACGGCCATCGTGACATGGAGATCATCACCTATGTCCGCGAGGGGGCAATCAGCCACCGTGACCATCTGGGCAATGAAGGCCGCACCCAGGCTGGCGATGTTCAGGTGATGTCCGCGGGCAACGGTATCCGGCATGAGGAGCGCAACAATGAAGACAGCGCGACGCGCATCTTCCAGATATGGATTTTGCCGTCGGAAACCGGTAGTGCACCCGGTTGGGATGCCGCCAGTTTCCCAAAAGCCGACCGCTCGGGTTCGCTCGTAGCCCTCGCATCAGGCCAGGGCCATACGGGCGCACTGCCGATCAGGGCGGACGCGACCGTATACGGCGCAACCCTGGAGCCCGGCCAAAGCGCAACACACCAGCTTGCCCCGGGCCGCTACGCTTATCTGGTGCCCGCTACCGGTGAGGTATTGGTAAACGGCGAACCTGTATCCGCCCGCGAAGGGGCCGCATTGAAGGACATCACGGCTGTGACGATCGAGACCGTTGGGGACACCGCCGCCGAGATCCTTCTGGCGGATGTGCCTGCCTGAGAATTTCCCCACCAAAAGAAAAGCCCCGCCGCAGAAAACTGCGGCGGGGCCTTTGTCTGCGTCACATTGGTGACAAGACGGCGTTACTCAGCGGAAACAGCGCCCTCAACGGAAACGTCCGCACCGGCTTTGACGTCACCGTCGGTGCCGGCATGTGCATCGGTTTCGGCATCGGCGTCAGCGTCTGCTTCAACGGCCTCTGCTGCGTCTTCAGCGGCATCTTCAGTCGCTTCCGCTGCATCTTCGGCAGTTTCTTCAACGGCCTCAGCTGTATCTTCAGCAGCTTCCTCCATTGCCTCTGCAGTGTCTTCAGCGGCATCTTCGGTGGCGTCCATGGCTGCGCCTGCATCCACCTCAGCAGAGGTTTCAACCATTGCATCATGTTCAGCGCTGGCTCCATGACCATCGGCATACGCTGCCGTTGAAAGGGCAAGGCCTGCTGCCAGAGCAAAAACCGATGTCAGAGTGTTCTTTGTGTTGATCATTATGATTCTCCAAATGTGACGGATCCCTCGATCACAACGTGCATCCTGGTTGATTGTTCCACCAAAAACCGCGGTCGGGTTGATGGGACACAAGATGTTATCGGCACTGCGGGGGTCCAATCGCAGAGCCGTCAGTATTTGTAATTATGTGAATTTGCTCGTCGCCGCGCCTGTCCGCCCATCCCCCGCCGGGCCGTTCCTCATTGCCGGGCACGGCTACCTTCGCAGGACAATCACAATCACGATGATTCCGGGCAAAATTGCGGCAGAAGCCTAAATGGGCGCAAAATCAGGCATAAAGTATGCCCATCACCATTTGCGGCACGCCGGTATACAGAGACGCCACATAGAGCACATAGGCTGCCAGGAAGAATATCCCCTCCCGCCGGTTGATCTTCCGACCGCTGATCATGACGGGCACCATGACCACTGTCGCCGCCATCATGACCCATACGTCATATCGCGCGATCTGGTCCGCAACCGGTATATCGCCCAGCAGTGATGTCGCCCCCAAGATGAGCAGCAGGTTCGATATGTTGGAGCCGATGATATTGCCGGCAGCGACGCCCGCATGTCCGCGCATGGCCGCAAGGGCTGAAACCGCGAGTTCCGGCACCGACGTACCGACTGCCACCAGCGACAGGCCGATGATGGCTTCTGCAACCCCCATCGACCGGGCAATCTGCGTCGCCCCTTCCACCAGATAGTCGGCACCCACAATAACAGCAATGAGCCCCAGCACGATGGAGGGGATGCCCGCCCAGAAGGTGTCGGGGACACCCTGATATTCCTCGACCTCCTCCAGCCGCCGCTTGGCGGACGGCGCCTTGTGGATTACTTCGGACCAATAGCTATAGCCCAGGAACAAGAACAGCAGCAGCAACATCAACCCGCCCTGCAGGGTGGTGATGGTGCCCGTCAGCGCCACCATGGCGACCGCAAACGTTATCGCCAGCAAAAACAGCCCGTCGCGGAATACCATGCGCGGCTCGCAGGCAATCGGCCTAATCAGCGCCGTCACCGCAAGCACCAGCAATATGTTTGAGATGTTGGAACCGACGACGCTGCCCACCGCGATATCCGGTGTGCCCTTCATCGCAGCGTCAATGGCAACTGCCAGTTCGGGAATGGAAGTACCGATGGCCACCACCGTTAGCCCGACAAATACCGGGGATATGGACAGCCGTTCCGCCAACGCAACCGCACCGCGGACCAACCCCTCGCCGCCGATTGCCAATAGAACCAGACCACCCAGCAGCATCACATAGCTCATAAAATTTCCTAAAAGCCAGTCACCGGCACCGCACCGGGTCATACGGGAAGACCTTACCCATACTAAGCGCCCGCGCACGGCGTGCGAAACCGCAGGGCTATGTCATTGCTGTGTTCTTCCCCATAAGATGAGCCGGGGCAACACGCAGATACAGTAGCAACACCGCGCGACCACATCATCCTTGGGGGGACACAAACAATGACCGGCTTCAAAGACTACGACACCTATGACGCTGTCGGACTGGCAGAGCTTGTGGCCAAAGGTGACGTAACCCCGGTCGAACTGCTGGACGAAGCCGTCACAAGGCTTGAAGCCGTCAACGGCACGCTCAACGCCGTCACCCTCAAACATTATGACGAGGCCCGCACCGCCATTGATGCGGGGCTGCCCGACGGCCCCTTCAAAGGCGTGCCGTTTCTGCTGAAGGACCTGCATCTGCTGCTGAAGGGCACAATCACTACCTTCGGGTCAGCCGCCTTCAAGGACAACATGGCGGATCATGATTCGACCCTGACCGAACGCTACAAAAAGGCCGGGCTTGTCATCTTCGGGAAGACCAACACACCCGAATTCGGTCTTGCCGGCACCACTGAGCCGCGCCTCTTTGGCCCGACACGCAATCCGTGGAACACGGAGCATTCCCCCGGCGGTTCATCAGGCGGTGCTGCGGCAGCCGTGGCGGCAGGCGTCCTGCCCATCGCCAATGCGTCAGATGGCGGCGGCTCCATCCGCGTGCCCGCTGCGGCCTGTGGATTGTTCGGCATGAAACCGACCCGCGCCCGCACCCCCATGGGACCGGATCGTGGCGAAGGCTGGGGCGGCATGTCCATCAGCCACGCCGTCTCCCGCACCGTGCGCGATAACGCCGCCATGTTGGACGTAACCGCAGGCCCCGCCCCCGGCGACCCTTATATGTGCCCGCTGCCCGCTCGCCCCTTCGCCGATGAAGTCGGCATCGAGCCGCGCCCCTTGCGCATCGCCATGACCGGCACCGCCCCCAACGGCCACAGCGCCGACGCAGCCGTGCAACAGGGCCTTGAGGCAACCGTCCGTCTGCTTGAAGGGCTGGGGCATACCGTCGTCGAGGCCGCGCCGAAAATTGATCCGGCGCAAATGGCTGCTGCCCAGGCCAGCCTGATCGGCAGTGCCACGGCACTGGCGCTTGACATGCGCGGCGAAGCGCTTGGCCGTCCGGTCTCCAAACAGGAAGTCGAGCACATCACATGGGCGATTGCAGAAAACGGCCGCTCCCTGTCCGGCCCCGATTGCGCCCGCGGCAGCCTGCTGATCCACCAGTTCGGTCGTCAGGTCGCGGACTTCATGCAGGATTATGATCTGCTGCTGTCACCCACTCTGGCGCTGCCGCCCATTCCACTTGGCACCGTCAACATGGATAGCGATGACATTGCCGGCTATCTGGAGGTCAATGCGCGCTACATGCCGTTTGCCGGTCTCTTCAACATGACAGGCCAGCCCTCCATGTCCGTGCCGCTGCACTGGACCGATGACGGCCTGCCGATCGGCATGATGTTCACCGGCCCGTTTGGCGATGAAGCCACCCTGTTCCAGCTTGCCGGCCAACTTGAACGCACGCAGCCCTGGGCGCATCGCCGTCCACCGGTCTACGCAGCCTGAGACCTGTCACCAATAGACAGTCGGCGTGCGGCCCGTGAAATATTCCTCCAGTCGCTGGCGTGTGCCCGGCGTTGTCCCTTCAGGCAACGCGTCAGGCGCAAAGAACCCGGATTCGGCGATCTCAAACCCCATATGCGGTGCCGGGCCGGCATCCTCCCAATCGGGAACCGCATAGATCACCACATGGTCTGACTTGAGCTGCAGGAAATTGGCATAGACCCCGACCAGCTCAAGCTCGCCGGTCGCGCGCAATCCCGCTTCCTCATAAAGCTCGCGGGCCGCTGCATCTGGCAGCGTCTCGTCCTTGTTGACGCCACCGCCGGGCATGTACCAGCCCGGTGCATAAGTATGCCGGATCAGCAATACGTGCCCATTGTCGTCAAGCACCAGCGCGCGCACACCCAGCGTAACCGGCCGCATCAGCGACGCATAAAGCCGCCTCAACCCATACCCGGCCCGCAGCAATCCGTGCACACCCGGCTTCAGATGGCGGTTTGTTAAAATCCAGTTCAAATGCACGACCTCTAAGCGAATTTCAGATTGATCAAATTCGACGGATATTTTCGTAGATTATCCGCTGACACTTTAGCCGGGCTGCAACGCGAATGCAGCCACGCTGCGCCCCATGATGGAATTCAGCAAATCCATGTCCGCCCGTGCGCCGGACTTCGCTCTCCCCACACCGAGCTTTGCCCGGTCGGCGCGCGACGCGTTCGAATCCTTCACCAACCCCAAGGCCGTCCATAAGCGCCGCAAAGCCGCGCGGCTGGCAGCCCTTGCCGAAGGCCGCAAAGCGCTGGCGCGTCTCAGATCCCCGTCCGCTTCAGGCATATCGGCCGCCAAGGCACCCCATCTGGACGCAGCCATTTCGGCGATCGAGACTCTGGAAGCCGCCGTCCTGTCGCTTGATGCGATCGCCAACCGCATCAGCGATGCTGCTGAACTGGTGGCAGCTGCCGAAATGGAAGACGGCGATCAGCCCCTCGGCGACACTGACGATGATACGGGCGCCATGCGCGATGGCGCGCGAGCGCTACTGGCTGAACGCTATGACGAGTTGCGCGGCGACATCGACCGCATCGCACGCACCGCTTATGCCGGCCGCACCAATTTGCTGGATGGGCTCGGCGGCGCCCTAAATGTGCCGCTAGATGCAGAAGGCCGCGCCCGTGCGCTTATTCCCGGAACCGATGCAACCTCCGCTGAAAGCGGGCTGGCGCTGCCCTGCCCCGAGCAGGCATTCGCAACCGGCACCGAGCGGCAGGTGGTGGCTCAGGCACTTGCGGCAGCCACCCAGGTCACCCGCTCATTGGCCGCCCGCTTCGAAGTGGACGCAGCCCTTCTGGCTGCCCGCATCCGGGAATTATCTGCCTGAATGGTGCGGTTCCCCGCCAATGCAAACGGTCGGAACCTGACGCTTCGTCATTTTCTTCACAAATACCCAGATCAGGCGTAGGCTTTCTCCATATCAAAAAAGAGGGACGCGTCAGTATGTCCCCGATATTCGCTGTCAGCGCGACCGCCCATCTGGAGGATATGGCATGAGCAACCCCACCCAGGACCAAACCAAATTCACCGTCGACCCCGCTTATGAGGCGGTCGCCCCCGACGACTTCGCCTCAATGATCGAAGTGGACCGGTACGGTGCCCGGTCATCGGCTTTCGACAAGATCATCTCGGCGACCCATGACCATTTCTGGGACCCGATGGACACCCGCTATATCGACTTCTCCACGCCCTATGACATGGAGAAGGAATATCTGTTCGACCCCGAACAGAGCTTCGAGTTGCGCACGGCGATCGGCGACAAGCTCGACGAGAAGCAGAAAATCAAGCTGGTCAATCTCGATACCCAGTGGAGCCTGTCCTCCATCCTGCATGGTGAAGCTGGCGCACTGTCGCTGTCGGCCTCCCTCTGCCATATCCTCAAGGATCCCGGCGCGCAGGAATACGCTGCCAACCAGACCCGCGAAGAAGCCCGCCACGTCACCGGCTTCTCCAATTACATCAAGGCCCGCTGGGGTAAGCCTGTGGCCTGCGGTCCGGCTTTGCAGAACCTGCTGGTCGAACTCGTCAACTCACCTTTGGTGTGGAAGAAGATTGTCGGCATGCAGATGATGGTCGAAGGCCTTGCCATGGGCGCCTTCGCCTCCTTCTACCGCTGGGGCCGCGACCCGCTGCTGGTGAAGCTGATGCAGCTGACCATGACGGACGAAGCCTTCCACCATAAGTTCGGCAAGATCTGGGCGGATCGTACCGTTCCCAACGTGCCGCCCGCAGAGCGCGACCAGATTGAAGACTGGGCATGGGAAGTGTTCCAGGTGCTGCTCTACAATCTCGGCAGCCCGGAGCAGAAGAAACACATCTATGCCCAGGTGGGCCTCGACTGGGAGTGGGTCCAAGGTGCCTTCATGGAAGCTCTGACCGACGAAAACATTCAGGAGGACATGAAGGAGCAGGAAAATATATTCCGCGTTCTAATCAAGACCCTCCTCAATGCCGGCATCATCACCGACCGCACCGCCGAAAACTATGCAACCTTTGTGAACATCAAGGAGCTGCGCAAGGAAGGCGACCGCATGGTCGGTGACGACATCGCCGAAGACGGCATCAAGTTCCTACTCGGCATCAATGGCGGCAAGTTCACGTCGCCGGGCAAAATCGCCGCGGCTGAATAAAAAGCCACAGCACCCAACCATTTCCACGATCCACAAAGGGCAGCGCAAGGTGGCGCTGCCCTTTCGCATTTGCAGCCCGCTCCCGATGGTGACAGACTCCTATGTGAGTTAAGTGTGAGGCTGCCGATTGACGCTGCAAGAGGCCCTTGCGGGCCATCAGTCCGGCTCACGAAAGCCCATATATCCGCGCCGCCGCGCTGTGTTCGCGATGGTGCCGGTGCTTTGCGCTCTCAGCGCCGTCGCCGCATCCGCAAATGTTTTTGACACCGATGACCGCCGCCCCTTGGAACATGCCGACGGTTTTTCCGCCGTCGGCCAGATCGCCTGCGAGAACTCAACTCGCCTGCCTGTCGGCACCATCGTCGATCATCCATCGCTCACCCGCGACCGCGATTTTGAGTTGGTGGTGACGGTTGCCCACACATTCCGCGGACGGCGCAACGAGATGCAGACGCGCTGCCATTTCCTGCCCGGCGGCGACAAAGAGGCTGCGACACCCGTGCTGCATGTAGCGCTGGGTACACTCAGCCCCGACAAGGCGTGGCACCACGACTGGGCCATCGCCCTGGTCGCGGGCCGTCTGTCCGATACCTATGGCGCATTACAACTCGCCACCATCGATGCCGATGACCTCGCGCCTCTGGTAAAAGCTGGTGCCCGCTATGCCCTCGTGGGCAAGAACGGTGAGCGCCCGCAAATGCTCATTTCCGAGCATTGCGGGCCTGTGCCGAAAAAGCACTGGCATCATGGCTATTTCTTATCCGGCGAGTTCAACCATGATTGCGACATGATTGCCGGCTGGTCCGGCGGGCCGCTGGTACTGATCCACAATGGCGAGCGCCGGATCATCGGTATCAATGCCACGGAATTAAACGGCATCGTTCACAAGATCGGCGATCCCTGGCATCCACGCATGTTCGCCAACACCGCCATCCGCTTTGACGGCGAATTCAAGACCACCCTGGAACGTCTCGCAGCGACACCTACAAGCGCCCGCGATCTGGCACCCGTCGCCGACGAGGCTGTCGTGTTCTCGGTACTGCCTGAATCCTGCGCCGGCACAGCCGACACAACATCGACCATTCTTGATCTGACCGTTGAAATCGCGCTTGTACCCGAAGCGCAGGCAACGTCAGTGTGCTGACGAAGGGCCACCGGCCATGATACCCGCGACCATCACTGCAAGCGCGCCGCCGTAAGCTGCCCGCGCAGCCTTGGGGTCGGCGGAGGCCGCAATTGCCTGTCCCGCCTGTATCAGCGCCCCGGACATCACATCAGCAATGGGTTCCAGCGGCTGCTCCTGGAGCGTCCCGTCATCCACCAGATGTTGCAGCGCATGCTCCACCAGCACCCGGTTGATCGGTTCCACCAAAGCCCGCCAGCCCTCAAAGCCCAACACGGCAGGCCCATCACGCAGCAAAATCTGCTGAATGTCCGGTTCCAGAAACGCGTCCAGCATCACCTGCAGTCCGACCTCCAGATCCTCCCGGTCATGGGTGATCCGCGCCATCGTCTCTTCAAACACGCGCGCTACCAGCGCCTCGGCCAGCTCCTGGCTCAAGGCCCGGAACAGGTCCTGCTTGTCGGCAAACTGATAATAGAGCGCCCCACGCGTAACCCCGGCGCGAGCAACAATCTCCTCGGTGCCGGTTTCCGCATAGCCTTTTTCAGCCATCAGAACGCGCGCTGCATCCAGCAATTTGCGGCGGTTATCCGAGGGTTTTTGGGCAGGTGCAGCCTTTTTTGAGCTCATCCGGGCAGTTTATCATACCATCAGTATCATACAACTTGTATGATATACCTTTTCCGCCTAATCTGATCATACAAACTGTATGATCAGAGCGCATTTCGGGAGATCAACCATGAGCAGCACGCAGGCCGCCCGCACACCCTCAACCCCGCTTGCCGCGGCACCTTGGTTTCCCCTGCACCTGGCAACGCTTGCGGGGTCCGCCGCCGTCGTCGCAGGCCTTGCTGCCGGAGACACGCAACACACCGGCTGGCAACTCGCCACCCGCTGGACGGCGCGCACTAGCGCCTGCTTCTTTCTGCTGGTTTTCCTAGCGGGCCCCCTATGGCGCAGCCGCAAGGCCCTGTGGATTGGCCCCATCATGCGCAACAGGCGCTATTGGGGCCTCGCATTCGCCATTGCCCACTTCATCCATCTGGGTGCACTCACCCTGTTCTTTGTCATCGGCCCGGAAGACCCGGCCCCAATTGCCATTCTCGGCGGTGGCTTCGGCTATGTGCTGCTCGCGCTCATGACGCTGACATCCAACAATGCCGCACAGCGGGCCATGGGCGCGTGGTGGACCCGGGTGCATACATTCGGCATGATCTATCTCTGGGTCATATTCACCCAAAGTTATGTCGGCCGGCTGTTCGATCCCGAGCGGGTGTGGACCGGCATCATCGGCACAGGCCTGTTCGCTGCCGCCATACTGCTCCGCCTTACCGCTGCCCGGCGCACCACCTGAACCCGGAGATATCCAGACCATGCTCGAACCGTCCGTCGTCCTCGCTTTGCTGGGATCGGGCCTGTTTTTCCTGACGGGTCTCCTCAGCGGCATCTGGAAGTTTGCCGAGATCTGGCAAAGCCCAAACGGCACAGCGCATCCATATGTGGATATCGGCCACCGCGCATCTTTGATGTATGCGTTTGCCAGCCTCGTGCTGGCCGCCTTCGCCTATCTCAGCATTTATGCGCAGGAGATCGAAGTCTGGGCTGTCATGCTGCCGCAAATTTTCTTCGCCGCCGCCATCATCAGCTATCTGGTGCAGGGCGCACTCAAGAAGACCGACAACCAGCTCCGCCGCACACCCCGCACCACGCCGTCCAGCCGCATACAGATGATGGTGTTCATGCTGGCGCTCATCATCGGTGAAGTTGGTGGGTTCCTTGTGCTGGTTTTCGGTGCACTGCAAAATCCCGCCGTCAGCCCGGCATTCGCCATGCTTGGAATTGCGTAGGACAAACCTCCACTACGGCTCCGCAAAGAAAATGCACGCCCGCACGAACGGATGCCTACTTGATGATGACGTGACAATTTCCGGCGCTATAGTGTCCCTCGAAAAACACATCATGTGGCCGCTTAACGAAATGTGCCCGCCCAACGAGGCGCATCGTCGGCTGCCCAGTTACCGTCAGGGAGACGACTATGGCTTGGAATTTCGGCGACATTCTCGACACCATCTCACCGGTTTTACCCGGTGACAAACCGGCCCTCATCCATATTTCCAAGGATGGAACGTCCGCCATCACCACCTGGGCCGACTTTGATGCCCGCACCAACAATCTCGCCCGCCAGCTGATTGAGCGCGGCGCAAAGCCCGGCGACAAGGTGGCGTTCTACATGCGCAACCGCGCTGAATATGCGGAGCTTCTGGCTGCCTGCTTCAAGGCCCGCCTGACCCATGTGAACGTCAATTACCGCTACCAGCCCGATGAACTGCATTACATCTTCGACAATTCCGACGCGCAGGCCATCGTCTATGGCGAGGAATTTGCCGCCAATGTTGCTGAGCTGAAGCCGCGGCTTGGCAAGGTCAAAACCTTCCTCGAAGTCACCTCCGGCACCCCCGCCAATGACTTTGCCGAACGCTATGAGGACCTGACCCAGGTCGGCAATGGCGGCGCGCTGGGCATTGAACGCTCGGGCGACGACCAGCTGTTCCTGTATACCGGCGGCACCACCGGCATGCCCAAAGGCGTGATGTGGCCAGCCGATGATCTGCGCGAAGCCCAGCTTGCTGCGCTACGCGCGCTTGGCGAGGTCCCCGAGACCCTTGAAGAAGTAGCTGCTGCCCTCAAGGAAGCCGGCACCGGCGCAGGTCCGATGATCCCCGCCTGCCCGATGATGCACGGCACCGGCCTCTTTACCGCCATCGGCAACATGATGAATGGTGGATGCATCGTCACCCTCGACAATGAAGCTCTGGACCCGCATGGCATCTGGCAGGCCGTCAACGACCACAAGGTCGAGCAGATTGCCATTGTCGGCGACACCTTTGCCAAGCCGATGCTGAAAGCGCTGGAAGAAAAGCCTGGCGCCTATGATCTCTCATCGCTGATCAGCATCATTTCGTCCGGCGTCATGTGGTCGCTTGAGGTCAAGCGCGACATGATCAAGCACATGCCGCAGGCCATGCTGATGGACAGCTTCGGCTCGTCCGAAGGCATCGGTTTCGGCTCTTCCATCTTCACCGCAGACGGTGAATGGAAGACCGCCAAGTTCCAGATCGGCACCCGCTGCAAGGTATTTGACGAGAACGACAAGGAAGTGGTCCCCGGCTCCGGCAAGTCCGGCGTCATCGCCATCGCCCAGCCGATCCCGCTTGGCTACTACAAAGACGAAGAGAAGACAGCCAAGACCTTCCGCGCCATCAACGGCATTCGTTATTCCATCCCCGGCGATTTCTGCACCGTGGAAAAAGACGGCACGCTCACTTTGCTGGGCCGCGGCTCCGTCTGCATTAATACCGGCGGCGAAAAGGTCTATCCCGAGGAAGTCGAAGAAGCCCTCAAGACACACCCCGCCGTCGAAGATGCCCTCGTTGTCGGCCTGCCGGATGAAAAATGGGGCCAGGCCATCACCGGCATCATCACACTTGCCGAGGGGCAGTCCGCCATGGAAGCTGACCTGATCGCGCATGTGAAAGAGCACCTCGCCCACTACAAGGCACCCAAGCGCGTGCTGATTGCCGCCAATGCTTTCCGCGCGCCCAACGGCAAGGCGGACTACAAAGGCGCCACCAGCTTCGCCAAAGAGGAACTCGGACTTGCCTCCTAGTAATCGACCGGTTCTCGCCCTCACGGGCTCCATAGCCACTGAAGGTCGCGCTCAGCTTGAGCACGATCTGACCACCGACTGGGATATCCGCACCTGGACGGCTGATGAGGGCGAAGACGCCCTCACAGCCCTTCTTGGGCAGGCGGATATTGTCGTACCCGGCTCCGACACCCTGTTTGTCGGCGCGTTCTTTCGCGGCCTCAAGGCAAGCCAGACCCTGAAAGTTCTGCAGATCCCGTTTGCAGGCACAGACTGGCTCTCAGCCGACCTGTTGCCACCGCAGGCAGTTGCCACCAATTGCGGCGGTCATGAAGTGACCATGGCGGAGTATGCCATCGCCGCCATGCTGGAATGGGAAATCAGCTTCCGGAACATCGACGCTGACTTCCGCGCCGGAAGCTGGAAATATTCCGGCTCCTCCAAGGATCCTGTCGCCAGACATGGTGAAATCTGGAACAAGACATTGGGCATTGTCGGGTATGGCGGTATCGGCGTGAAAACCGCCAGACGCGCCAAAGCCTTCAGCATGCGGACAATGGGCCTCAAACGTTCGCCCATGGACGCCCCGCCTGAACTGGATTGGCTGGGCGCAACTGCCACCGACCCCAACGCCCTCGATACACTCCTTGAGCAATCCGACTACGTGCTGATCGCCTGCGACCTCAATGATGAGACCCGTGGTCTCATTGCTGCTGACCAGTTTGCAAAAATGAAGGACACAGCCGTCCTTATCAACATCGGACGCGGCGAAATCGTGGATGAGGAGGCATTCTACACAGCACTCAAATCGAAAGAGATCGCCGGGGCTATCATTGATTGCTGGTATCGCTACCCCGCCCGCGGTCTTGCGCCCGGCGAAGTGCCTGCGGACCCGTCGCCCTCGGCATTCCCTTTCACTGAGCTGGATAACGTCATCGTTACACCCCATTGCTCAGCCCATTCCGCCAATGCCGATATCCGCCGCCTCACATCCATTGCAGCCAATCTGGACAGGTTCGCCAATGGCCAGCCGCTGGACCGCATCATGGTGCGTGGCTCCAAGGCTGCCGCCTGACACAATCCGCCATGCATAAATGTGGGGTGTTGCTCAGCGTGTGAGCGTGTAGCGTCGCGCCATCATGAGCGACACCGCAATCATTGCCATCCTGCTGCTGACCGCCGTGATGCACGCGACCTGGAACACCGCCCTGAAGACCGGCGCGGACCGGGTGCTGGACATGGCGGCCATCCGCCTGTTCGGCATTGTCTTTGCGCTGGTCGTCATTCCGCTGGCACCGCTGCCCGCTGCACCCGCATGGCCATTGCTGATCGCAAGCGCAGTAGCGCATCTGGTCTATTTCAGCTGCCTCATCGCGTCTTATGATCGCGGCGACCTGAGCCAGGTCTATCCAATTGCGCGCGGCTCAGCGCCGCTGCTGGTCGCACTCGCCGCATATCTGGTAATCGGCGAAACGCCGACGCCGCTCGGCATGGCCGGTGTCATGACCGTATCGGTGGGCGTTATTCTCGCGGGCACAGGCGCCTTTCGCGAAAACATCCATGCCATCGGCTTTGCGCTTCTCACCGGCCTGTCGATTGCCTCTTACTCACTCCTCGGCGGGCTCGGCGTCCGCCAGTCGGGCACCGTGCTTGGCTATGCCGCATGGCTTGAACTGCTCACATGCGTGCCTTTCATCGCTTTCGCCGTGATCCGCCGCCGCCCACATGTGGTGGCCTATATCGCCAGCCCGGCAGCGCGCCGTGGCTTCATACTCGGCATGGGCAGCGTGATCTCCTATCTCGTTGTGCTGTGGGCAATGACACAACTGCCCATCGCCACCGTCACCGCCGCCCGCGAGACCAGCGCCATCTTCGCCGCCATGGCCGGAACAATGCTCCTGAAAGAGCCATTCGCCGGGCGACGCATTGCTGCCGCGGTTCTGGTCACGCTGGGCATCTGCCTGCTGGTGCTCGGCTGACCGATTATTATTTGCGACGGATTAAGACCCCCGCAGACGTTAAAGCCCGATAACATGGCTACTCACCACCCACGGGGGCAAAAATGAAATGCGTTGTGCGGCCTTTCGCCAAGTCGGGCCTCATGCCCGCCATGGCCTTCATTCTGACGGTCGGCCTGGCCGCCACAGCCGCCGCCCAGATCGGCCGACAAACCCGCGAACATACGGTGCTGCAATCCGCAGGCCTTAACCGCCAGCCAGCCACCAGCCAGCCGCCCGCTCCCAACGCCGTCACAATCGAAGTTGTGGACGGCCAGCGCATCATCACAGCCAACGGCATTCCGGATCATCTGATCGGCACTTTCCCAAACAGCGGCAACCCCAATGCCGTGCGCCCGCAATCCCATCGCTACGTGCTCAACGCCAATCCGGTTGAGACCGCCAACAGGGTTGAAGCGCGCGGCCGCGCCTTCGGCGTCGCCGTCAACGGCGTGGTGTTTGATCCAGGCGCTGCTGAGTGGTTCAAGGGCGAACGTGGCCCTTGGCAATACGAGCCCTTGTCCGGCGCTGTACCGCTGGGCGTTGATGCCAACAACGCCCATGTGCAGCCTGACGGCAGCTATCATTATCATGGCCTGCCGGTTGGCCTGCTCAATCAGCTCGGCGTCAGTCGCGACAAGCATTCCCCGCTCGTCGGCTGGGCGGCCGATGGCTTCCCCATTTATGCGCAATACGGACACGTAAATCCGCAAGACGCAGCGTCCCCCATCATCGAACACCGCTCGGGTTATGTGCTGAAAGAAGGCGCGCGCGAAGCCGTGGCAGGTCAGCGGTTGCGTAGCGAAACCCCCACCGGCTTCTACGACGGCACTTTTGTAGCCGATTACACTTATGTCCCCGGCCATGGCACGCTGGACGAATGCAACGGTATCGTAACCGTTACGCCAGAGTTCCCCGAGGGAACCTATGCCTATTTCCTGACCACCGACTGGCCGGTCATCCCCCGTTGCTTCGCCAGCAGCCCGTCAAAGGACTTTGCAAAAGGTCCCGGCAACCGCGGTGCCAGACCCGGAGGCCGCCCAAGTGGTGGTGGCCCGGGCGGTGGACGCCCGGGCGGCCCGCCGCCACAGCGCTAACACCGCCGGGCAGAGTCTAAAAGGCTAGCCAAGCCGCCCTAGGGCTTTATATTCCGGGACAGAAAATCAGACATAAACTGAAACTGTCAGGGAGTGACCCTATGGCCGATCTCGAAGCCTTTCGCAAAGATGTTCAAGCCTGGCTTGAACAAAACTGCCCGCCTTCCATGCGCACACCAATGCCCGACGACGAAACCGTCTGGGGTGGCCGCAACGCCAAATACAAGAACCCGGAAAGCAAACAGTGGCTTGATGCCATGGCCTCCAAGGGCTGGACCGCACCCACCTGGCCCGCAGCTTATGGCGGCGGCGGTCTCTCAAAAGACGAGAACATGATCCTCCAGCAGGAGCTGCGCCGCATCAAGGCGCGCCCGGCGCTGAACTCCTTCGGTCTCTGGATGCTTGGCCCGGCCCTGCTTGAATTCGCCAGCGAAGAGCAGAAGCAGCGCTTCCTTCCGGAAATCGTCCGCGGTGAAATCCGCTGGTGCCAGGGTTATTCAGAACCCGGCGCAGGTTCGGACCTTGCGGGCCTGCAGACCAGCGCCGTGCTTGATGGCGACACCTACACCGTAAACGGCCAAAAGGTGTGGACCTCCTACGCCAACCACGCCGACTGGATCTTCTGCCTCGTACGCACCGACAAGACCGTGAAGCATGACGGGATCTCGTTCCTGTTGTTCGACATGACGACGCCGGGCGTTTCCACCAAGCCAATCCAGCTCATCTCCGGCTACTCGCCCTTCTGCGAAACCTTCTTTGACGATGTGAAGGTGCCTGCCGGTCAGCTTGTTGGCGAACTCAACAAGGGTTGGACCATCGCCAAGCGGTTGTTGCAGCACGAACGCTCAATGATCTCCGGCATGGGCCTTGGCGGCGCACTTTCAGGTGCCACCGGCCAGACCCTTGCCGGTGCCGCCAAGGAACATCTCGGCGAGGACAATGGCAAGGTTGCAGACCCCGTCGTGCGCCAGCACATCACCCAGCACAACATGGACTCGAAAGCCTTCGCGCTGACCATGCGCCGGGTACAGGAAGAAGCCAAAGCTGCGAACGATGTCAGCGCCACATCGTCCGTGTTCAAGTTCTTCGGCACCGAGCTCAACAAGCGCAAATACGAACTGTTGATCGAAAGCATGGGCACCAAGATGCTCGGCTGGGAACCCGACGACAGCTATTCGGCGGGCGAGATCGACAACACCCGCTCATGGTTGCGCTCGAAAGCCAATTCCATTGAAGGCGGCACCTCGGAAGTGCAGCTCAACATCATTGCCAAGCGTGTGCTGGGACTGCCGGACTAGATCCGCCGCACCAAACGACACACGCCAACAGTTATTGCTTAGGAGACAAGCCCCATGAGCTTCGTACTCAATGAAGAACAGCAGATCCTGCGCGACAGCGCCAAAGGCTTCATTGCTGAAAAATCACCCGTTACCGAACTGCGCCGCCTGCGCGACACCAAGGATGCCAACGGCTTCGACACCGCATTGTGGTCACAGATGGCCGAAATGGGTTTCGCCGGGATCATCATCCCCGAGGAATATGGCGGCGTCGGCTTTGGCTATCGCGGCCTTGGCCTCGTGCTCGAAGAAGCCGGCCGCTCACTCACAGCCTCACCGCTGGTTTCAACATCGCTGCTGTGCGCGTCAGCCCTACTGATCGGCGGCTCCGAGGACCAGAAGAAAGGCCTGCTGCCGAAGATCGCAGACGGCTCCCTTGTAATGGCAATGGCAATGGACGAAGGCGCACACCACGCCCCGGCCAAGATTGCAGCGACCGCCAAGAAAGACGGCGACAGCTTCGTCATCAACGGTACCAAGTCTTTCGTACTTGATGGTCACATAGCCTCAAAGCTCATCGTTGCCGCGCGCACGTCAGGAAAACCGGGCGACACCAAGGGCCTTACGCTCTTCATCGTTGATGCAGGTGCATCAGGCGTCACCTCAAGCCGCCACATCATGGTGGACAGCCGCAACGCCGCTGAAATCACCTTCAACAATGTGAAGGCTGAAAGCGTACTCGGCGACGTCGATGGTGGCTTTGCCATTCTTGATGAAACACTGGATCGCGCCCGCATCGGCCTTTCCGCTGAAATGCTCGGCAGCGCGCTTGAAGCCTATGAGCGCACCATCGAGTATCTCAAGGAGCGCAAGCAGTTCGGCGTTGTCATCGGCTCGTTCCAGGGTCTGAAGCATCGCGCCGCCAAAATGTTCTGTGACCTTGAACTATGCAAGTCCGTCGTCGCCGATGCGCTCTCAGCCATCGACGAACGCCGCAACGACATTGCGCTGTCAGCATCCCTCGCCAAGTCGCGCGTCGGCGCCACGTTCAACGAGGTATCGTCGGAAGCCGTGCAGATGCATGGCGGCGTCGGCGTGACCGACGAATACGAACTCGGCTTCTTCCTGAAGCGCGCCCGCGTGGCTGATGCCACCTTCGGCAATGTCGCCTTCCACAGCCAGCGCTACGCCGAGATCGAAGGCTACTAAGCCTCACAAAATCGCGAACACTTACCGTATCCCCGGGGCTTGCTCCGGGGATACGTGTATCCGCCGCCCTCACGCCTTTTGAAACGTAAAGCTCGACAGCCCGCGTGCATGCTCATCCACAATGAGCTTGCGGTTGATCGGCGGAAACGCCCGCTCCGCGCAGTCGGGCCGTTCGCACAACCGGCAGTTTACGCCAATTGGCGTCACAGCTTCCGCCGCCTGCAAATCATATTGCCGCGCATAGACAAGCCGCGACGCATCACTCAACTCGCAGCCAAGCCCGATTGCCAGTTCCTGATCCGGCGCCAGAATACCCGCCCCCGGCCTGCGCACCGTGCGGGCGATGGAGAAGTAAGTCGTATCGTCCGGCATCTGAACAATCTGCGTGATGATCTTGCCCGGCGTGCGAAACGCATCATGCAGGTTCCAGCGCGGACAGGTGCCGCCATAGCGTGAGAAGTGGAACCCGGCAGCGGCGAACCGCTTCGACACATTCCCCGCCCCATCGACACGGATGAGAAAGAACGGAATGCCCCGCGCCCCCGCCCGCTGTAGCGTGGTCAGCCGATGGCACGTCTGCTCGAAGGACGTACCAAACCGCCGCGCCAGCAGTTCAATGTCATAGCCACTGTCCTCCGCCGCCTTGTGAAACCGCGCATACGGCATAATCAGCGCAGCGGCAAAATAGTTGGCCAGGCTGACCCGCGCCAGCCGCAGCGTCTCCTCTCCCTTGAGGGACGACGCCGCCACCATCTTCTCAAGCAGGTCGCCATGCTCCAGATATGCAATCTGGTACGCCAGCTGAAACGCCCGCGCAGGCCCATCCAATACCTCGGACAGTAAAATCCGCCGCCCATGCCGGTCATAGCGCCGCACGGTCGCACCCATCACCTCAACCGGCATCACCTTGACGCCAATCCCATGCGCCTCCTCCAGATGCCGCCGCAACTCGATGTAAAGTTCATCCTGCGCGAAGCCGCCATATTCGTGCAGCGCCTCAGCAGCGTCGTCCAACTCACCAAAGTGGTTGCGATTGGCGTGGATATAGTCGCGCACTTCCTCGACCGGAAACTTCATCACGTCCAGATGGTCGCTCTTGTCTCGGTCCGCCAGAATGTCGGTCGGTGCCACCGGCCCAAGCCCCAGCCCCTGCCCGGCCAACTGCTCGCGATAAGCCTGATATAACGCCGTAATCGCCTCGGAGACGCTGGGGCTGGCGGCCGCCACATCCTGCACATCCTGCCGCGACAGCCCGGCATTCTGGAACAGCGGGTCGGCAAAGACCTCGTTCAGCTCCGCAAAGGCGCGCGCCTCGTCGTCCCCGGCCAGCGCGCGGATATCCAGATCGAACGCGTCCGCCAGCTTCAAAAGCAGTTGCGCGCTCACCGGCCGCTGGTTGCGTTCCACCAGATTCAGATAGCTGGCGGAGATGCCGAGTTGCTCAGCCATACCCGCCTGGGTCAGCCCCTTGTCGCGCCTTAACCGTCGGACTCGCGGGCCTGCAAAGACTTTTTGCCCTTTGCCCGCCTGCGATCCGGTGCTTGTCGTTGATTTGGCAGCCATACTGACCTTCTTATTTACAATCTTTACTGATTTACAAACACACACCACACAATTGTCAACACGTTCACCCGAATGTTTTCAACGGGTTCTGGACATGGCCACCCATTTTGTCAATTGTGTGCGCCATCACTTGGGGCTGTTGTGCGGCGCCTTCAAATCACGCACCGGCAACCCCGTTTTCGTAGCGGCCACAACATGGACTCTCATGCCGCTGCCTAGTATGACGTGCCGCGCGCTGCCGCGGTTCCCTTTATAGGGGCCGCCGCAGACACCGCTTAAACCGACCATTTGCAACGCCGAAACGGGAGGCGACCCCATGAGTCAGGCCGCACACGCAGCCACGGGCATAGACGGTCTCGAAATCCATGGGTCCATGGAACCGGGATACGACAAGATTCTCACCACCGAAGCGCTGGCTTTCGTAGCCGAGCTGCAGCGGATGTTCAGCCCGGAGCGCGACAAGCTGCTTGCCGCGCGCGGCGAACGCCAGAAGAAGTTTGACGCAGGCGAACTGCCCAACTTCCTCGAAGAAACCAAAGCGATCCGCGACGGCGACTGGAAAGTCGCTCCGATCCCCGAGGACCTGCTCGACCGCCGCACGGAAATCACCGGCCCGGTTGACCGCAAGATGATCATCAACGCGCTCAATTCCGGCGCCAAGATGTTCATGGCCGATTTCGAGGACGCCACATCCCCCACCTGGACCAACCTCATCGACGGCCAGGTGAACCTCAACGATTGGGCCAACGGCACCCTTGAGCACAAGGACCCCAAGTCCGGCAAGGAATACAAGCTCAACGACACGGTCGCGACCTTGATCGTCCGCCCGCGCGGCTGGCATCTGCCCGAGCAGCATATGACCGTTGACGGCAAGCCGATGATCGGTGGCCTGATGGATTTCGGCCTCTACTGCTTCCACAACGCCAAGAAGCTGGTTGAGACGGGCCGCACGCCGTCCTTCTATCTGCCGAAGCTGGAAAGCCATAAGGAAAGTGCCCTGTGGGACAAGGTGTTCACCCACGCCGAAAAGACCCTTGGTCTCGACCACGGCACCCTGAAGGCAACCATCCTCATCGAAACGCTGCCCGCAGCGTTTGAGATGGATGAAATCCTGCACTCCATGAAGGACCACATTGTGGGCCTCAACTGTGGCCGCTGGGATTACATCTTCTCCTACATCAAGACCCTACGGAACCAGCCTGCATACCTGCTGCCGGACCGCAGCCAGGTGGTCATGGGCTCGGCCTTCCTCAACGCCTATTCGCTGCTCCTCATCAAGACGACGCACCGCCGCGGCGCCTTCGCAATGGGCGGCATGGCAGCACAGATCCCGGTCAAGAATAACCCTGAAGCCAACAAGGCAGCCTTCGCCAAGGTCACAGCCGACAAAGAGCGCGAAGCCAAAAACGGCCATGACGGCACCTGGGTGGCACACCCGGATCTCGTCCCGGTTGCCATGGCGGTGTTCGACCGTGTGATGCCCCAGTCCAACCAGCTTGATGTGAAGCGCGACGATGTGAGCATCACCCAGGCCATGATGCTGGAAGTCCACGAAGGCGAGCGCACCGAAGGCGGTATGCGCGAAGCCATCCGTGTCGGCACCCAGTACATTGAGGCATGGCTGCGTGGCCGTGGCGCCGTGCCGCTCTACAACCTCATGGAAGATGCAGCCACCGCCGAAATCTGCCGCTCGCAGATCTGGCAATGGATCAAGTTTGGTGCCGACCTTTCCGACGGCACCAAGGTCACCAAAGCGTATTTCGAAAAGCTGCTGACCGAAGAGATGGCCAAGCTGCGCGATGCGCTGGGGGCCGACGTGTTTGACGGAGGCCGCTTCGATGAAGCCGTCGCCATCTTCCGCGAAATGTCCACCACCGAAGAGTTCGTCGATTTCCTCACTCTCCCCGCCTATCGCCAGCTCGTCACCTACGACAGCTAAGCCATAGGCATCCGAGGATTTGTTAAACCGCGCGCCTGCCACTTGAGAGAAATCGGCAGCGCAAAAACTGAAGAAACGAAGGATCGTCAAATGAGCAAGACCTTCTACGACATCGTCCCGTCCGCCCCCAAGGGCCGCTTCGACAACGTCAAGCGCACCTACTCAGTGGAAGATGTGGAAAAGCTTCGCGGCTCTTTCCCCATCGAGTACACGCTCGCCACGCGCGGCGCCAACAAGCTGTGGGAACTCCTGCACACCACCGACTATGTGCATTCACTGGGCGCCCTTTCCGGTAACCAGGCCATGCAGATGGCCCGCGCTGGTCTCAAGGCCATCTACCTGTCCGGTTGGCAGGTTGCCGCCGACAACAACACCGCCGGTGCAACGTACCCGGATCAGAGCCTCTACCCGGCCAACTCCGGCCCCGAGCTCGCCAAGAAGATCAACCGCACCCTGAAGCGTGCCGACGAGATCGAGCACTCTGAAGGCGGCGCAAAGCGCGATTGGTTCCTGCCGATCGTGGCCGACGCAGAAGCAGGCTTCGGTGGCCCGCTCAACTGCTTCGAAATCATGAAGGCCTACATCGAAGCGGGTGCCTCCGGCGTCCACTACGAAGACCAGCTTGCGTCTGAAAAGAAGTGCGGTCATCTGGGCGGCAAAGTGCTGATCCCGACAAAAGCCCACGAACGTAACCTCAATGCCGCGCGCCTCGCCGCCGACGTTATGGGCACACCGACCATGATCATGGCCCGCACCGATGCGGAATCCGCCAACCTGATCACCTCCGACATCGACGAACGCGATCACGAGTTCATCGATTTCGACGCCGGCCGTACCCCTGAAGGCTTCTATCGCCTGAAGCCGGGCATGGGTGTCGATCACTGCATCAAGCGTGGCCTCTCATTTGCGCCTTACGCTGACCTGCTGTGGTGGGAAACCTCCAAGCCGAACCTCGACGAAGCACGCCGCTTCGCCGAGACGATCAAGAAAGAATACCCGGACCAGATGCTGGCCTATAACTGCTCACCTTCCTTCAACTGGGAAGCCAATCTCGACAAGAAGACGATCGAGACCTTCCAGCAGGAAATCGCAGCAATGGGCTACAAGTACCAGTTCGTGACCCTCGCTGGCTTCCACCAGCTCAACTACGGCATGTTCCAGCTCGCTTCCGGCTACCGGGATCGCGGCATGGGTGCATATTCCGAGCTGCAGCAGGAAGAATTCGCCGCTGAAAAAGATGGCTACACAGCCACCCGTCACCAGCGCGAAGTCGGCACCGGCTACTTCGACATGGTCTCCATTGCAGCAGGCGGCGGCGAAAGCTCCACAACTGCTCTTGGCGACTCCACCGAAGCTGCCCAGTTCAAGAAGGGCGCAGCCGAGTAATTATCTACTCAGCACACTGACGACATTGAAGGCCGCGGAGAGCAATCTCCGCGGCCTTTTTCTTTGACCGCACATCCCTTGCCCCCTAGCCTGCCCGCAAAAGAAATTCAGGGGAGACGACCATGACCACCATCCACGGCACCTGCACCAAAACCTTCGAACCCGTCCGCGACCAGTTCGCCAGGAACTTCGCCGACGGCCAGGAAACCGGTGCGTCCTTCTGCGTCACCCACAAGGGTAAAACCGTTGTCGACATCTGGGCGGGCGACGCCGCCCCGGGCACGCCGTGGCAGCAGGGCACGCTGGCCAATGTCTGGTCCACCACCAAAGGCATCACCGCCATCTGCATCGCCCTGCTGGTTGATCGCGGCGAACTTTCCTATGACGACAAGGTTTCGAAACACTGGCCGGAGTTTGCCGCCCACGGCAAAGGCGACATCACAGTCGCGCAAATGCTCTCCCACCAGTCCGGCCTCTCCGGCCTGCGCGAACCGACAACCCTTGAAGACATTTATGATCACGCGCTGATGGCCGACCGGCTTGCCGCACAAGAACCGTTGTGGGAACCCACCACCCGCTCTGGCTATCACGCCTTCACCTTCGGCTTCCTCGCCGGCGAACTGGTCAGGCGCGTTACCGGCAAAACAGTCGGTGCCTATCTGCGCGATGAAATCGCCAAGCCGCATAATCTGGATCTCTTCATCGGCCTGCCGGAACAAGAAGAGCCGCGCGTCGCCCCGCTGAGCCAGGGACCGGCCCCCGAACCCCTGGCCACTATCAGCGAGACCCAGATATTTACCTTCACCAACCCTGCAATCAGTCAGATTGCCCCCAACGACCGCGCATGGCGCGCTGCTGAAATTCCCGCAGCCGGCGGCTTCACCAGCGCCACAGCCCTTGCTCATCTCTATGCCTTGCTGGATGCATCGACTGCCCCCGATAGCCGCCCCATCATCAGCCGTGAGACGCTGGAAGCGCTGCGCACCGTGCGCATTGAAAATGAAGACCTCATCCTCGGCATGCCCACCCGCTGGGCATCCGGCATGGCCATGAATGCCTTCAACATGTACGGCCCCAACGCCAAAACCTTCGGCCATTCCGGCTGGGGTGGGTCCTGCGGCTTCCTCGACCCCGAAGCAAGCCTTTCCGCAGGCTACGTCATGAACAAGATGGGTGCCGCTGTTATCGGCGACCCCCGCAGCGTGGCGCTGATTTCCGCCACATATGATTGCCTCTAGCCCAATAGGCCCTCCGGCTTGACTGGAGGCCTGTTCGAAACGGGGATGGCCGGGGTTGAAATAGCCCCACCCCTACCCGACACTTCCCGCAATTCGCATCCAGGGGGAATATCATGCGGTCACTCATCATCGCCTGCACAGGCGCACTGCTTCTCGGCGGCTGCGCCACATTGACGGCGGAAGAATGCACCACCGCCAACTGGCAACAACTCGGCTACACCGATGCGGTCGCCGGCAACCCGCCGACCCGGCTGGCGCAGCACTACAAGGCCTGTACCGAATACGGCATCACTCCCAACACCGCCCAATATGAAGCCGGTCACGCGGAAGGTGCGCGCATCTATTGCGCGCCCATCAACGCCTTCAAGCTGGGCGACAGCGGTGCTCAACCGGCCAATATCTGCCCGTCCGACATGGCGCTAACCTTCAACAACAACTACACCGCAGGCCGCGGCCTGTTTGATCGCCGCGCCGCCGTCAACCAGAGCCGCGATGCCATCTACAGCGCCGAGCGGGAAATCGACAGCCTTGAAAACCGCTCGACTGATTTGCAGAACCGGTTGGCCTACGGCAACCCGCCCGAACCCGAGCGCACCGCAATCATTGTTGAACTGGAAGATAATCGCGAGGACCGGGATCGCCTGCGCAATGATCTGCGCCGCTACCGCGACGACCTGCGCAACCGCGAGGACGCCCATGACAACTACCGCGCCCGCCTCGAGTTCGACGGCATGCTCCCCGGTATTTGAGCAAGAGATAGGGAGTACTGTCAGCGGTCGCTAACCAAGCCCGTGCCGCTTCTGATAGGTCTCAATGATCGGCGTATAGTCAGCCGGCTGGCCGTCGAATGTCAGATGCCCGTGCGGCAGTTTGAACCATGAAAGCGCACTGCCGACCCATATATGGGCCACCGGCTCTGCCCAGTGCGGATCGTCAAGCGTGCCGCCGCGCAGGGAATAGACGCCGCGCGACGGCACATCCCCATGGCGGATACGCACACCGCACCCACCGCAGAATTCGCCATAGCGATGCGCGCCGCTTTCAACTTCCCAGTCATGGCGCGCAAGCTCACCTTTGGTGATCTCCATCGTGTCCTGCAGAATGCCGCACGAAACACTGAACGCACTCGTGGTAATCCGCCGACACTCCGTGCAATGGCACGCATAGGCCATCAGCGGCGGCGCGTTCAGCACATACCGCACAGCCCCGCACTGGCACCCGCCTTCAAGCTTTACATCAGACATGGCATCTTTCCGCTTAAATCGCGGAGCCGGTTACTCCGCCGCCACCTGCGCACGCTGTTCGCGCTGCGCCACCGCTACATAGTCATCCCAGTTCACTTTGCGAGTCCGCCGCCAATAGGTCAGCGTCGAATTCGGCCAGTTATTGGTGATGCGCCCATCGGCGGTCTTGTACCAGCTGGTGCAACCCGACGCGAAAACGCTTTTGGCGTTATCCGCCTGCACACCGTCATCCCATGCCGCCTGCGCTTCGGGCTTCACATCCACATAAGCGAGGTTGTCCTTGCCCAGCTTGCGCACGATCTGGCGCACATAATTGGCCTGACACTCGATCATATAAATGATGGAGTTGTGCCCAAGGTTCGTGTTTGGTCCGTACAGCAAATAGAAATTCGGAAAACCGGTGACGCCGATGCCAAGATGCGCGTCCGCCCCATCCTTCCATGTCTCGCGCAGATCGCGGCCGTCGAGCCCCGTCACATCTATCGGCCCGAGGAAGTGATTGGTGTCAAACCCGGTGGCATAGACGATCACGTCGAACTCATGCTCCACACCGTCACGTGTACGAATGCCCCTAGGCGTAATACGCTCTATGCCCGCCGTCTCAATGTCCACATTGGCACGGCCCATGGCCGGCCACCATTCGTTGGAAAACAGCACCCGCTTGCAGCCTGGATCATAGTCCGGCAGCAGCTTTGCCCGTTTCTCCGGATCCGGCACATATTCCTCTGATTCAGCAACATGCCCCTTGCGCAGCGCCCACCCCATATACCGGAAGCTGAGCAATAGCTGCTCGCCATTGAGCCACATGCGCGACCGCTGCAGCCACATCAGCCGGGGAAAGCGCGCGTAGAGCTTCTTTTCCCACTCATAAAACACCCGCTCGGGCCGCGGCAGCACCCAGCTTGCCGAACGTTGGAAAATCGTGACATTCACCGCCTTCTTGGCAATTTCCGGTACGAACTGAATGGCACTTGCCCCATTGCCGATCACCGCAATGCGCTTGCCCGCAAGATCCACATCATGATTCCAGCGCGCGGAGTGCCAGGCCACACCCTGAAATTCATCTGTCCCCGGAATATCCGGCATCTGCGGCCGGTTAAGCTGTCCGGTGCCCGCCACAACAACATTGGCCTCCACCTTGTCGCCATGCTCAGTCACCAGCCGCCACACGCCTGCATCCTTGTCGAACGCCGCGCTATCAACTGCACAGTTGAGCTTGATGAACGGTTTGAGCCCGTATTTTTCCACAACCTTGTCGAGATAATTCTTGATCTGCGCATGGTCGGCAAACTTGTTGCGCCAGGTCGGGCTCATCTCGAACGAGTATTGATAAAGATGCAGCGGCACATCGCACGAGCAGCCCGGATAGGTGTTGTCACGCCAGGTGCCACCAATGTCGTCCGCCTTTTCATAGACGGTGAATTCGATGCCGGCTTCCTGCAGTTTGATCGCCTGGCAGATGCCGGCAATCCCCGCACCGATAATCGCCACCTTCATGGGTGCAGCATCGGCCGCTCCCGTCTGGCGATAGGCCGCAATATCATGAACCGCTGTCATGATGTTCTCCCTGAATGTTTCCTCACGCGCAGCGTCCGGTCTCATTTGGCGGGCCAGATCATTTGCGCGATCAATGGTTTTGTCGGGAAATAGAATAACGCGTAACTCAATTACGCATAACCCCTTATCGCCAGGCTCTCCGCCGTGCTAACAATTCCGCCTATTGCCACCCCGCCGACAAGGAACATCCAGCATGTCTAAAAGCCCCGCCACCACCGATTTAAGCGACGATCATGGCGACGCAGTGCGCGTGCTGGACCCGATGTTCGGTGATTTCGGCGGCGTCGATACGTTCCACGGCCCCGTCAAAACCCTCAAATGCTTCGAGGACAATGCCAAGGTGCGTGAAGCCGTGGAAACCCCGGGCAACGGTCAGGTTCTGGTTGTGGATGGCGGCGGCTCAGAGCGCTGCGCCCTGTTCGGCGGCAATCTCGCCGAACTCGCCGAAAAGAACGGTTGGGCTGGCGTCGTCGTCTATGGCTGCATCCGCGACATCGCTGAAATCGAAACCTTCGAGATCGGTGTCAAAGCCCTTGGCTTGCACCCGAAAAAATCCATCAAAGCCGACGGCGGAAAATACGATGTCCCCGTCACCTTCGCAGGCCACACCATCAGCCCCGGCGACTGGCTCTACGCCGACCGCGACGGCATCGTGGTCGCTGCAAAGAAGCTCTAACAGCCTTTCTCCCGCACTGCCGCGAGCCGACGCCACACCTATGTCCGCATTTATTAGTTGCGAACGATTATTAATAACAGTTATGAAGGAGGCCGAGCCCGGCCAGATTCGCCGCCCTGACAGGAAACCCAGTCCCCATGCGCCAATTCCCCGATCAGCCCACCACCAGCAGTCCCGCCAGCACCAGCACCACGTTTCAGCCGGTCGACGGCCCCACCCAAATCGATGACCTGCATTTCGCTGCCCGCCTCGTGGTCTGGGCGGCCCGCTTATGGTGGCGGGATCGTGGCAACGAAACAGGCAGCCGCACGATGCTGGCGCAGGCTTTCACCCTTGCCCGCTGCAACATCGCCGCCGTGGCAGCCTTTGACGAACTGATGTTGATGGCCCTGCACGGCGCCTGTCGACATCTGGATTTCGCCAGCCACCCGACCCGGCTGGGCCGCGACGAACAGGCGCTGATTGATGTTATCGCAGCGTTTCAGGATGACGCTGTCATCGGCGGTGAGCGCGCGCTGGAAGGCTGGCTGCCGCCAGCAACCGCGCGCCTCGCCTGTGACGCTGCCATCATCCTCGCCCGCGCCCTTGGCCGCGCCGGGCTTTATGTTCATCCGCGCAATCAGCTGAACTAGACAGGGTTTCGCTGCAGCGCCGCCACTTCATCAGCAGCCCGAATACCGGACTGAAGCGCACCATCCATATAACCCGCCCAATGGGTGGCGGTTTCAGTCCCAGCCCAGTGCACCCGCCCGCATGGCGCCCGCAGCGCCTCGCCATAGGTGGTCATCACCCCCGGCGCCATATGCGCCACATAGCAGCCCCGGCTCCATTTTTCGGAGAGCCAGTCCTGATCGAGATAATCAATCGGCTGCTGGGCTTCCATGCCGAAAAACGTCGTCGCCGCATCCACCACCGCGCTGCGCCGCGCATTGTCGCCCATGGCCGAATACTCGACCGCCGCATCCGCATCAAAGAAGCCGACCAGTATCCCACACGACAAATCATCCGGGCTTTGATCAAACAGCACATTGCACGGCAGCACATCGCTCACCGCCATGCCCGACAATCCCTTGTTGCGCCAGAACGGCTTGTCATAGGCCACATGCACCTTGATGACCGTCCCCATCGGCATTCGCTGCATCAAATGTTCGCGCTTGGTTGTCAGCCCGCCGGCAAAATCAATCTGCCCGGCCAGCACTGGTGGTATCGCCACAATCACGCGGCTGGCAGTCACCCGGCCCTTATCCGTTTCAACCACCACGCCACCATCATGCTGAATGATGCTGCGCACCGGTGCGTCAAACATCACCGGCGATTTCAGCGTTGCCGCCATTTGCACGGTGATATTGTGTGCACCGCCACAAAATTTCGCTTCCTGCGCACCACCTTTGACACCGGTCAGCACATCAATGCCCTCGCCGCTGCGCACATAATCGAGGAAATACAGCAGCGAAATATGCTTGGGCTCGCAGCAGAAAACCGAGCGCGTCACCAGCCGCATGAATTCCGCCGCCGCCTGCGTCCACACATTGGCGCCAATCCAGCTTTCAAATGTCTGGCTGTCCCACACATGCGCCTGCTTAGCGCTCCACGCCGCATCCGGCGGAATGCTGTTGGCCATGCGATCGAGCTTCGTCACCAGCCGCTGCAGTTCCAGCAGCGACACCAGTGGCATCTTCGGTATATCGCTCTTGGACGCCGAGACTTTACCGTTGTAGTGCAGAATGGATTTGCCGGTCGCATATTGCTCATAGGTCTCAATACCCAGCGCAGCAGCTTGTGCCAGCAGCAGCTTTTGCTGCGGCCCCACCCATTGTCCCCCGGTATCAATCACCTGCCCGGCAATCATGTCCGGCTTGAGCCGACCACCCACCCGGTCACGCGCTTCGAGCACACACACGTCAAGCCCGCGCGCCTCCAGCTCACTGGCCGCCTTGAGCCCGGCCATGCCCGCGCCGATCACCGCCACATCAACAGATGCCAACAGGTCATCACTCATGATATTTTGCTCCCATACTGTTTGCCGTTTTGCCGGTCCGACGATTTGCTCGCTGATCTGATTTTAATTTACTAAACGCGTTTATTATAAAAAGTGCAATGACAGAAACACAGCCACCCGCCGCATCTGGCACCACCGGCCCCCGCGGCCGCCCCCGCCGCACCGCCGAGCAGGAGGCTGAAATGCGGGCACGCATTTTCGCCGCCGCCCGCGCCCTTTTTGCCCATGAAGGATATGAAGGCATGTCCATGCGCAAGCTGGCGACTGCGGCCGAGTGTGCGCCTGCGGCCCTCTACAGCTACTTCCCCAACAAGCGCGCCGTGCTGCATGTGTTGTGGGAGGACATTTTCGCGGATTTGGCAGCCAGGCTGGCCGATGTCGCCGCCGCAACCCCCGATCCCGTGGCCAGACTTGAAGGTCTCACCACTACCTTCGTCGGCTATTGGCTCGATCACCCTGACGATTACCGCGCCATATTCCTCATCGAGGACAAGCTGACTTCCCCCGGCGACACCTACTTCGCCCAGACCTCGCCCAGCATGCAGGGCATTACCCTTGTGCATGACGCGGCCGAGGAAGCACTAGCCGCAGGATTGATCAAAGCGGCATCAGCCGACGAGGTCGCGGCCATGCTGCTGACGGCGGCCAACGGCCTCGCGCTCAACCTCATTACCATTCCCGAATTTGACTGGGGCGATGGGCCAACCCTCGCCACCCGCATGATTGCGACGCTGGTCGCCGGTCTAAAGTCTTAACCACACAAGCGCATAGCCGCCTCCCGGTGCGTATCCGGAATCGACATTTGACCGTCAAAACCGCATAATCCCTGCAACTTCCCAGAGGGATTCCAGGAGCGCAGGCAACCGCGCTCGCACCCGGTTTTCAACGAAGGCTTTCAGTTATGTCCGACGAAACATTGCCCGACCGCATCACCGTCCTGGCGAAGGAATTCACCCCCGCCGCGATGGAGTTCCACCGCCGGCATATGGCGGAAAAAGGCTACCGGCTGGATGGCGGCATCACCCCGCGCCAGTTTCAGGTAACCGACGGCCTCGGCGACCCGGACATCCTGTTCGACGGCGACCTGTATTATGCAGCCACCTTCGTCAAAAGCTCAGCAGTCGACGACTAGTCTGACACCACACGGCGGCACCCCGCCACCTGGATAAAAATGCCTGAAGGCACCATGCATCCGCGCAAGATCACCACCACCTGCTGCATTGCGGGTGGTGGCCCTGCGGGCATGATGCTCGGCTTTCTGCTTGCCCGCGCAGGCATCGATGTCACTGTGGTTGAAAAGCACAGCGACTTCTTGCGCGATTTTCGCGGCGACACCATCCACCCCTCCACCCTTGAGGTGATGAAGGAGCTGGGCCTGCTGGATAGGTTCCTCGCTCGCCCGCACGAAAAAGCCTTCAACATCCACGGCCAGTTCGGTGACGAAACCCTGATGGTCGCCGACTTCACCCACCTGCCCGTCACATGCGGCTTCATTGCGTTCATGCCGCAATGGGAGTTCCTCGATTTTCTCGCAGATGAAGCCCGGGCTTTTCCCAACTTCACCCTGCTGCGCAGCACCGAAGCGACCAACATCCTGAGCACCAACGGTACTATCACCGGCCTTGAATGCATGAGCGCGGATGGTCCCATCAAAATTGAGGCAACGCTCACTGTCGCCGCTGATGGCCGCGGTTCGACTGTGCGGCAGGTGGCGGGAATGGTGCCGCAGAACCTCGGCGCACCAATGGATGTCCTGTGGATGCACATCCCCAAGCGCGGTGACGAACAATCCAAATCCTTCGGCCGCTTCGACGCAGGCCGCATCCTCATCCTGATTGACCGCAACACGTATTGGCAGGCGGCCTTCGTCATTCCCAAAGGCGGTCTGGATGCCATCAAGGCGCGCGGCCTTGAGGCCTTTCGCGCCGAGATCATGGCCCTGTCTCCTGCGCTCGCAGACAATATCGATGCGCTCGCAAGCTGGGACGACATCAAGCTCCTGACCGTCGCCGTTGACCGCCTGCACACCTGGCACAAGCCCGGCCTGCTGGTCATCGGCGACGCGGCCCATGCCATGTCACCGGTGGGCGGCGTCGGTATCAATCTGGCCATTCAGGATGCGGTTGCAACCGCAAACCTGCTGCACGATCCTCTGCGCAGACAATGTCTCACCAACAAAGACCTCGCCGCCGTCCAGAGCCGCCGCATGTGGCCGACAAAGCTGACCCAGGCAGCCCAGGTCGCAGCCCAAAACCGGGTGATCGCCCCGGCACTGGCATCAGGTCAGGCCATGAAGCTGCCCTTGCCGCTTCGCATTTTAAAGAGGTTTCCCGTGCTCGCACGCATCCCCGCCCGATTGATCGGCATGGGGGTACGCCCCGAACATGTGCACTCGCCCGCCATAAGCGCGCGCTAGCCAGTGCGGCTTGGTTAAAGCGTCCGTAGTGCGCGAACTGTAACGGCTACAGGCTGACGTTCACCGCAACCTCAAGCGACGTCTGCGCAGTGCCCGTATAGCTGCCCGAGATCGGTATCGCCTGATGCGGTGCTCGCACCGTGGCAACCCTGATCAGGTCGGGCGATTCAACTAGGCCGTTGGTCGGGTCATAGGCAATCCAGCCTGCACCCGGCACATAAATATGTGCCCAGGCATGCGACGCTGCGGCCCCATCATACCCGTCCACTATCGGTGTATTCAGATAACCGGTGACAAACCGCGCGCCGAAGCCCAGCCGCCGGGCGACCTCCATCATCAGCAATGCGTAATCACGGCACGTCCCCGCCCCGCGATTGATGGTTTCACTGGGCTGCTGTGTCCCTTCAGCCTCGCGCGCCTCATAACGAAAACCCGTATGGATCGCCGAGTTGATCGTGCTCAGCACATCAAGTGTCGGGGCGCCAAACCGCGCAGATGGCCCCATCACGTTTTCCAGCCAGACATCGATCAAAGCCACATCATCTGGATAAGCCGGCAACAGCTCCGCCCCCAGATCCGTCTTCAGGTCCGTCGACAGCAAGGGAGGAAATGTCTTGGAGTCACTGTGCAGCTCAAAGGTTGTCGGCGTCCGCGCATACCGTTCAAGGCTGAGCACACTTTCAATCTCCAGCCGGTCCGTCTCACCGTTGAATGCCGCATAGGCAATCGAATTGCCAAATACGTCATGGTGCCAGGTCAGCTGCGCCTGCGGAAAAATCCTCAGATCCGCCGAGACCAACCGTAGGTCATGACTGTCACGCGGCCGCAGCATCAGCCGGTGGCGCCCCAGCACGACCGGTGCCGAATAGGTGTAGGTCGTCTTATGTGAAACCTGAAAGCGCATCGGATTACATCCGCCTGTTCTGGCCTGGAGCTGGCCGGCATGGGCATGGCTGCCAGTATTGGAAATGACAGGGCGTCTTCAGGACGCGCGAGCCTGCGCGCTGTCATGCACGCCGTGCATAGAGGAACCGTGACAGAGCCCGAAAGCTCCCCGCGTTGCCACACATATTTTACGCGGCCACCAAACTGCCCCTTTTTCCCTTGCAAGTGCGAATGGTTCTCACTATGTTACGAACGCGAACCATTCTCAGGAGCCGTGTGGCCTCAATGTTTGTGTGCATCTGTAACGCTTACCGCGACAAAGACATCGCTCACGCAGCCCGCTCGGGCGCGCGGTGTGCTGAGGAAGCCTATGAGGCGCTTGGCAACGGCCCCAATTGCGGCTGCTGCCTTGAGGTGGCTGAGGAAATTGTCTCGCAGGTCCATGCACCCAACATGGCTAGCAAAGACCCGGTGGCGTAAGCACAAATGTTCCTTTGGCGCACCCAGCTAGAACGCACCCTGTCACCGCACCGCCCAGAGACCTCGCCCCTGAGCACGGATGCCAATCCTGCCAGCGAAATCACGGCTGAGAAGCTTACGCTTCCGGGCCGGTTGATTCGGTATGCAACTGGACGAAATTCTCCAACCCCATCTTCTCGATAAGGCTGATCTGAGTCTCGAGCCAATCGATATGCTCCTCCTCGCTTTCGAGGATGGCGGCAAACAGATCACGGCTGACGAAGTCGCGCGTTGATTCACATTCAACGATCGCGTCCTTGAGGTCGCCGACCGCTTCAAGCTCGACGGCCAGATCGCTATCAATGATCTCACGAACATTCTCACCGATCCGCAGCCGCCCCAGATCCTGTAAATTCGGCAGCCCTTCAAGAAACAGAATGCGCTTGATGATCTGATCGGCGTGCTTCATTTCGTCGATGGACGCGTCGTACTCGTGGTGTTCAAGCTTCGACAGGCCCCAGTCCCCGAGCATCCGCGAATGCAGGAAATACTGGTTGATCGCGGTCAACTCGTTCTTCAGGATTTTGTTGAGATGGTCGATGACGACCTTCTGACCCTTCATGGCGGGTTACCTCTGTTTTGGCAGTTGGCCCGATGGCGGGCTTGGGAGCAGCGGGGCACACCCGCAATACGCGCGAACCTATCATACACCGGCCAAAAACGCCGCTCACACTCAAATTTCTTGACCATTTGTCGAAACGCAGCCCACTGCAACACCGCATTCTGTATCGCGGTCTCAGGCGCGATTTCTCCCGTCCGCTGCTTGCACCAACAGCCCGCACGGCTTAAGCCATCCGGCAATCACCAACGCGCCGGAGGCAACCCATATGTCCGCACAGCCCGTCATTTTCGATGGTGTCCGCACCCCCTTTGGCCGCCACGGCGGTGCCATGTCGCGCCTGCGGGTGGATGAACTGGCCGCAGCCCCCATCCGCGAAGTGCTCAAGCGCTCAGGCCTTGATACGAATACCGTCGAAGACGTGATTCTCGGCGACACCAACCAGGCCGGCGAAGACAGTCGCAATGTCGCCCGCAACGCCTTGCTCATTGCAGGCCTGCCCGAAAAAACCGGTGGCCTCACCGTCAACCGCTTATGCGGCTCGGGCCTTGCGGCCATCATCGACGCAGGCCGCGCCATCCGGTGTAGCGAAGGCGACATGTTCATTGCCGGCGGTGTTGAAAGCATGAGCCGTGCGCCCTTGATCATGTCCAAGGCGACCAGTGCCTTTGACCGCGGACAGCAGATCGAAGATTCCACCATCGGCTGGCGCTTCCCCAATCGCGACCTGCTGCAGCGCATCGGCAACGACACCATGCCGCAAACCGCAGAGAACGTCGCAGAGCGCCTCGGCATTACCCGCACCGACGCCGACACCTTCGCAGCTGCCTCGCACCAGAAATACGAAGCCGCATTGGCTAATGGTTTCTATACGGATGAAATCATGGACCTCGAGGTCCCGGCAGCCAAGCGAAAGGCCCCGCCGGAGATCTGCAATGCCGACGAAGGCCCCCGTCCCGGCACCACCTTTGAGGGCCTCTCCAGCCTGCGCCCCATCCACGGCGAAGGCGGTGTCGTCACGGCTGCCAATGCATCAGGGATCAATGACGGCGCGGCAGCCCTGGTCATTGGTGACGAAGCCCGTGGTCGCGCATTAGGCCTCACGCCTCGCGCGCGCCTCGTCTCCGCCGCCATCGCAGGTGTCGAACCCCGCGTCATGGGCCTTGGGCCGGTCGAGGCCTCCAAGAAGGCGCTGGCCCGCGCCGGCCTCTCCCTCAAGGATATGGATGTGCTGGAGCTGAACGAGGCTTTTGCAGCCCAGGTGCTCGGCTGTCTGAAGCAGATGGATCTGCCCTTTGATGATTCGCGTGTGAACCCCCATGGCGGCGCCATCGCCATCGGCCACCCGTTGGGCGCATCCGGTGCCCGCCTCGCACTCACCGCCATCCGCACGCTGGAAGCCCAGGACAAAAAATACGCCCTTGTCACCCTGTGCATCGGCATCGGCCAGGGCATCGCCGCTATCTTCGAACGCACCGAGTAACAGGCCCACACAGCAACACCATGCCCAAGCGCCTGCTCATCGTCGCCCACGCGCCTTCCCCCAACACGCAGGCCATGCGTGATGGGGTGCAGGCAGGTGCGCAACACGAAGACATCGGCAATGTCGTTGTGGATGTCCGCTCGCCGTTTGATGCCGGGCCCGCAGAGGTAATGGCAGCCGACGCGATCATTCTCATGACCACCGAGAACCTCGGCTACATGTCCGGCGCCATGAAGGATTTTTTCGACCGCACCTACTATCCCGTGCTTGAGGACAAACAGGGCCTGCCCTGCGCCCTTATCATCCGCGCCGGCCATGACGGCACCGGCACACAACGTGGGCTAGACACCATCCTCACCGGCCTGCGTTGGAAACAGGTGCAGCCACCAGTCATCTGCAAGGGCGAGTGGGACGACGCATTTCTGCCCACATGCCGCGAAACCGGCATGGCAATGGCAGCAGGCCTTGATGCGGGAATTTTTTAGTTACGAAACACAGGTGCATTCCGAAGACTTCGTTAACATGCCGGGGATATGTTGTATTTTAAGTGTCTTACACACATGAAACAGAGCTGTAGACCGGCACAATGATCCCGCAGACACCAGGCCGCCGCCAAACACCGCGATCCGCCGATGAAATCCTCGATAAAGAGGAACGGATGCGCATCGAGGTTGACCAGCTGGACAAACCCACCCACCCGGATGGGCTGGTGCTGCTGGACTATTTCGAGAGCCACCGCGCTCGCGGCGTCGTGCCCCGCCGTGCAGATCTGCCTGCCCGCGAAATCGTACGCATTCTGCCCAATGTTTTCATTCTTGAACCGATTGATCCTGAAGGCCTCGACTGGCGCCTCCGGCTGCTCGGTCAGGGCCTGGTAGACCGCTTCGGCGCCGACCCCACCGGCCTGGCCATCTCGCAGATCTATGCAACCGATCAGGTGGAATACAATGCCGGCGTCTATCGTGCGGTCGTCGCCGGCGAACGCCTCAGCGTCACCCGCGGCACCTTTCAGGACATTGACCGCGAGTTCCTGACCTTCGAAATCGTCCACACACCCATCATCGGATCCGACGAGAAAACCCGCTGGGTGCTTGGCGGCATCTTCTTTGAAGGTCATGTCCTCAGCGAGTGACAGGCAAAGCGCCGCTTTATCGCCCATGCCAAACCGGCTACATGCTTGGCCATGACCAACCTCCGCCTGCGCAGCTTCACGTATGATCCGCCCATGCAGCCCTTCCTCGATGTGCTGTACGCCGACGACGACATCGTGGTGCTCAACAAGCCCAGCGGCCTGCTCAGCGTGCCCGGCAAACGTCCCGGCCTTGAGGATTGCCTCACCACCCGCACCCAGTCACGCTATGAAGGCGCAACCCTTGTCCACCGGCTCGACAAGGATACATCGGGCGTCTTCATCATGGGCCGCCACCACCGCGCGCAGCGGCATCTCAGCCGCCAGTTCGAACAGCGCCGCACCACCAAACGCTATATTGCCCGTGTTGACGGCACCGTTGCAGGTGACACCGGTACCGTAGACCTGCCGATCGCAACCGACCCGGTAAACCGGCCGATGCAGCGCATTGATCACGAGACAGGCCGACCCGCCATCACCCATTGGCGCGTGCTGGACCATGAGGGCGGCGCCACACGCATCGAACTAACGCCGGAGACAGGTCGATCCCATCAGCTGCGCCTCCACATGCTCAGTATCGGGCATCCCATTCTGGGCGACAATTTCTACGCGGATGACCGGGTACTGGCGCTTGCAGACAGGCTGCAACTCCACGCAGCTTCCCTCACAGTCCGCCACCCTACCGGCGGCACACCGATGACTTTTTTCGCACCCATTCCGTTTTGATGTCTCGGCCCAGCCCGTTCAGAAACTGCGCACCGACTGCATGAACAGGCTCATCCGGTCTGCCAGCGCCGAGGTCGATAGCCGGTCATGTATCCGCGCCCGCGCCGCCGCCACGCGCTCCGCAGGCAACGTATCGCGGTAAAGGTCCATCAGGTCCAAGACATAGGCTGCATCAAATTCGGGATGCGGCTGCACCGTCATCGCCCACGGTTTGCCCGCATCATCCTCATAGGCCAGCCCGGCAATGGCGCAATCTTCCGACGACGCCAGTAACCGCGCATGCTGCGGCATCCCGATCACCTGGTCCTGATGAAATGCCATCGCACGCAACCGTTCGTCCGGCGACAGAAAATCATAGTCGCCCGGCCCGATCATCCGTCCGCCGTCAAACAGCACAACACGACCGCCCATTGCCTGGGCAATGATCTGATGGCCAAAGCAAACACCAATCATCCGTACACAGTCGTTACGGGCCGTCCGGATGAAATCCTCCAGCGGCGGAATCCACGTGTGATCTTCATAAACACCGCATTGTGAGCCGGTGATAAGCCAGGCTTCCGCATCGCTTGTGGAAGCTGGAAAAACACCGCCTGCCACATCATAGGTCTGAAAAGTAAAACCCCGTCCCGCCAGCAGCCGCACAAACATCCGGTCATATTCTGGATGCTTGCCGCGCAGAGTTTCGGGAATATTGCCGGTCAGCAGAATGCCCACCTTCATGGCCGTTTGATCCTAGCGGCTCCGGTCAACGACCTGGACGACAAAAAGGTTGCGGATATCCGCACCCCCGTCGCTCAAAGGCGCCAACAGCATTTCATATTGCATATGATGCAAACCCATGTGCTGCACCTGCGCCAGTATGCGGATGGGTCGTATCTCGTCCAGCACAACGGTACACAAAGACAGCCAGCGCTTCATCACATCCGGTGCTAATACGTCTTCCAGCGGAGCTTCAGATAGGTTCGTAAACACCGAGGCAAATTCCTCGCCGATAAGCCGCGGCGAAAGCTCAATCTGCCTGTTTTCGTCATATCTCAGATTGAACAGGCTGAAATGGTGAAGATTGGACCCCAGCGCCCGTGGATCAATATCCTTGCGGTCCGGCATGGTCCGCCCTGCCGCAATCTCAAGCCAGTAGCCGTACCCCGTCCTTAACACCGGATGATCGAACGACAATGTCCGGTCAACATCCAGCGGCGCCATGCCTTGAATTGCATATTTAGGAGTAGCAGGCGGCGGCAAAGGACAGCTCCCTCGCAACTTGGAAGGTTATGCCTCCAATAGTGTGCTTGATTGTATTTTTAGCATTCTACACAACACCGCGTAAAGCGGAGATCACCAGTTCACTTGCCTGGAGTCGAGTGGAAATAATTGATCACATAGAGCCCTGCTATTTCCGCTGTTCCCTCGGCGAGCGGCGCCAACAGCAATTCAAATTTCAAATAGCGCCGGTCCTGCTGTTCCACCTGCCCGGCAAACCTCACCGGCGCCCTGCGCATCAACACCTGCGCGGTCATCATCAGCCAACGCTGCAGCACTCGCGGAGCGAGCACCATATGCAACGAGTCCTCGGCAATGCCCCCATGCGTCCGTTGGAGAGCCGGGCTCACAAGACGCGGCACCAGTTCGATCTGGCCGGCCCCGTCGGTCCGCACATTGAACAGGGAAAAATGCGGTCGGCAGCTGCCCAAGTCAGCGGGCACAATATCGCGCCGGTCAGGCATTTCCCGGTCACCGGCCAATTCCCGCCAGTAGCGATAGCCAAGCCGCAGCATGGCGTTTTCAAATGACAAACTGTCATCGATCAGCAGGCCGGGAATTTTCCCGGTCATTTCAGCAGCACTTTGCGACATGACAGCTTGCCCGACATTTGGTTTTAAGGCCCAAGTATATGGGTAAGTAAGTTGCTAAATTGTTGAGACAGAGGCCGAGCTAGATGAGCCCGTCCGCACGCGCCTGCGCCTGTACCGCACGCGTCGTTTCTCCGCGCCCATCCGGCGACCAGCCCGGGGGCTGAAACAGATGTCCCAGCGCTGCCCACCAGGTCGGCGCATTCTTCATGTCACGCCCCAGCGCCACCCATTCATGAAACGTCACCGTCACCGGGTTGCGGCTTTCAAGCTGATGCCGGATGCCGAACACGCACGGCTCATCATCACGCTCCGCTTCAAACGTGCCAAACAGCCGGTCCCACACGATGAACGTGCCCGCATAGTTCTTGTCGCAATAGCGGATGTTGGACGCGTGATGCACCCGGTGATGCGACGGCGTGTTCATGACCCACTCAACAGGTCCAAGCTTGCCGATCAGCCGCGTATGCAGCCAGTACTGATAGAGATGATTGAGCGACACCAGCGCGATCACCATCACCGGGTCCATTCCCAGCATCACCGCGGGGATCAGGAACACTGGTTCAAACCACGCCTCTACGAATGACGAGCGCAGTGCCGTGCCAGCGTTCAAAAACTGGCTTGAGTGGTGGTTCACATGCGCCGCCCACCCCAGCCGCACCTCGTGGATCGCCCGGTGATACCAGTAGAATAGGAAATCGACGATCACATAGGCGGCGATGATTGCCACGACACTACCGGTCCAGTTGATGTCGGTGACCGCAAACTGATGCAGCCAATAAAACACCGCCAACACTGTGCCCGCCGCCAGCGCGATGGACGCTGCATAGACAAGCCCCAGCGTCACCGAGCATAAGGTATCGGTCGCCGCGTAATAGCCCTTGCGCAATATCCACACGAGGCCGACTTCGATGCCGATAAAACCGATCAGCAGCCAGATTTGGTCAACATCACGAATGGCCAGCAGCCCGTTGATAAATTCCAGCATCGCGCCCTCCCGTTTGGCCGGTTCTTTTTACAGAACACGCGTTACGCGATAATTATTGCAAAACAAATGTTTTGTAAAGACGCGGCAGCGGCTACACTCACCGCATGCCGAAAATCATAGATCACGACACCCGACGGTCAGAACTTGTGGAAGCAAGCTGGCAGGTTATTGCGACCGAAGGCCTCGAAGGCCTCACCATGCGCAAGGTGGCCGATGCCGCCGGTTGCACCACCGGCCGCATCACGCACTATTTCGCGGATCGTGAAGCGCTGGTCCTCGCCGCACTGCGCGCGGTCAATGATGCTGCTACCGTCCGCACAAGCATCATTCTCGCAAGCAGCCTCCCCCCGCGCGAAAAACTCATCAAATGTCTCGAAGAAGGCCTGCCTCTGGACAAAACCCGCCTGCTCGAATTCCGCGTGTGGATTGCCTTTTGGAGTGCCGCCGCCTCAAACCGCGTACTGGCCCGCGAGAACAACGCCCGCAACGCAGCCTGGATCAAAGCACTGGCCCCATTGATCGCACAGGTGGCACCGCAGGTAGATGCCGCGCACGAAGCCCGCATCCTGTTTGCTGCCATAGATGGGCTGGGCCTGGTCGCCGCCATCAGCCCGACCGCCGCCAACAAACAGAATGCTGTCAGCGCCGTCAAAGCCCATGTGGCAAACCTTATGAAGTGCTAAGAGCCGCCTAGTCGCCAGCAACAACCGCCGCCGCACGCGCCTTGCGCATCGCCTTCAGGGTACGGAACGGATAAGCCAGCTGCCCGCCGAAGCTTGCGGGCATTTCCTCTTGAATACCAATATCCGCCGGTGGCCGGCGATTGGGCAGAACCCAAGTGCCGAACAGCACATCATAGATCATCAGCACTTCGCCGTAATTCGAGTTGCCCTCGCTCAGCACCTTTGAATGGTGCCAGCGATGCAGTTCAGGTGTGTTGACGATGTAGTTCAACCACCCAGTCCGCATCACCACATTGGTATGCGTCAACAGCCCACTGAACGCGGTGATGCCGCCTACCCACATGAAAATCTCAACCGGTGCACCTGCCAGATACAGCAATGGCTGGCTCAACCCGATGCTGATAAACGTGTCCACAAAGTGGAACCGGCCTGTATTCACCACCCAAAGCCGCGTCACTGAATGATGTACCGCATGGAACGGCCACAGCCACGGAATTTCATGCGCCAGCCGGTGCGCCCAGTAAAAGCCGAACTCGGCAATCACCAGCCCCAGCACAATCTGCGCCCATTGCGGCCAGTCCGTCGGCCACAGGGCTCCCGGCTGCGGATCCACCGCATCCACAACGATAAACAGCGTGGTAACGGCGGCGACGGCCTGCACCATCCCCTTGCTGAGCAGTGTGTGTGCAATATTGACGAAGGTCTGACCGTCATTTTCCAGCCATAGCGGCTCATGGGTCATCCAACGCTCCAACGCCAGCAACGATACACCCAGCAGCACATAGGCACCGTTGAACCCGAGGATCGGTTGATCCGTCGCCATGCCATAGGCCGTGATGGCAATACAAATTGCCATCAGCCCCGGCCACGCGGTCCAGGTAATGATGCGCTTCAACACCGTAAACCCCTGCACATCATCGTCTCGTTCAACCTTCATAAACCTACCAACCCCATGTTCTGCACATCCACCGGCTTCAAATCACCGGGCCGCAATGCTCCCCGCAGCCTACCACACTGCCCCAACGGCGTGTTGCGGCCTTGCCGCGCACCCGGCCTTCACATCGCCAGCGTATCCAGTATCGGGCAGTCCGGCCGCCCGTCCCCGTGGCAGGCATCGGCCAGTCGCGACAGGTCGGCCCGCAGTGATTTGAGTTCCGCCATCCGCGCGTCAATCTCCGCAAGCCGCGCCAGCGCCAGTTGCTTGACGTCACGGCTGGAGCGCTTCTGGTTGCCGTAGAGGCCCAAAAGCTCGCGGCATGCATCGACCGGAAATCCGAAACTGCGCGCCCTGCGCACAAACACCAACCGCGCCAGTTCTTCATCGCCGTAAAGCCTGTAGCCTGAGTCCGACCGTCCACCGGGCACAACCAGCCCGATATCCGCGTAGTACCGCACCGTCTTGGTCGGCAGGTCTGCCGCCTTCGCCACGTCGCCTATGGTCATCATGCCGGTCACACCCTGTTTTTATGCTTCCAGTAGCTGGAACCATAACATACGCCCCGCCAGCCCGGCAGAGGCGTCTCATTCAGCAACCCCGAACGCGCCGATTCATACCGGCCCGGCAGGCCCCCTGCATAAATACCGCGCACTGGCCTCGCGCCCGTCATATATGCAAAGAACACGTCTGCAAGGTACACATGCCATCAGCACGGATCATGTCCACAATGACCACAGATGACGACACGCCACACTCCCCGGCGCTGGATGAAGAAAATCAGGCCTATGTGCTTGCCTCACGCGACATAGATTTTCTGGCCTCCGACGCTTTGCGTCCGGTGCGCCTGCAACTCGAGCTCCTGAAACCCGAGCTCTATCTGCAACGCGAGCGGATCCACTCGACGATCCCCGTCTTCGGCAGCTCGCGCATTCTGCCGCCCGACGTGGCAGCTGCCCAGCTGGCCGAACTTGAAGCGGCGTCCGCCAGCGACACAGCCCTCGCCCGCGCGCGCAAAAAAGTGGCCTCGGCACGCTACTATACCGAGGCGGAAAAATTCTCTGCGCTTGTCGCCAAGCGCTTCCAGCAGAACGGCGGCCAGGATTTTGTCATCGTCACCGGCGGCGGCCCCGGCATCATGGAGGCTGCCAACAAGGGTGCGTCTGATGTCGGCACCCGCAGCATCGGCTTCAACATCACGCTGCCGAACGAGCAAAGGCCCAACCCCTACGCGACCCCGGCACTCTGTTTCCGGTTCCGCTATTTCGCCATCCGCAAAATGCACTTCCTGCTGCGCGCCAGGGCGCTGGTCGCCTTCCCCGGCGGTTACGGCACGCTGGATGAACTGTTCGAAGTCCTCACCCTCGTTCAGACCGGCAAGATTGCCCGCATGCCCGTCGTTCTCATCGGGCCTGATTTTTGGAACCGCGCTATCGACTTTGATTTCCTCGTCGAGGAAGGCGTCCTTGAACATTCCTGCGTCGAACTGTTTGAAATCGTGGAGACTGCGGAGCAGGCCGTTGACATCATCGCGGCATTCCACGGCCACGCAGCAGCCAAATGACCCTGCCCGCCCTTTAAGGATCAACACGTGAAAATCACTTTCCACGGCGCCGCACAGGAAGTCACCGGCTCCTGCACCCTCATCGACACCGGCACCGTGCGCTTTCTCGTTGATTGCGGCATGTTCCAGGGCGGACGCACCACAGCCACGAAGAACCGCGCACCCTTCGCGTTTGATCCGACCACGATTGATTTCGTACTGCTAACCCATGCGCACATAGACCATAGCGGCCTGCTGCCGAAGCTTTGGAAGAAAGGCTTTCGCGGGCCCATCTATACGGTCGATGCAACCGCAGACCTGCTTGATATCATGCTGCGCGACAGCGCTCACATCCAAGAGTCCGAAGCCGAGCGCGACAACCGCAAGAAGCCCAGCCTCAAGCAGCGCGGCAGCAAGCATCACCGCGACACCAAACCCGTCGAACCGATCTATTCCATCGAAGATGTGGAAGGCACGCTGAAACAGGTGCGCGGGTTGGATTACGACCAAATCGAACAGCCCCATGAGGCCGTGCGCTTTCAGCTGCGCGACGCAGGTCACATTCTCGGGTCCGCCATCATCGAAGTCTGGGTCAAGACGCCCAACGGCGAGCGCAAGCTGGTGTTCTCCGGCGATCTGGGCCAGCCCGGCCGACCGATCCTGTGTGATCCCACCCTCATCGACACCGCCGACATCCTGTTTATTGAATCAACCTATGGCGATCGCCAGCACAAAAACCAGGCAGACACGATCACCGAACTCGTCGACGTGGTGAACCACACGCTGAATACGCTCGAAGGCAACGTCATCATCCCCGCCTTCGCCGTCGGCCGCACCCAGGAACTGCTTTACTATTTCAACCACCTGACCCGCGAAGGCCAGTTCAAGAACCTCAACGTGTTCGTGGATTCACCCATGGCCACCGCCGTCACCAAACTGACAATGCAACACTTGGAACTGTTCGACGCGCAAGCACGCAGCCTTGCCGCCTGGCAGAAGGGCGGCAATGGCGCGCCCAATGTCACCTTCACCGGCAGTGTTCAGGAATCTCAGGCGCTCAATTCCATTCACAGCGGCGCCATCATCATTGCGGCAAGCGGCATGTGCACCGCCGGGCGCATCAAGCATCACCTGCGGCACGGCCTGCCCAACACTCGCAATGCAATCCTCATCACCGGCTTTCAGGCGCAAGGCACGTTGGGGCGGCGGCTGGTTGATGGTGCCACCCGCGTGCGGATTTTCGGCAAGGACGTTGCCGTGCGCGCAAGCGTCCATACCCTTGGCGGATTTTCAGCCCATGCGGACCGCGGCGCCCTGCTGGACTGGCTCAAAGCCTTCAAGACCCCGCCCGCGCAAACCTTCGTCATGCATGGCGAGCCAACGGCGTCCCATTCACTGGCCGAAGCAATCTCCGGCGACCTTGGCTGGCAGGTCCAGCTTCCCGAGCGCGACGAAATATATGTGCCGCTCATCGTCTAGAAAATCGCCCCAGTGCGATAGACTGCACCCATGACTCAAGACATCCTCACAGCCGTCGGCGGCATCGGTCTGTTCCTGCTGGGCATGGTCATCCTCACCGATGGTCTGAAGGACATGGCCGGCAACCGCATGCGCCGTTTCCTTATTCGTTTCACCAGCACACCCACGCGCGGTGCCATCACCGGCGCCGCGGCCACCGCCGTCATCCAGTCGTCCAGTGCCACCACCGTCATGGCGGTCGGCTTCGTCAGCGCCGGCCTGCTTACCTTTCCCCAGAGCATCGGCATCATCTTCGGCGCCAATATCGGCACCACCATCACCGGCTGGATGGTCGCCGTCATCGGTTTCAAACTTGAGCTTGGCCTGTTGGCCATGGGACTTCTGCCGGTCAGCGTCATGCTGCACTTCTTCGGCACACGGCGCCTCAAACAGATCGGTTGGGTACTGGCCGGTTTCAGCCTGCTTTTCATGGGCATCGGCATCATGCAGGAAAGCATGACATCCTTTCAGGGCGTGCTGACCCCGCAAAGCTTTCCCGACGACACACTGTTCGGGCGCCTCCAACTGGTCCTGATCGGCATCGCCATCACCCTGGTCACCCAGTCCTCCAGCGCCGGCGTGGCCACCGCACTCGTGGCCCTGAACGCCGACGCCATCACGCTACCCCAGGGCGCTGCGATGGTCATCGGCATGGATATCGGCACCACGTTCAAAACCGCCCTTGCAACACTGGGCGGCGCGGCAGCCACCAGACGTACCGGTTACGCTCATGTGGTCTATAACCTGATGACCGGCCTGTTCGCCTTTCTCTTGCTCACGCCCTATGCCGTGCTGGTGAATACATGGGCGGCGAACGGCAACAGCACTAACAGCGAATTACTGCTGGTGGCCTTCCACACCAGCTTCAACGTAATCGGCGTCCTCGCGGCCCTGCCGTTTGCCGGCCCATTTGCCCGCCTCATGGTGCGGCTGGTGCCTGAAAGCGGCCCCCAGTTGCAGCGCCGCCTCGACGAAAAACTGTTGCATGACCCGCACGCAGCCGTGGATGCGGCCGCCGCCACCGCCAACGATATCGCCATGCGGCTGTTCGCCATTCTCGCAGGCCAGATCAACCCGGCCTACGCGCGCCGGGTCAGTGCGTATGAACTCCCAATCCTGATTGAAACAGTCGACGCGACCCGCCGCTACCTTGAGCGCATCCGCTCGACGCATGACCTTGGCGCGACGTTTGAGCGCCACCTCGCGACCCTGCACGCGCTCGACCACCTGCATCGCCTCGCCCACCGCTGCACCCAGACCGACCGCATCGAAGAGCTGTCGCAGGAGCGGCACTTGCAGCGCCTGACCCGCATGCTGTTTACCGCCTGCGCGGCCCTGATTGAGAATCCCGGCGCCGCCTATGGCGAAAGACGCCTCGATCGCCTGCGCAAAGTGCTGCGTCACCAGCGTGAGGAATACAGATACGTCACGCTCCACGCCGCAGCACACCGCGATATAGACGCCGACACCACAATCTCACGCCTCGACGGCATCCGCTGGCTGCACCGCGTCACCTACCACCTCTGGCGCATCACCCATCACCTGAACACCGCCAGCGGCCTGACACCGATACAAGGCGGCCAGAAACAGCCCTCACCGGCAACCCCCGGCAAAACTCAATAAAGGGGTTATGGCGATATGGGGCCCTCGCTATAGTCGGACTCAGAGAAAAAACAAATGGGGGTGGGATGATTAAGAGAATTATCGGGACATGCATTCTGGCGGCCGCGCTGGCCGGCTGCGCTGTTGGCAACAAAATTGACTATCGCGCGCAGTCCATATCGCTCAATACGGGCGAGGCAAAAACAATCGCGCTTGGCGTTCAGGATGAACGGCCCTATGTGAAATCAGGCAGCAAGACGCCGCAATTTGTCGGCATCCAGCGCGGTGGCTTCGGCAATCCATTCAACGTGCAGACCGAATCCGGTGCGCCGCTGGTGGAGGATTTTAAGGCTGCGATTTCCTCGGCCCTTACCCGCTCCGGTGCGAAGGTTGTCGCCTCCACCTATGCCAGTTCCGAAAGTTTGGATGCCATCAAGGCCAAACTGGTGGCGACACCCGCAGACCGGCACCTGCTGATCACCTTCAAGGAATGGAAAACGGATTCGTTGATGAATACCTCGCTGCATTACAACATCACCGCACGGGTCCTGGGCTCAGGCGGCGACGCAGTGGCGGAGAAACAGCTTTCCGGCAAGGACAAAATCTCCGGCAACGTCACGGGGACACAGACCAACGCGGGCAGCACCGTACCCGCAGCCTTCAGCCGCAAGCTCCAGGCCTTGCTGAGCGACCCCGCCATCGCCGCCGCCCTGAAATAGGCCCGCAGACACAACGCAACCGCATCATCCGCCGGTTGCACATAACAAGACAAGCCCTGGCGCACCCGCGCCAGGGCTTTTTTGTACGTAGCCGCGATTGCGATGAAAAAAAAATGGTAGCCGAGGCCCGATACCACCAAACACCCCCACCTTCACAATTCGGCTAAGCATCTGATTTAGTGAACGAGTTACTGTTTGGTTGCGGGGGCCGGGTTTGGTCGCTTCCATGTCCGCGTTGCCGCAAAGGCCACTTCTAACCACGAGGCCGCTTTGAATAAATGAAAGCGGGTGAGTTCATCCAAACACGGACTCCACTCAAATCTGGTGGAAATCTGGGGGCTCAGGTCACCAGTCGCATTGACGGGCCGTGTAGTCTCTGGAGAATGCGGCCACTTGCTATTCATCTCCAGACCCTGAGGCCTCATGTACAGCTACAGCGAAAACTCCCTTGTTATTCAGGACAAGCTGCGCGCCTTCATGGATGCGCAGGTCTATCCCAATGAAATAGCCTATGCGGAAGCGCTGGCGGCGGCGCCCAACCGGTTCGCGCCGCTGCCGTTGATGGATGAGCTGAAGGCAAAGGCGCGCAAAGAAGGGCTGTGGAACCTGTTCGTGCCGCCGGAATTTGCTCAGTATTCGGAGCATGGGGGCACCAGCAATTTTGACTATGCGCCGCTGGCTGAAATCATGGGGCGAGTAATCTGGGCACCGGAAGTCTTCAACTGCAATGCGCCAGACACCGGCAACATGGAAGTCTTCATGAAATATGCGACGCCGGCGCAGCAGGAGCAGTGGCTGACACCCTTGCTGGCCGGTGAAATTCGCTCGTCCTATGCGATGACGGAACCGGATGTGGCGTCCAGTGACGCAACCAATATTCAGTTCTCCATTAAGCGCGAGGGGGACGAGTGGGTGCTCAACGGGCGCAAGTGGTTCATTACCAATGCCATGTATGAGCGCACGAAAATTATCATCGTCATGGGCAAGTCAGACCCGGAAAATCAGAACCGTCACAAGCAACAAACACAGGTGCTGGTGCCCAAGGATACGCCGGGCATCACGCTTATTCGTCCACTGACGACGCTAGGCTATGACGACGCGCCGCTGGGCCATGCGGAGATCGTTTTTGATGATGTGCGGGTGCCCGCCGAAAACGTGCTTCTGGGTGAAGGGCGCGGCTTTGAGATTGCCCAGGGTCGGCTCGGGCCGGGGCGTATGCATCACTGCATGCGGCTGATCGGGGCCGGGCAACGGTCGCTGGAGCTGGCGTGCAACCGGGTGCTCAACCGGGAGACGTTCGGGCGGCCGCTGGCAAAGCACCAATCGGTGCGAGAGGAGATCGCGAAATCTTTCTCAGAAATCGAGATGGCGCGGCTGCTGGTGCACCGCACAGCGCAGTCCATGGATGAGAAGGGGGCTCAGGAGAGCCGTGATCTGATCGCTGCCACCAAGACGCAGGTGCCGATCATGATGCAGACCGTCATCGACCGTTGCATGCAGATGCACGGGGCGGGTGGCCTGACGGAGGATTATCCGATGGCCGAGCATTACAATTATGCACGCTGGTGCCGGCAGGCGGATGGTCCGGATCAAGTGCACCTGATGACGCTGGGCAAGATGGTGATTGAGCGGTTTGGTCTTTGATCATCGTTGGATGATCTGCAAACGAAAAAGGCCCGCGCCGGCGTGTCCGGCGCGGGCCTTTTGTTGGGCCAGGGTGCTTGGCCTAGATGTCTTTCTGCGGGCAGACGAGGAATTTTTCACCAGTCGTTTTGGCCTGATAGCGGGCGACGATGTCGGCCTGCAGGGCTTCGGACAGGGAGATTTCGTCGGTGTAGTGGCTCGCGAAGGTGGTCTTCAGCTCGTTGGCCACACGTGTACGCAGACGGCCGGCAACTTCCAGGCCTGCCTTGGCGAGGAAGTTCGGCAGCAGCCAGCCGCCGACGCCCCAGGCCATGCCATAGCCGCGCGTCAGCATCGTGGGCGACGTGTCGAGGCCACCATAAAGATAAACCTGCTTGTGCGCGACAGAGCCATAGATGCTGTAGGCACCCGGCGTGCGGGCGGCTGCGGCTTCCATGGCACTGAGAATGGTTGAGGCAAGCGTGCCGCCGCCGGTGGCGTCAAAGGCAAGGGTGGCACCGGTGGCGTGGACGGCGTCGGTCAGGTCCGCCAAGAAGCTCTTGTCACTGCTGTTGACGATGTATTTGGCGCCGAGCGCCTTGAGGATGTCGGCCTGTTCCTGCTTGCGCACGATGTTGACGAGTTCGACCCCGTCAGCCTTGCAGATGCGGTTGAGCATCTGGCCGAGGTTCGACGCGGCTGCCGTATGCACGAGGGCCGTGTGGCCTTCCATACGCATGGTTTCGATCATGGAAAGCGCGGTCAGCGGATTGACGAAGCTTGATGCGCCGTCCTTTGCGGTGTCGCCGTCATGCAGCGGCATGCACATGATGGCGTCTACACAGCGATATTGGCCGTACATGCCGCCGCCCATGGCCGCGACGGTCTTGCCCATGAGGGCTTGTGCTTCCTTGCTGTCGCCGGCGGCGACAACCGTGCCCGCGCCCTCGTTGCCAACGGGCAGGGGCTGGTCGATGCGGGCCTTCATGACGCGCATGCCCTGCTCGGACACGGAGGCTGTCAGTTTTGTCGACGCACCGGAACCTGCGGTCGCCGCACCGGAGACATCCGTTATGCCGAACATTACGCCCAGGTCGGACGGATTGATGGGTGTGGCCTCAACCTGAATGATGACCTGGCCGGGCTTGGGTGTCGGCATCTGCTGTTCCACCAGTTCCAGGCGCAATTCGCCATCGGCGGTCAGGGTGGAGAGTATCTGCAGATAGGTGGCGGGTAGTGACATCGTAAACCTCATTAAACAGTTGGAATTGCGAGTTGGGCGGACGCTAGCACGGCTCTGCGTGTTGTGGAGCAATTTCCGCACCGTCAGGCTGGGGTCAATAAGAGGGCAGACTGGCTTTGCCGGCCTGTTGTGACACGCACCGATGGTGCCGGGATCAGCTCGCAGCAAGCGTGGTCTTCAGCGAGACGAGCCGCAGGATATCGCGCAAGGCAATGACGCCAATGAGGGCGTGACCGCGTGTGACCATCAGCAGGCTTTTGACCCGTCCCCTTTGAGCGCAGCCATGTTGGAAGAAACACTGGCTTATTCAAAGGAGTGGGACGATGTCGGAAAAGCGGTATTCTCCGGCAGAGACTATCTCGAAGCTACGTGAGGCCGAAGTGCCATTGGCTCAGGGTGTTGGCGTTGGCGAAGTAGTGCGTCGCCTGGATGTGACGACGGTGACCTATTACCGGTGGCGGAAGGAATACGGCGACACCAGCAAGGCTGTGCAACTACACCCTGTAGCAGCCCAGCGCTACGCCCAGGCCCTCGCCACGCTGCCAGACACACTGAACGACCCGAACGCCGATCCAGTTGTCCAAGAGGCCATCAAAGCTCTGGTTGGCACGATTGTGGTGGAAGGGAAGGATCAGGACGACCGGCTCGCGCTAACAGTCAACGGTCTGCTGTCATCCCTGTTGACCCCACCGCAAAGCACTTTGGGGGTGTTTGATGGTAGCGGAGGAGAGACTTGAACTCCCGACACGCGGATTATGATTCCGCTGCTCTAACCAGCTGAGCTACTCCGCCACACTTGTCTCCGGCGGGTCAGCCAAAAAGGGGTGCGACGCCCGGATTTGCTGCGTAAAAGCGCTGGAGAGAGGCGGCATATAGACGGCGCACCTCCATAGTGTCAAGCGATTGCCCGGATCTTGGCGGTTTGCGGGCAATTCGGTACCAAAATCTGCCCCAAACCCGCTCCCCGCTCCCTGCGACAAAGACGACACACCGGATGCCCGTTCATTAGGCATGTCCTGTTTTAAATCTAGGCGGCGGCACAATCCGGATGTAACGATATTGCCACCAAAGCTTCCAAGAGCTGATTCAAGGGGAAGATCGGCGGATTGTCCGCTGTACTTCTGGAAAACGCACCTATCGGGGGAATATCAAAAAATGAGCAAACTTCGCATTGCAGGCGCAGCACTTGTTGCTGCCACGGTCATGGGCGCAACGGCAGCAAATGCCGCTGAAGCCGGCTGGTACGCATCCATCGGCGGTGGCGTGAACTGGGTTGACGTCAATGATGAAAACAACGTCGAGTGGGATATGGAAGGTGGTTACACCGTTCAGGGCGCCGTCGGGTACGATTTCGGTGACAACGGTTCATCGGTCGGCAAATTCCGCGTTGAAGCTGAAATCGCCTACACCCAGAACGACAATGAATCGGTCAAGGCCGGCGGCACCACATTCAATATCGGTGGTGACCTTGAGCAGACCTCCTTCATGGTCAATGGCCTGTTTGACTTCATGCCCAACAGCGGCTTCCGCCCCTATGTTGGCGTTGGTCTCGGCGTTGTAGACGCTGAACAGACCGTCTCGCTCGCCGGCATCTCGGCATCAGCAAACGGCACTGAGTTTGCCTATCGCGGCCTCGCCGGCGTCGGCGTGCCTCTCGGCGACAGCGTGACGCTGGATGTTGGCTACCGCTACACCCGCGTGACGTCGGACACCGAATATGCCAACAACGCCGTCGTCGCACAGGTCCGGTTCGGCTTCTAAGGCCAAGCAAAACCAGAACAACAAAAGGGCGTCCCATGCCGGGGCGCCCTTTTTCTTTGCGACTATGAGAAAAGCGCCTAGCGCCGCCTGAACCGCATCAGCGTGAAGATGCGCAGCATGCCAAGCCCGTGTTCTTCCACCAGTTCAAGCTCTGGATGGTTCAACACCTGCTCGCGGCCAAAAGCCGGATGCCAGCCGATCAGCGCCGCCCCCCGCTCCAGCTTGCGCTCAAACCACAACAGCCATCCATCCGCCTTGGCGAAATGGTTGAGGATCACCACCTCACCACCCGGTCGCGTCACCCGCGCCAGTTCGTTCAACACGGCTGCAGGGTCCGGCACGACCGACATCACATACATAGCCACCGACACATCAAACAGCTGGTCATCGAAGGTCAGCGCGCCCGCATCCATCTCCTCAAGCGCTGCTACGTGACCAAGTGCTGCCTCCGTCACCCTGTCATGCGCCAGCGCCAGCATCTCGGCTGAAAGATCAATGCCGGTAATCCGCGTCGTACGGTCATAGCCGGGAAGCGACAGGCCCGAGCCGACCCCCACTTCCAGCACCGCCAGCGGGTCCGCGCCCTTGTGCCGCCGCGCCAGCGTGTTGACCGCCGCCACAGCGGCCGCTCGGCTACCCTCCGTCACCGGACCGACAACCACGTCATAAAAGCGCGCCCAGCGCGCATAGGCACGCCGCACCGCATTCTCATCAAGAGATTGAGTTCTGCTTGTCATCCGATGAACGTAATAGCAGATTGCGGCCAGTTAAAGGGCCGCCACCCGGACACAGATGTTATGCCGCAGCAGCCGTCCGCCTGATCCAGCCACCACCCAGCACCCGGCTGCCGGCTGCATCATAGAAGACACAGGCCTGCCCCGGCGAAACACCCTCTTCAGGCGATGCCAGCGTTACCGCAGCACCTTCATTCGTGCGGCTTATGCGTGCCTCAAGCAACCGTCCGGTCGAACGTACTTTGACGTGCACCGGCACGGACACCGCCCCAAGCGGCGCATCTCCCAGCCAGTTCACATCGCCAAGCGCAATATCGGTGACGCCCAGCGCCAAGCGCGGCCCGACGATCACGCGCTTGTTGTCCGGGTCCAGACGAACCACAAACAACGGCTCCGCATGCTCCCCGCCGGCATCCGTATCGCTGATGCCCAGCCCGCGCCGCTGACCGATCGTGTAGCGGATAATGCCCTGGTGTTTGCCCAGGACCCGCCCGTCCACATGCACAATGTCGCCCGGCTCAGCAGCGTCCGGCCTCAGCCGTTCCACCACCTGCGCATACTTGCCGTCGGGCACAAAACATATGTCCTGACTGTCCGGCTTGGCGGCAACAGCCAACCCCAGCCGCTGCGCAATCGCCCGCGTCTCGTCCTTCGGCAATCCGCCAAGCGGAAACCGCAGAAACGCAAGCTGCTCCGGCGTCGTCGTGAACATGAAATAGCTCTGGTCGCGACTATCATCGACGGCCCGGTGCAGTTCCGGCGCATCCGCACCGTCAAACCGCTGCACATAATGCCCGGTTGCCAGCGCATCCGCCCCAAGGTCGCGCGCGGTCTCCATCAAATCACGGAACTTCACCCGCTCATTGCACCTGACACAGGGTATCGGCGTCTCGCCGCGCGCATAGGCGTCGGCGAAGTCGGTCATTACTGAATCCTTAAAGCGGTTCTCATAGTCCAGCACGTAATGGGGAATATCCAGCCGCTCCGCCACCCGGCGCGCGTCGTGAATGTCCTGCCCGGCACAGCACGCGCCCTTCTTCTTGAGCGCCGCCCCGTGGTCATAAAGCTGCAACGTGATCCCCACCACGTCATAGCCCGCCTGTGCATAGAGTGCGGCGGCTACCGAACTGTCGACACCGCCGGACATCGCAACCACCACCCGCGTATCCGCAGGCGCCCGCCCGGCAATTACCGGGGGCAGGTCAAAGGCGACAGGATCTTGGGCATCAATAAGGGTCATGGCGCGGGACTATAGCGTTGCCCCTTGTCCCTTCAAGCCAAACCGCACCCCCGCCTCTGCAACCCTGCCCGGCAAGATACACCCGCACCGGCACTTTTTGCCGGGCATATCCAGCCTGTCAGAGGCCAAAGGCTCAGCCCCTCGCCAAAAAACATCAAGGTTCCTGCGGGTTTCATCCGCAAAAGCACGTTGGCCCCGCCCTTGCTCATAAACCGCCGAGACAATCCGTCTACGCCTCCCCGGAACCGGGAAAGCAAGGCGTCGGGGCAGGACTTAGAAACGGGAATAATCGGATGACCACGACAGATACGCTTTTTGCCAGCCAGACCCGCAAGGCAGAAACCACCTCGGTGGCCGCATCGCTGAAGGCCAATGAGGTGCGCAGCGCTGACGATGACGCGCGCTTTACCAACGAACTGCGTGCTGCTGGCCGTGAAGAAAGCCGCCTGCAGGAAGAACGCGCCCGCGAACGCCAGGCGGACAACGCCCGTGCCGAAGAAGCCCGCACCACCAAAGCCCGTGAGGATGAAGCGCGCGCCACACAGGCTCGTGAAGATCAGGCGCGCGTTGAACAGGCACGTGCCGAGGACGCCAAGGCTGAGGAAAAGACCGACGAGCCCATCAGCAATGCCGCGGATGAGTCCAATTCAGAAACAGCCTCCGCTGCAGATAATGGCAGCGACACAGAGGCCGATGCCGGCCCGGTGGTTGATACCGGCGAGGCTGACCTGACGGTTGACGCTTCGGCTGCAACAGACACCAAAGCTGAAACTGCGATCGACGTGTCTGTAAAATCTGAAACCGCCGCCGTGGAAACCGCCAAGGACCAGCCCGCTGAAACGGCCGCCAAGACCGGCCTCACCGCCGATACAGGCAAGTCTGCAGAAACCAGCGCCCTCCCCGGCAACGATAACAAGACGGCCGGTGCTGCCGCCAAAGCCAATGGCAACGCCGCGGCAAACGCCGCCAATGCCGCTGGAACGGCACCCGCAGCGCAGGCGCAATCAGCCGACGCCACCGCCAACACAGATCTGCCTGAAACCACGCAGTCAGCCACAGCCCAGGCTGCAGCCAAGGCCGCAGCCGCAACGCGTGACGCATCCGCGGCACCGGTTGAGACGGAAACCACCATTGCTGCCAACTCGGCATCCGCCGCCGGCAAACGCGGCCTTGGCCATGCAACCGCCGATGCCATGTCGGAAACCCGGACAGAGACCAAGACAGATGTCCCGCGCGACACCGCAAAGGCAGACGCACCGGCACCCGCAACCGACAAGCCCGCGGCACCGGCACCCACCCGCAGCGCCGCATCTGAAATCGCTCTGCAGGCAGCCCTCAAGCCCACTGGCACCCCGCAGGATGCCCGCCTGAGCGGCCTCGACACCTTTGCCAACTCAGCGCCGCAGACAGCAGACACTGCAGCCCCCGCGCCCAGCGTCACCATTCGCGCCATCATGGCCGCCAACGCGCAGCCCGGCACACCGGCACAGCCGCAGACGCCGACCCGCGATATTGCCGTCAACATGGCGCGCAACCTCGCCAATGGCACCAACAGGTTCGAGATCCGTCTCAACCCCGCCGAGCTTGGCCGCATTGACGTGCGCATGGAACTTGGAGCCGATGGCCGCGTGCAGGCCCACCTGACGGTCGACAAACCCGAAACCCTCGAAATGCTCCAGCGCGACGCCCGTGGCCTTGAGAAAGCTCTCAGCGATGCCGGCCTCGACATGGAAGGCGGCAGCCTTGGTTATTCGCTGCGCGATGATGATGGCGGCAATGGCGCCTTCGCCATGAACCGCGACACCAATGACGCACAGGCAGCAAGCCCCACCGCAGAAGACGACCTTGCGGCTGATCTGGCCGCTGTCCAGCACGTATACGCCCTCAAGGCCGGTTCGGGCCTTGGCGTCGATATCCGCATCTAAGGAAACATCATGGCCACCATTGATGCAATTGCAGCAGCACAGTCCACCCAGGGTAAGGCTTCGGTAGCAGACACCAAGCTTGGCACTGACTTCGACACCTTCCTGACCCTGCTCACCACGCAGCTCAAACATCAAGATCCGCTGGAACCGCTGGATAGCAGCGAGTTCACCAATCAGCTCGTGCAGTACTCCAACGTCGAACAGTCGATTGCCACCAACGAAAATCTTGAGCAGCTGCTCAACCTCACCTTCGCCAACTTCGCCACCGATGCTGTTGGCTATATCGGCAAGGAAGTTGTTGCCGAGAGCGACGTCGCCATCATGACAGACGGCAATGCTGAATGGGGCTATGAGCTTGATGGCCCGGCTGACGAAGTCCAGCTCTTCGTGGTTGATGCCGCCGGCCGCATCGTCAACCAGGCCAAATTCGACAACCAGAGCGCCAACCAAACCTTCAATTGGGATGGCAAGGACGCCTCGGGGCGCCAGCTCTCGGATGGTGCCTACACCCTCAAGGTCATTGCTATCGACGCCAACGGCAATGAAGTACCCAGCACCATGAAACAGTCAGGGACCGTCACGGCCGTCGAATTCGACAACACGACGCCGGTTCTCACCGTCAATGGCTCTGGTATCCAGCTTTCTGACGTCATCACCGTCCGCGAACCTGGCACGACCTAGAAAATGCCTGCCTCACTCCGGCACACAGCCACCAGCAAAGTTAATGCTGCATTCACCAAAGCGTTTAGCCCTTCCTTAAATGCCACCGGTCTAGTGTCGGTCTCACACAGAACGTGTCTCAGTTTGAAGTCGGGAATTGCTTGAGATGGGCATGCAGTATCAATCGCGGGTTAGCTACGTTATCGGGCCGGATGGCAGCCCTTTGACGATTGCTGACTTACCACCGCCGGAAACCAAGCGTTGGGTTATCCGCCGCAAGGCAGAGGTTGTTGCCGCAGTCCGCGGTGGCCTTCTGTCACTTGAAGAAGCCTGTCAGCGTTACACACTGACCGTAGAAGAGTTTCTGAGCTGGCAGCGCTCAATCGAACGCCACGGCCTCCCGGGCCTTCGCGCCACCCGCGTACAGCAATACCGGGAACACTAAAGACGACGGCCAGACCCCGTAAAAAGGATCGGCCCCCAAGATAGCCTTAAGGCTTGCGTACTTGTGCGCCGTAACGCCGGAGATCCTTTTCAGGGTCTCCGGCGTTTCCATTTTCGCGCCCTGAAATGCAGCGTTCCGGGCCCTTCCTCCAATTTTTTACGCGCAAGTGGGCAAAAATTGCCTGCTTATTCGCCTACGTTAAGACGTTGTTTAGCGCTCCGGGGTAAATCTTGCCTAGCTGGATTACGCCGGACACGGACAAAGACCGCCAAGGACATAGGCGGCGTCTCGTGAACCGGCATCACTATCCGGCGCGATGATCCATTAGGCCCAGGATGAGCCGGAGTATTCGCGCAATCCCGACTTTTATTCCGGGGGTGCGCCGTGAACGGCACATTGGAATTCTTCAAAGGGCTTGGGCCCGGACGCATTTTAGCGCTTGGCGGTGTCACCATCGGCCTGTTGGCGTTCTTTGCCTTCATCATGATGCGCGTGTCATCGCCCAACATGGCGCTGCTCTATAGCGGCCTGCCGGTGAGCGATAGCGCCGAGATCGTCGCCAAGCTCGAAGCACTGGGCGTACCCTTTGAACTCAAGGGTGACGGCACCACCATCATGGTGCCCAAGTCGGATGCCCTGCGCCTGCGCATGAACATGGCGGAAGCCGGTCTCCCCTCCGGCGGCTCCGTTGGCTATGAAATTTTCGACGACACCAGCGCGCTGGGCACAACCAGCTTCGTGCAAAACATGAACCATCTGCGCGCGCTTGAAGGTGAACTCGCCCGCACGATCCGCGCACTGGACAGCATCCAGTCCGCCCGCGTGCATCTGGTGCTGCCCGAGCGCGAACTGTTTACCCGCGAACGTCAGGACCCCACCGCCTCTATCGTCGTCAAGGCACGTGGCGGCCTTAGCCGCAGCCAAGCCAAGGGCATCCAGTTTCTCGTTGCTTCCGCTGTTGAAGGCCTCGGCGCCGGCAATGTCTCGATCATCGATGAAACCGGCAACATGATCGCCGGTGGCAGTCCCGATGGCACAGGCGGCGCGTCCGGCAACATGGATGAGCGCCAGCGTGAATATGAAACCCGCCTGCGCCGCCACGTGGCCGACATTGTCACCAGCGTCGTCGGCACCAACCGCGCCCGCATCCAGGTCGCCGCTGAACTTGATTTCAATCGTATTACCCGCAACTCGGAAACCTACGATCCGGAAGGCCAGGTCGTTCGGTCAACCCAGACCGTTGAAGAGTCCTCCTCCAACGTAGAGCGTGATGCGCAGGACGGTGTCACCGTCGGCAACCAGCTTCCCGAGGCCATCGGCCAGGGCGGTGCAGCCGACAACGCCACCTCCAATGAAAGCGCCGCACGGGTCGAAGAAACCGTCAACTACGAAATTTCCCGCACCACCACGACAGAAGTTGTCGAAGCCGGCCGCGTCAAGCGCCTGTCGGTCGCCGTACTCGTGGATGGTGCATACGAGATTGCAGAGGACGGCACCCGCACCTATGCGGAACGCCCTGCAGAAGAACTTGAACTCATTGCCCGCCTCGTGCGCTCTTCCATCGGTTTCGATGAAACACGTGGCGATACCGTCGAGGTTATCAACCTGCCGCTTAGCGACAGTGCCATCGAGCCTTTTGCTGAAGAAGTCGATCAGGGCCTCCTGGCCCAGCTGGATCTCATGCGGTTGGCCGAACTTGGTGCGCTTGTGATGGTGACGTTTATGGGCATCTTCCTTGTCGCCCGCCCACTCATCAAGAGGGTGACCGGCACCCCGTCGGGGCGCACATCCAACCAGATAGCCATCACGGGCGGCGGCGGCAACATGCCCCAGCTCCCCAGCCCTGAAATGGAAAAAATTCTCGCTGAAGCGATAGCCAATGGTCAGGAAGTCATCGCCGGACCAGACGGCAACCCGATTGCCCTGGCGGCACCGACACCTGAGCAACAGGCCGCCATGCAGATCAAAGACAATAGCAGTGAAATGATCGACATCGCCCGGATCGAAGGTCAGGTGCGCGAAAGCTCAATTCGTAAGGTCGGTGAAATTGTTCAAAAGCACCCCGATGAAACCATGACGATTCTTCGCGGCTGGCTTCATGAAACCGTTTAGGGACCAAGAGCTTTAGCTATGGCTGATCCACAAAAACAGAAAATGGAATTCACCAAGCTGACGGGTGGCGAGAAAGCCGCCATCGTCCTGCTTGCGCTTGGCGAAGAACACGGCGCCCAGCTTTGGGAACGGTTTCACGACGACGAAATCCGTGAGCTCTCGATGGCCATGTCGAATCTCGGCAGCATCGATGCAGAACTCGTCGAACAGCTCCTGCTTGAGTTCGTTTCCCGGATGTCCTCAACCGGCGCTCTCGTCGGTAGTTTCGATTCCACCGAGCGCCTGTTGTCCCGCTTCCTTCCGGAAGAACGCGTCAACCTGGTGATGGACGAAATTCGCGGCCCCGCCGGCCGCACGATGTGGGACAAGTTGGGCAATGTGAACGAAGTGGTTCTCGCCAACTACCTCAAGAACGAATACCCGCAGACCGTCGCCGTCGTGTTGTCAAAGATCAAGGCGGAGCACGCTGCTGCCGTTCTGGCCGCATTGCCGGAAGACTTCTCGATGGAAGTCGTCAACCGCATGTTGCGCATGGAAAGCGTGCAAAAGGACATTCTCGACAAGGTGGAGCACACCCTGCGCCTCGAGTTCATGTCCAACCTTGCCCGTACCAACCGCCGCGACAGTCACGAATCGATGGCTGAGATCTTCAACAACTTCGATCGCCAGACCGAAAACCGCTTCATGACCTCCCTTGAAGAGCGTAACCGTGACGCAGCGGAACGCATCAAGGCGCTGATGTTCACCTTCGAGGATCTGGCCAAGCTCGACCCGGGCTCCGTGCAGACGCTTTTGCGCGCCGTGGAAAAAGACAAGCTGGCACTGGGTCTCAAGGGTTCCTCCGACACCCTGCGCGACCTGTTCCTCTCCAACATGACCGAACGCGCCGCCAAGATGCTGCGCGAGGACATGGAAATGATGGGCCCTGTCCGTCTCAAGGATGTGGACGAAGCACAGATGATGATGGTCAACATCGCCAAAGACCTCGCCAACAAGGGCGAGATCATGTTGGCCGAAGGCAATTCGGAGGACGAGTTGATCTACTAATCCGGCAACGGATCATAGTGGATAGCACGCAAATATCATGTCCCACCCAGCCATAAACAAAACAGCTGATGCGACGCCTTTCGAATTCGAACGTGAATTCTCGAAGGGTGCCGTTGTGCAGCCACGCCGCGAGCGGAAGAAGACCAAGTGGACTGAAGAGGAAGTCGAGGCTATCCGCCAGCAAGCTTATCTCGACGGCGAAGAAGCTGTGCGCACCAGTGAGGAAACCGAGCGGTCCCGTCAGCTTGCCCTAAGTGCGCAGCATGTCGGCGAGCAGCTTGAAAAACTCCTCGATGCGCTTGGCACCGAACGGCAGAAGATGCGCGAGGAAGCCTCGCAGATCGCCCTCACGATTGCCCGCAAGCTTATGCCCGCCCTCATGAAGACGGCGCCAACAGCGGAAATCGAAGCCGTGCTGGAACAAGGGTTCGCCCAACTGCGCGATGAGCCGCGCATTGTTGTTTACGCAACACCGGACCAGATCCAAACACTTGAAAGCACCGTCGAAAATATGGTGCGCGAAAGCGGATTTGAAGGCCGCCTTGTCTTGCGCAGCGACGAATCTGTCGCCGCAGGTGACGTACGAATCGAATGGGCCAAGGGCGCCATCACCCGCGACACTCCGGGGCTCGACGCCACTATTGAAAAGATCGTTCACACCTATTTGAGCGCCCCTGGGTCCGGGGAGGTCGCTCAAGCCGACTTCTTCTCCCTGTTGGGCAAGTAGCACCGCGCTACGACCACAAGGGTGACCAGAAACACCGCGTTAGCAAAACGCGATTGAGGAGAGACTAAATGGCTGACGAAACCGAAATGGAACTGACCGACCTCAAGGGAGCCGAGGGCGCAGATGGCGATGAAACATCTGACCTTCCCGTTCCTGCAGAAGGTGAAGATGGCATCGTCGCGGAAGAGCCGGAACGGTTCGCTGCTGATCTTGAAGCAGTGTTCGATGTCCCGGTCCACGTCTCCGCCATTCTGGGCAAGACCCATATGGAAGTGAGCCAGCTTCTGAAGCTTGGCCGTGGCGCTGTCGTCGAGCTGGACCGCAAGGTTGGCGAGGCCATCGATATTTACGTGAACAACCGTCTGGTTGCCCGCGGCGAAGTCGTCGTCGTCGACGATCGCCTTGGCGTCACCATGACTGAAATCATCAAAGGCGGAAACGCGGCTTAATCAGCCTCGTTGAACAACCAACATGCGCGCATCACTCACAACCATAATTGCCCTTGCAGCAAGCTTCGCGCTTCTGGCACTGGCCCTGACCATGGAAGGCAACGCGTCTGCCTTCGTGGACGCGCGCGCCGCACTGATCGTGCTCGGAGGCACTTTCGCTGTCACGCTCATCTCCTTCTCGCCCCGCGAAGTTGGCATGGCCATGCGCGAAACCTGGAGGGCTCTTGCGACCCCTCGGTTGAACCGCAAGGGCGCTGCCGACCGTATGTTGAAAATCGCCGAACGCACCCGCAAGGAGGGCGTTCTGGCCATTGAACGCCTGCTGCCACAGCTGCGCCAGGAACCTTTCCTCGCCCGTGCCCTTGGCATGATGGTGGATGGTGTTTCAGTTGTTGAGGTCGAGCGCATGCTGGAAGACGAGCGCCTTGCCACGGCACATCGGCGCGCAGCCAGCGCCGAAGTTCTGCGCCGCGCTGGTGACATCGCCCCAGCCATGGGCCTGATCGGTACGCTTGTCGGCCTCGTGCAGATGCTTGGATCACTGAACGACCCGTCAGCCATCGGCCCCGCCATGGCGGTCGCCCTGCTCACCACTTTCTACGGCGCAGTCCTCGGCACGATGGTGCTGGGACCGCTTGCCGCAAAACTTGAACGCATCAGCAGCGAAGAGCGCGACATGCTCGCGATCTACGCTGCCGGTGCTGCCGCCATTGGCCGCTCGGATCATCCCCGTCAGGTCGAACACACACTCAACGCGCTGCTGCCTCCGGCAGAGCGTGTCCAGTATTCCCGTTAAGGAGTAAGAAAAATGCGTTTGCTCATTGTCGGCAGCCTCAACGGCCAGCTTACGACCGCCACCAAGATGGCCATGCAGACCGGCGCCAAGGTTTCCCAGGTGGATACCGGCGAACAGGCCATGACTGCCCTGCGCGCAGGGCAGGGCGCTGACCTGCTGATGGTCGAAGTCTCAAACGACATCGCATGGCTGGTTGCCCAGTTGCAGGCAGAACATTTCGCGCTCCCCATCGTCGCCTGCGGCCTTGGCAGTGACGCGCGCGCCGCCGTCAATGCCATCCGTGCCGGCGCCAAGGAATATGTGCCGCTGCCGCCGGACGCCAAGCTCATCGCCGCCGTGCTGGAAGCTGTCGCCGATGACAGCCACGCAATGATCTACAAGGACCCGCTGATGGATGGCGTCATCCGCCTCGCGGATCAGATCGCGCCATCGGAAGCGTCCGTCCTCATCACCGGTGAGAGCGGCGTCGGTAAGGAAATCATGGCGCGCTATGTCCATCGCCATTCTTTGCGCAAGGACAAGCCCTTCATCTCGGTCAACTGCGCCGCCATTCCCGAGAACCTTCTCGAGTCGGAACTGTTCGGTCATGAGAAAGGCGCCTTTACCGGTGCTGTCTCGCGCCGTGTCGGCAAGTTCGAAGAAGCCGATGGTGGCACTTTGCTGCTGGATGAAATCTCGGAAATGGATGTGCGCCTGCAGGCCAAGCTCCTGCGCGCCATTCAGGAACGCGAGATTGACCGTGTCGGCGGCACCAAGCCGGTCAAGGTCAATATCCGCATTCTTGCCACCTCAAACCGCGACCTCGCAGGTGAAGTGCGTAATGGCACCTTCCGCGAAGACCTGCTCTACCGCCTGAACGTGGTCAACCTTACTATTCCTGCGCTGCGCGAGCGCCCCGCAGATATTCTCGAGCTGTCGGAACATTTCGTGAAGCGTTATGCGGACGCCAATGGCGTGCCGGTGCGCCCGCTGTCGGATGAAGCCCGCACCCATCTCACCCGCCAACACTGGAAGGGCAATGTGCGCGAGCTGGAAAACACACTGCACCGCGCGGTGCTGCTTTCCACAGGCGATGAAATCACCGTCGATGCCATCCGCCTCCCGGACGGCTCTCGCGGCGACACCATCTCCATGGCGTCGGATGACCCCGCCTCACGGGCCGCTCATGTGGCGGAGACGGTCAATCGCAATCTTGTCGGCATGACGGTCGCCGACATGGAGCGCGATCTCATTCTCAACACGCTGGACCATTGCCTAGGTAACCGCACCCACGCGGCCAACATTCTTGGCATTTCCATCCGCACTCTGAGAAACAAGCTCAATCTCTACACTCAGCAGGGCGTTGCCGTCGCCGCTCCCGGCGAAGCCCGCGCCGCAGGTTAACCGACCCGGCTCGCCGATAAGTACCAGTTCACGTTATTAGCCGGAGCGCACCAGCGCCATGTCAGACGCGTCGCAGATAAAACCCGATCCCGCAGTAGGGGCAGGCCTCTTTGGTGGCCTGACCCTCGGCGGCATCGGCGCGGCCATTGGCGCCCGCAGCGAGCTTGCACTCGCCATCGGCATCATGACGATCATCGTCGTCCTGATCCTGCCCATGCCCTCATGGATGCTGGATTTCGCGCTCGCTATTTCCATTACCTTTTCCGTGCTGGTGATGATGACCGCGCTGTTCATTCAAAAACCGCTGGAGTTCTCCTCCTTCCCCA
>Ga0307929_1000121_pt1 | contig 77967 bp, 72 predicted proteins | sample AceLakmetage1330_FD_203160 | JGI IMG/M metagenome (GOLD analysis project Ga0307929, IMG submission 203160) | Saline water microbial communities from Ace Lake, Antarctica - #1330 | ecosystem: Environmental > Aquatic > Non-marine Saline and Alkaline > Saline | place: Antarctica: Ace Lake...
TCGTGGACGGCCTCAACTCACTGGGCGTCGGACCGCGCGACATGATCTCCATTCTGCAGACCATCCGCGCCGCCGGTGCCCTGCAGGCAGAACTTGAGGTGCTGTAATGGATCTCTCGCTCTCCCCCCCCATCGCTGCAGATCCCTTCGGCCAGGTGTTGCCTGCAGCCTTGATGCAAAAGCACGCAGCCCAGGGTCCGATGGCCACAGCCGATCAAAAGGCCATGCGCGCCACCGCGCAGGAATTTGAAGCCGTCTTTATCGGCCAGATGACCGAAAGCATGTTTTCCGGCCTCAAGTCGGAAGAGCCCTTTGGCGGCGGCCATGCCGAAGAAATGTGGCGCTCCCAGCTAAGCCAGGAAATGGGCCGCTCCATCAGTGCATCCGGTGGTATCGGCATTGCCGATGCTGTCATGCGCTCGATGATCGCGCAGCAGGAAGCTGCCCGCGTGCCCGCAATCGTTTCGCCTGCCCAGGCCGCCGGCGCCTATACCAACTAACCAGCCGCAAGATCGAAAAAGAGCTCACGACCCATGCGCCAACAGCAGACCACCCCGCATCCCGCAAGCCAGCGCTGGCAGCCGCCAGTGACGTTTCTGCAGGACATGGCGTCGCTGGCCACCGCGCTCGACAACATCATCACCCGCGAAAACGCGCTGGCACGCGAAAACCGGCTGAGCGAAATCGGCGCGATGCAAGGCGAGAAAACACAGCTTGCGGTTGACTATGATCGCCACGTGCGTGCGCTGAAGGCGGACCCCTCGCGCCTGCACGCCGCTCCGGACGACATCCGCGCCGGTCTGCGCACCGCCATCGGCTCACTTGAAAGCAAGCTTGCTGAAAATGTCCGCTTTCTCAGCGCCGCAAAATCAATTTCCGAAGGTATTGTTGCAACTGCCGCCCGCGCCGCAAGCGAAGCCCATGCGCCGACAATCGGCTATCAGCCACACAGCACGGCCAAATCCCGCCCTGTCGCCGCAGCCGCGACTATCGCCTTGGACAAGCGCGTTTAAGCGCACCGGCTGATGCTCTCAGCGGCTCAAACGGTTAACTGATCCTTACCATCGGATTGTTTTTCTGTTCAGCCAGGTTAATCCAGCCTTAAAGCGAGACCCGGCATAATTTGCCGAGGTGTGCATGTGCACGCCCGCGACGCTGGGATAAATCGCTGAATCCCAGCCTTTCGCAAACAAGTACTACGCGACCCTAGAAAAGGGGGACGCTATGGAGAGTATTTCAGGAACACGACCTCCCGCTGAGACGGCAGCGCCAACGCGCGCCGCAACGCCCAGCTCCACTGTTGTCGCTGGTCCAAAGGCCGTAAAACCGGTTGATAAGATCAACGAGACAAACAGCCAGCCAAAAAAGCAGGCTGATTCACCGGAACTGCGCCGCACACTCCAGAAGCTCGAAGAGCGGCTGTCTGTCAACGTGACCTTCGACATTGCCTTTGACGACAGCATCAAACGCGAAGTGGTGCGCGGCGTCAGCAATATCACCGGCGAAACCGTGATCGAGTTTCCCTCCGAACAGATGCAACGCCTCATCCGCGGCCTGCGTGACGAACTCGGCCTATCCGTGGACAAGCGGGCATAGATATTTGCACCTGGCTTTTGCTAAGCTGCGGCAAAATTAATACGCCGGTAACCACGATCTGCGACATGGGTAAGGGCAATACTGCCTGATCCAGATTCGCCAGAGGTCGCTTATGTCCGGCTCACTCACTCAATCGGCCCGCGCCGCCATCGATCAGGATTTCGCACGCGCCATTGAAAGCCACCAAAAAGGCAAGCTGGACCGTGCCCGCCGCGGCTACAAGCGAGTCCTCAAAGACGCGCCCAATCACGCCGACGCCATTCACTTGCTGGGCGTTGTCGATTTGCAGCGTGACAATCCCGCACGCGCCAAAAACTTCATTCAAAAAGCACTGACCATCAATCCCGACATAGGGCCTGCGCACTACAATCTGGCCCGCTGCCACAAGGCGTTGGATGAATTGGATGAGTGCATCGAGAGTGTTGAGCGTGCCCTTGAATTCATGCCGGCAGATGTCGACGCCCTGATCCTCTATGCCAATGCGCTCGTCGAACTTGAGCGCAAGGAAGAGGCCATCGACGTTTTTTCAAAGATCCTCGAGATAAACCCCGACATGGACACGGTGCGCAACGCGCGCTCCATGTTGCGCCTTGACCTTGAGGACACGGAAACCGCCTACGAGGAACTCGAACAGTCGGCTGCGCGGAGCAAATCACCACACAAAGTGTGGCGTGACATGGCGGTTCACCGCGTACAGCAGGAAGACAAGGAAGGGGCGATCCCTCTTCTCTACAAGGCATTGGAACTCGCACCTGACGACTGGCAAACGCGCTCTTTGACCGCGGGTCTGCTGATTGACACCGATCGGCTCAATGAGGCGCTCCCTTTGACCAAGGGTATGCTGGCGGAGCGTCCCAACGACGTCGAGGTGCTCCTAAAGATGGGCATCCTCCTGAACAGCATGAAGCAGTACAGGAAGTCGATTCCTCTACTGGAATCCGTCCTTGCAATCCAGCCAAACGAGGACCGCGCTCTGCTGAAACTGGCATTCGCGCACCAGCAACTTGAAGAGTTCGACAAATCAATCGAGCTCTACGAACGGCTGAAGGTGATGCTCCCGAACGAAGCGCGCAGTTGGTCCAACCTGTCAGCCGTCTACCTTGAAATGGAAGATTTTGAACAGGCGCTTGATGAGGGCATGGAAGCCCTGCGCGTCAACCCGAATGTTGAACAAAGCTATCTCAACATTGCCGTCATTCTACAAAAACTCGGCGATTACGACCGCGCCATCGATCTCTACCAGCGCGCTCTTGAAGTCAACCCGGACTACCACACGGCTGGGTCAAACCTCGCGCATCTGCTGCTCTCGCGCGGCGACGTTGAAAAGGGTGACATTGAAAATGGCTGGGATCTTTATGGTCACGGTTTCAATGCCGGATTGCGCCGCCCCCTTCGCCACCCCAATGTGGAGCTGTGGCGCGGGCAGGATATTCCCGAGGATTCAATTCTGGTCTGGAAGGAACAGGGTGTCGGTGACGACCTTCGTTTCGCCTCCTGCTTTCAGGACATCATCGACCGGGCGGGCCATGTCTACCTGGAGACAGATCCGCGTTTGGTAGATTTGTATCAGCGGTCATTCCCGGCCGCGACCGTGCGCGCCGAACGCACCAAAACCGAACTGGACCGCATCGGCCCACCCGAGTTCCGCTACCACACACCCGCTGGCCAACTCGCAGTCTACTACCGGCGTTCCCTTGATGCGTTTCCCGGTATCGATGGCTGGCTGACCCCCGACCCTGAGCGCGTCGCGTTCTGGCGCGAGCGGGTGGAAGCCGCAGGCGACGGTATTCGGGTCGGCCTGTCCTGGCGCAGCATGCACCGTAGCGCGAGCCGTAACCTGGTCTATTCGGAACTTGACGACTGGGCGGAACTCATCGCCACCCCCGGCCTCACCTGCATCAACTTACAATATGACAATGCGGATGAAGAGATCGCAGCTTTCCACGAAAAAACAGGGCTCACCCTGCACTCCTTTGAGGACATAGACCTGAAGGACGACCTGGACGACGCCGCAGCGCTTACCAAAGCCTGTGATCTTGTTGTCAGCGCCGGCACGTCGGTTGCCGATATGGCCGCGGCTGTCGGAACACCTGTGCTTTTCTACGCCGATATCCGACATGCCATGCAGTTGGGCACCGACCACTTCCCCTGGTACCCGTCGGCACGTTTCTACGGCCGTGAACGCAAACAACCGATGACTGAACTCGTCGCCCAGATCACGGCGGACGTTCAGGGCTTCGCGACGCAATACCAGTCAGGCGAGCTCGGCTAACCGCACGGCACTCGCCAGACCGCATTCAACCTTCAATCCATATTCCTGATGGCACCCTCCCGGCGGCTTATCCACAGCCTATGCCGGTGGCTTATCCATCCCTCCGCGACGCCAGACATCAGGCCTCGAACCCGGCAACAAATGCCGCCGGGCGGCAAGCAATGCCTGCCCACACCCACCACACCCATTATAACTCATTGTTTTTATTGATGTTTTAGTTTGGCACGGCCTGTGCTCCTAGAACCGCAAGATGCCGGTCTCCATACCGCCGGCCATCCACTGCACCAACCGGCACCGGTAACACCCGGTGTCCCGGAAAAATGCAGTGGGGGCCTCAGGTTTACCGGAGATTAAGCATTAACGCGCAGTATCCAGCGTAACGAACTGGGACACACCCTCATCTTGAGGGCGCTGGACATGGTCCTAGGAGGACATGAGACATGAGTGATATTGTACTGTCAGCAGGCATACGTTCGAACCTGCTCAGCATTCAGAACACCGCAAGGCTGCTCGACCAGACGCAGAAACGTCTGGCTACAGGCCTGAAGGTGAACAGCGCCATTGACGACCCGACCGCCTTCTTCACGGCGCAGGGCCTCAACAACCGGGCGCGTGATCTTGAATCACTGCTGGATTCGATGGATCAGGCTGTGCAAACGCTCGATGCTGCCGACCAGGGCATCAAATCAATCGTCAAACTGATTGAGAACGCCAAGGCCACGGCCAACCAGGCGCTTGAATCCAAAATCAGGTCGAGCACGGCTTCAAGCTCAACCACCGACATCACCAGCACTACGCCAGTCAGCCAGCAGGCAGGCATTGATTCGGGCGACAGCTTTACAATTCAGGTTGGCACCGCTGCTGCCGTTACAATCAATGTTGCCACCTCAACACAGACTGTTGCGCAGGTTCTGGCTAGCATTTCAGGCATTGCCAACGTGACCGCCTATCTTACCTCCGAAGGTAAGATCAAGATTGAGGCCACAAATGGTCAGGATCTGGCAATTTCGGACGTGAGTGGGTCAACGGCGGACGATCTCGATGTCGCTGGCACATTCTCCAACGGATCCACTCGCCGCTCATTCGAGGCCGACTACAATTCACTGCGCGTGCAGATGGACCAGTTGGCATCGGATGCGTCCTACAAAGGCGTCAATCTGCTGCAGGCCAATAATAACCTGACCGTGTATTTTAACGCGTCGCAGACATCGAGCATGACCATTTCATCGAAGTTGATGGACACATCAGCCACCGGCCTGGACGTCCCCGCAATCACAACCGATGATTGGGAATCCGATGCCACCATTGCCGAGGCAATTGAGAAGCTGGACGCAGCGGTCACAACCTTGCGGCAGCAAGCCTCTACCTTCGGTGGCAACCTGTCTGTGGTGGAAACCCGGTCGGACTTCACCCAGAACATGATCAACACCCTTGAAACCGGTGCCGGCAACCTCACAATTGCCGATACCAACACGGAAGGTGCCAACCTTCTGGCTCTGCAAACCCGTCAGTCTCTGGGCACAACCGCCCTGTCGCTGGCAGCGCAGGCCGACCAGAACGTGTTGCAGCTCTTCTAGTCTCTATAGGCAACTAACAAAAAACGGGCGGATGCAAAAAAATGCATCCGCCCTTTTTCTTTTGTTTTCCGGCAGTTTTTGCCCTGATCGCACCCTCGCGCACCCATTGGCCCCGCCCATAGATCAAATGTGGAGGATTGGCGTAACGCCCAATTAAGACCTTTAGGCCAGCATGCCCATCGACACCTCAGAATGAGGGTCAGTTAGTTTGCATTTCCTAGGAAAGGAATTTCACTCATGGGTGATATCGTTCTCTCGAGCGCCTTGCGCTCCAACCTTACGTCAATCCAGAACACTTCAAAGCTCCTGGCTCAGACGCAGGAACGTCTTTCGACGGGCCTTCGTGTGAACAGCGCGATTGACAACCCGACTTCATTCTTCACGGCGCAGAGCCTCAACAACCGTGCATCTGACCTTTCAGCTCTTTCTGACACGATTGGTCAGGCGGTTGATACGCTGAACGCAGCCGACGAAGGTATTAAGGCGATCACGACGCTCGTTGAAAACCTGAAATCGACCGCCAACGCGGCTCTTGCCACGAAGATCAAGTCATCCACCGCAGAAAGCACCAACGGCACAGCCCTTGTTGGTGCCGATGGCGTTTCTGAATCTGCCAACATTGATCCGCAGGACAGCTTCACAATCCAGGTTGGCACGGCCGCTGCCGTGACAGTCAATATTGCCAACTCCACGCAGACGATCACCGCCGTGCTGGCCAGCATCTCCGGCATCACCAACGTGACCGCTTATCTGACGTCGGAAGGCAAGGTCAAGATCGAAGCCACCAATGGTCAGGATCTGAAGATCACTGATCTGGGTGGTTCCACCGCCAATGATCTGGGTATCTCTGGTACCAAGACCAATGGCGTGAACCGCGACTCGTTCGTGACTGACTACAATACCCTTCGTACACAGATCGATCAGCTCGCAGCCGACGCATCCTTCAAGGGTGTGAACCTGTTGCAGGCATCGAATGACCTGACCGTGAACTTCAACGAAGATCAGTCGTCAAGCCTGACCATTTCGTCGAAGCTTCTGGACACGTCTTCGAGCGGTTTGGCCATCACGGAGCAGACCGAAACACTGTTCGCGTCTGACACCAGCCTCGATGCGGCAATTGCCGAGCTTGATGGTGCCGTCAGCACCTTGCGTCAGCAGGCTTCCTCGTTTGGTAACAACCTTTCCATCGTGGAAAACCGTCAGGACTTCACCACCAACCTGATCCGTACCCTCGAAACCGGCGCCGGCAAGCTCACCCTTGCTGATACCAACCTCGAAGGTGCCAACTTGCTGGCCTTGCAGACCCGTCAGTCCCTGGGTTCCACGACCCTGTCACTGGCTTCTCAGTCCGACCAGAACGTGCTGCGTCTGTTCTAATCAGACAAGCAGACGGCGGCGCCACGAAGGCAAAGCCATCTGGTTTACGAATACGGGGAACGGCGGCGCAGGATGCGCCGCCGTTTTCTTTTGTGCCACCGCCATTTGCGGGTTCCGGCCTATACTAAGCCAAGGCGAATCAAATCGCGCTGGCCGTCACGTGCTGGCCCGCTTGCGAATTAGAGAGGCACCATGGCGCTCAAGATCGAACTCAAGCCCGGCGAACGATTTATTCTGGGCAACGCCGTTATCACCAATGATGACCAGCGAACCAGACTCTTCGTAGAGGGCTCTGCCCCGATCCTGCGCGAGAAAGACATCATGCGTCCCGAGGACGCCGACAGCCCGTGTAAGAAGCTCTATCTGGCCGTCCAGCTCATGTATTTGAGCAATGACCCCTCTGACCAGCACAGCGTTTACTTTCAGCTAACCAACGACATTATCTCCGCAGCACCCAGCACGCTCGTCTACATAGAGCGAATGAACAATCAAATCTTAACCGGTGCATTCTATAAAGCTCTCAAGGAAGCAAAGTCGCTTATCGCTTACGAGCGGGAGCTCATATCGAATGCAAAATCCGGCTAGTGCCTACGGTAAGACAGCTAGGATCGTTTCCAATCCGCGTGAACACGAAGCAAACCTGCTGACAAAAGCTGCCCAGCAGCTACAGGCGGTAAAAGATCCGTTCAATCCGCGAAGCGATGAGTTTCGCGACGCCCTTACCTATAATAGCAAGCTCTGGAGCATCTTCGCAGGGTCCGTTTCCGGCGGTGACAATCCCCTGCCGCACCAGATCCGCGAGAATATCGCCAATCTTGGCGTTTTCATCCTGAAGCATACAGTCAGCATCCAGGCGTCACCGGCGCCGGAAAAGCTCGACGTACTGATCAACATCAATCGTGAAATCGCGGCGGGCCTCTATCAAAAACCGGCCGCGCCTGCCAACTAGCAGGTTGGCTACCGCGTAAACACACACACCACGCTGAAATGTCAAAGGCGCTGCCCACATGGACAGCGCCTTTATTTTGTCGTCGAGTCCCCGCCCGTCAGCCAGACGGGCAAAGCCCCTTAGATGAAATTTGTCAGCGACATGCGCGAGATTATCGATGTCGCATTGTAGCTGGCAGTCAGCTGGTTTTGCAGCTGCAGCAGCATTGCCCCCACTTCATTGGTATCCGCATTCTCTGACTCAGCCAGCAATTGCTGCGTCGCATTGATGGTCCGCTCATGCCGTTCCTTGGTGGTCGCCAGGCTTACTTCCTTGAGACCAAGCTGTGTGCGCACATCGGCAAGTGATGTGACGCCCTGGAACGAAAACTTGTCGCCCACCCGCTTGGTCGCCTCCCCATAGGCTTCCTGCGAATACGTATCCGCCTCAGGAAATTCCAGCGCGGCCAGAACGGCAAGTGCTTTCACAGTATCCCGGATCGGACTCTCATCAGCACGTGACGCGTAGCCAATGGTCCGCCCGTCTGCAATCTTGGCCAGAGCACTGTTGCGTATCGGCGTTGTCGCTGTATCGCCGTTGTACCAGAACACCGTATCGGCAGCCGTTGCATCCACAAGTGCAGTCGCCGTGGTGAATGGCGGCCCATCCACACGCTGTGGCGGATTGGCGGCATCAAACTCGAAGAACTCAGTTGCAGCGCGCTGGGCGGAGGCCGCCTTCAACGATGTCTGCGCAAGTTTTTCAACGCTCGTCGCCAGCGCCGTCTGGAAATTTGTAGCCGTGGCGTTTTCATCCGCCCCCACCAGGAATTCACCCTCGCCCGGCGTGCCGGAAGTAATAGCCGTCAGCGTGATCGTTTCACTGGTACCATCGGGCAGCGTGAAGGAGACATCCAGCGTCTGACCCGGCGTCGGCAATGTCGCTGTAAAATCTACCGTCAGAACCTGCGGTGAGCCGGCAATGCCAGCTGTAACGCCATTCAGGTCCGTGGAAACTGCATCCAGCTTCAAGCCAAAGGGCGGCGCATTATCTTCGGTGACCGTCACCGAAGCAGCACCCGGCACCGGGATCGCCAGCCGGCCACGATTATCCGCACCCAGATCAGCCTGAGCCCGCTCCGTCACAATCTGTTTGAAGCCGGCAATACCCACATCGCCATCCATCACCAGCGAATATTTATCAACCGGCTCGGTCTGCGTTGCTGCGCCACCAAAAAGGTGTCGCCCGCCGATTTCCGTATTGAGAAGCGCCAGTGTTTCTTCCAGCCGCTCCTGCGCGGTGTACTGAAGCTGTGTCTGCTTGGTGTCCAGCGTTTCATAACCCGACGTCAGAGACGCCGTGCGCAATTCAGCCGCGATATCATCCACCCGCGTCAGCACCTGCTGCGTGGTCGTCAGCCGCAGGTCCGTCTGGTTGATCGTGCGGATGTAGCCGTCCATGACATTGATATTGGCCCGCAGATCAAGAACCAGCGATGCGTCCACCCCAAGACCCGCGTGCGTGGTTGCCTTCTTGCCGGTGGCAAGCTGCGTCTGCAGATCACGCAACTGCGTCTGCATGGTCGAGATCTGGTCCCGGACCGTAAGCGACTGAAGAAGTGATGGAACTTGCATATGCCTGATCCTATTTCCCGGCTAGCGCAGAATGCTGGAGAGCAGAGACATCATGTCCTGCACCGCAGACATCACCCGCGCATTCGCCGAATACGCATTTTGCAGCAAGAGCAACTGCGCCAATTCATCGTCAATTGAAACACCCGAAGTGCTCTGAACTTTTTCTTCCAGGCCCCGCTGGACAATGTTCTGGCTGTCGATCGCCCGGTTGGCGAGCACCAGCTCATTTGCCTGGAACGAGACGACACGGCGCGCATATTCATCAACCGTACCCGCATAGGGCTGGCTGGCACCGCCAATGCCGGAGTCCGGGTCGTAGCTACGTGCCGTATCCGTCAGCCGCGTCAGCAGATCGGTCGGCCGCGTCGGGTCGCCTGCATCAGTCGCCGGACTTGTCGAATAGATCACCAGGTTGGATGAATCCGCCATTACATTGGAATTGACCGCTATGCGGGCGGCAAAACCAACCTTCTGCGTCGCGCCGTCCAGCGAACTCGTATAGGCTGCCTGTGCATTCAAACCGTCAACGAACAACGGCATGCCGGTGCCCGCATCCGTCAGAGCCGTCGTCGTAACAGTCGCAGTAACCGTACCCACATCCGTCGTGGCACCGGCGCCATCATCGACGATGCGCAGGGTTGTACCGGCTGGGTTCGACGCATCAATATTGATACTGGCCGCAGCAAGAGCCGCATCCAGATTGGCCGCAAATGTTGTAGCACTGCCACCCCACTCAACGCCGATCACCACGTCGCCAATCGCAGCTGTAGCCGTATTGGTCAGCGGCAATGTTGCCGCATCATCGACCCGAACGATCGTCACCTGGTGCGCGGTGCCCGCAGGTGTATCGGTGTAACTCAGATTAATCTGGTCGCCCGCATTGAGCCCGGCAACGTCGACATCAAAGCCGGCAGGCGGGCCAACAACGGCGGTAGACGTGACAGTCTGGTCGGACATTGTCCGCGACAGGTTATGCGCGATTTCATCAAGCTGGGCCTGCGCTTCCACAAGTGTCTCGTCACGCATGGCCACAAGGCCCGCGATCGACCCTTCACGAATGGTTCCATCGCGCAGCAGATCAATCGGTGCCGAACCACCGACCTGTAGCGTCACGGTGCCAACGCCCCGCAATGTGGGATCAGAATTGTAAAAGGATGACGCAGTCAGGGTCGGATGTTCATCGAATGACAGCGAGGCAGGTTCGGTATCCAGCAACAGATTGCCGCCATTGGAGAAGACCGAAATACGCCCCCCCTCACGCTCGACGGTACGGACATCCATAAGCGTTGAGAGTTCCAGCACCGCCTGATCGCGTGCATCTTTCAGGTCAGCTGTGGAACCTGCCTGGTTAGCTGAAATTTTGAGATTGAGGTCATGGATCTTTGCCAGCGCGCTATTGGCCTGTGCAACGGCATCTTCAAGCCGGTGCTCAGTCTCGCGACGCATGGTTTGAATTTCATCGGACAGCCGGTTGAGCTCAACCGTGAGCTCTTCCGCTGCCGCCAGCGCTGCTTCACGCGTGACGGTTGATTCAGGTGTGGTTGCCAGATCCTGAAATGCCGTTCCCAGCCGCGTGACATAGGACGCGATTGATGTTTCGCCGTCCGGCGTACCGAACATCTGGTCGACACGGGTCAGAAACTCCGCCTTGATATCCAGCTTCGATGTCACACCGTTTGAACGCTGCAACTGGCCGAACAGATAGTTGTCCACTTCGCGCACAGCGGCCCGAACAGACACGCCAATCCCCTCGCCGCCGGCCAGCTGATTTGTCTGGCCCGTCGACTTACGCGTATAGCCCGGTGTCGTGGCATTGGCGATATTGCGTGACGCAATATCGACCCCGGCCTGATTGGCCTTAAGCCCGGAAACGGCTGCATGAAGGGCGTTGGTGAGAGACATGGGTTCTGGTGGACCTGGTTGAACCGTGGAGAAATGCGCGGCGGCATCAGCCGCCGCGCTGAGGTGCTAGATCACTAGCGCTTCATGTTGAGTGTTTCGCGGACCAGTTCGTCCGCTGACGTCACAATACGTGTCGTTGCCGAATAGGCCTGCTGCGTGACAATGAGTTTTGAGAACTCATCGGCAATATCCACATTGGAGGCCTCACGCGCCTCGGCAACGATCTCGCCCGATGCGCCCTGAATGGCCTCACCGGATTCCTGCGTCGCCGCAAACGCGCCGCCATCAACCTTGCGCAGCTTGTTGTCGCCGTTGAATTTGACCAGCGTGATTTCCGCCAGATCAAGCTGCTTGCCGTTGGTATAGGTACCGACAACACGGCCTTCGTCAGACACGGCAATCGAGGCCAAGGCACCGGAGGCAAAGCCATCCTGCTCGATCTCACCCACATCAACCGCACCATTGGTGTCGGCATACTGGGTCACCTTGTTAGCACCATGGTTGAGGGAGATGTTGCCAAGGCTGATGCCATCCACCGTAAGACCGGTAATGGTGGCGGAGTTCACAACCGGCGTGCCAACGCCCGAAGTGTTGAAAATGTAGTCCTGCCCCACATTGTTCCACTTTGCCGTCGTGCCTGTGGCGGATGTGCTGGTCTGATAGAACAGGTTCCACGTATCCGCACCACCGGCCTGAGCAGCGCCGTTGCCAACATTGTTCACCTTGGCCCAGCGCAGTTCGACATTCACAGGATTACCGATCGAGTCGTACATGGTGACAGCACCACCAGCGAGTGAGCGGTCAAGGAACAGCTGTTCGTCCTGCCCCTGCACAAATCCGTCACCACCAAACGTGGTCGGGTCATTGGTGAACGTGCCGTCCAGCATCAGCTCGGAGTTTGCCGTCGCCGCATCAGCCGTCACGGTTTTGGGGAATGATGGCAGGTTTGCGCGATAGTCCAGCGTGGTGGACTGCTTGGCCGAAATGAAATCATTTTCAATCTGAATGCGACCGGGGTTGTCGCCAACCTTGTTACCCGTCAGCGGATTGATCTCGACACCCTGCAGATAGTAGCCGGCACCATTCTGGAGATAACCGAACCGGTCCACTTCAAAGTCGCCACGGCGGGTGTAGTAATCGATCTGGTTGAACACCGGCTTGTTGTCCAGCGTCGCCACCCGCTCAGACACCATGAAATACCCGTCGCCATTGATCGCCATATGCGTCGGCACCTGGGCGGCTTCAAGCGCGCCCTGCACCGTGTTGGTGAAGCGCGCTTCCGCCAGCACCGTGCCCGGCGCGTGGTTGCGTGATGTCGAGAACGTCACCAGATCGCGGAAATTGGTCTCGGTCCGCTTGAACCCGATAGTCTGTGAGTTGGCGATATTGTCAGAGATATGGCCAAGCGCCGTCGAATTGGCCCTGAGGCCTGTAATGGCGGTGGTCATTGCGCCGAAGATGGTCATCGGATCCCTCCAGAGGACTAAACACATGTCAGACGCACCCAATGGCGCGCGCAGAAATTCGAAGGGACTGGAGCAAGCCCCGGGCCAGAGTTATTACTTATGTTTTTCAATGAGTTAGGGAGGGAGCTTGGACCGTCCCCCTAGCAATTTCTGCCCCATACGGCAGCTTTTGCCGGGCAACCTGCGCAACCTGACTTTGCGTCATGCCGCTTGCCCATGGCCGCGCGGCCCCCTAGGTTTGCGCCCGTTCAGATATTTAACCGACCACATCCAGACAGATGGCAGGACTTGTTGATGCGCTTTGAAGGCACGAAGGATTATGTGGCTACCGAGGATCTTCGCGTAGCCGTGAATGCAGCTATTACCCTTGAGCGTCCATTGCTCGTGAAGGGCGAACCGGGCACCGGCAAAACCGTGCTGGCGGAGCAGATCGCCTCGTCGCTCGGCCTGCCGATGATCACCTGGAACGTGAAATCCACCACCAAGGCGCAGCAGGGCCTTTATGAATATGACGCCATCACCCGCCTGCGCGACAGCCAGCTGGGCGACGAACGCGTTAAGGACATCAAGAACTACATCAATAAAGGCAAGCTCTGGGAGGCATTCGACGCCAACGAGAAAGTCGTGCTGCTGATTGATGAGGTGGACAAGGCCGACATCGAATTCCCCAACGATCTGTTGCAGGAACTCGATCGCATGGAGTTCTACGTCTATGAGACAGATGAGGTCATCAAGGCGAAAGAACGCCCGATCGTCATTATTACGTCCAACAACGAAAAAGAGCTGCCGGACGCCTTCCTGCGCCGCTGCTTCTTCCACTACATCAAGTTCCCCGACTCCGACACGATGAAGAAGATCGTCGATGTGCACTTTGATGGCCTCAAAGAGCGTTTGATCAAGGAAGCCCTTGAGGTCTTCTACGAAATCCGCGACGTACCCGGCCTCAAGAAGAAGCCCTCAACGTCCGAGCTTCTGGATTGGCTGAAACTTCTTCTTAACGAAGATATCTCGGCTGAAACCCTGCGCGAGCGCGATGCAACCAAGCTCATCCCGCCACTGCACGGTGCGCTCCTCAAAAATGAACAGGACGTGCATCTGTTCGAGCGTCTGGCCTTCCTCGCCCGCCGCGAACGTAACTAACAAAACGTTAATGGCCGGGTGCGTGGCAACAGCTACGCACCCGGCCATATTCTTTTGAGGGGACCCCATATGAAAACGGCTCTGAAATTTCTGGCGGGCCTTATCGCCATCCTTGTCGTTGTCATTGCCGGGGGCCTCACCTGGCTGCTCAACAGCCGGCCGGATATGTCGGCATTCGAGCCTTACTTCGAAGCTGCGGATACGACACCGCAGCCTGGCAGCGTGCAGGTCCGCTTCTTCGGCACCACCGCCATGCTCATCAGTGACGGCACCACCAATCTGATGATCGACGGCTGGTTCACCCGCCCCTCCACGCTCTCCATCATTCTGGGCACGGTCGAGCCGGACATTGCAGAGATTGAGGCCGGTCTTGAGCGGCTCGGCGTCACCGAAGTCGCAATGGTCGCCCCCGTCCACTCCCATTTCGACCACGCGATGGATGTGGCTGCCGTGGCGCAGCGCACCGGCGCCGTCGTCATGGGATCAGAGTCGACTGCCATGATCGCGCGCGGCGGCGGCATCCCCGAGGACCAAATCCTCACCCCCGCGGACCGTGAAAAAGTCACCTTCGGCGACTTCACCGTCAGCCTGATCGAAGGCAACCACTATGTGTTCGCCTCATCCCTTGCCGACGCAGCGACCCAGGACCTTGAAATTACCGAGCCTGTCATCCCGCCCGTCCCCGCCATGCATTACAAGCAGGGCAAGGCCTACTCAATCCTGATCGAGCACCCGGCAGGCTCAATGCTGGTACAAGGCAGCGCCGGATATCGTGACAACCTGATGGACGGCATCGACGTGGATGTCGTCATGCTCGGCGTCGGCGGCATCGGTTCGCAGACGCCTGAGTATCAGGAGCAATACTGGCAGCAGATCGTCACACCCGTATCGCCCGAAAAAATCTACGCGGTACATTGGGACAGCTTCTCAGCAAATCTTTCGGACTTGGGCAATCACCCCGCCGCACCCGACATGCTGTGGGACAGCGTGCTGGGGTTTGATGCAGCAGGCGGCATCACCTATGCGCACGACCACGCGGAAAGCGACGGCATCGCATTCGGGCTGCTCCCGCTGTGGGAGCCCGTTACGGTGCTGCCGGCACTCCGGTAAGTCTTAAGAGCGGATTTTGCGGTAGCCCCAGATAAGGGCACACGCGCCGATAACTGCAACAACGAGCTGCCCGAGTATGCCGGCAAACGTCATGCCCAGCAGATTGACCAGAATGAAGTTCAGCACCACGGCCCCGGCAATGCCCAGCAATATGTTGGTCAGCAGGCCATGATCTGCCTTCATGATCCGTTCTGCGATCCACCCGGCAAGTCCACCGATAATGATCGTCAATATCCAGCCCATACCCATCAGCGCATCCTCCATTTGATTCTTGTGTCTTCAGCCTAGGCCCGCCATAGGTTCAAACACCAGCGGCCCCGATCGGTTGCAGCTAAAGAGCATGAGATGACATCAGTTTATATCGACGGCGATGCCTGCCCGGTGAAGGCCGAAACCATCCGCGTGGCGGAGCGCCATGCGTTGCAGGTCTATCTTGTCTCCAACTCAGGGATGCGCACTGGCAACAACCCGTTCGTCAAAAACATCATGGTGGCTGAAGGCGCAGACGCTGCCGATGACTGGATCGCTGAACACGTCGGCACCGGCGACATAGCCATCACAGCCGATATTCCCCTGGCCGCCCGCTGCCTTGAAAAAGGCGCGCAGGTTGTTGGTCCCGATGGCCGCCCTTTCACCAACGAGAATATCGGGTCAGCGCTTGCATCGCGTGAACTGAACCGTCACTTGCGCGAGAGCGGCGTCATGACGGGAGGCAACGCGGAATTCTCAAAGGGTGATCGCTCGCGCTTCATGAACCAGTTGGAACAAATGATCCGCAAGTCGGCCTGACCAGCACCAAGCGCAACAACCCCCGCCACATTGCCGCCACACAATGACCACTCTTGTGGCAACCAGCTGAGTGATCCGGCATTCCGCCACCGGCGTATTTATCATGTAGCACGTTGAAACGGCTGCCCCGGCCTCAACCACTGCGTCCTTGACGCTTGGCAACAACTGAAGCTGGCATTTTAACAATACCCCGACAGGAGCGCCTACATGATCAAGTCCCCCCGAACGTCATTCGCTTTGACCCTAGCCGCGACCGCTGGCTTGCTTGCCGGTCCGGCGTTGGCAGGCTCAGGCTATAGTTCCGCCGCAACGGCTGAGAAGGCCGCAATGACCGAAGCCGCCGTACAGATGGACGTGGTGGACACTGCCATCGCAGCGGATGACTTCAACACCCTTGTCGCCGCGGTGCAGGCAGCAAACCTGGTGGATACGCTGAAAGGCGACGGCCCGTTCACAGTGTTCGCACCGACAGATGCAGCCTTTGCAGCCCTCCCGGAGGGCGCACTTGACGGCCTTCTGGCGGACACCGATGCCCTTGCGGGCGTTCTCACCTACCACGTGGTTCCCGGTAAGGTGATGGCAGCTGACATTGCCGGTAAGGTGACAACGGTCGCCACTGTACAGGGTGCTGAAGTTACCATTGACGCCACTGGCGATGTGCCGACCATCAATGGTGCCACCATCTCAACAACAGATGTGGAGACCTCCAATGGTGTCATCCACATCATCGATGCAGTAATCCTTCCGCCGAAGATGTAATCACGGCACGCTTGCCGGGCGGCAGTTTCTCTGGAAACTGCCGCCTGCTTGCCTTTTCGGGCCACATTTCCATTCCCCCAAGGACCGCTCGCAATTCCTCAATGCGCTCGATCACGCGATCCGCAGCAGCAGCTAAAGCCCTGAAAAATCCGCGTCGCGCTTTTCGCGGAATGCCGCCAGCGCTTCTCGATTGGCGGGCCCGCGCCCCAACTCCTCAAACGCCACCTGCTCGCGGTTATGCGCCGCACGCACCATGTCGTTGCGCGCCGCCTGCATCAGTTTCTTGGTGACAACCAAGGATGCTACCGGCATCGGCGCAATCTTCGCCGCAAAGGCTTCTGCCTGCGCCAGCGCTTCGCCTGCCGGGGCCACCTCATGCGCCAGACCGATCTCCAGCGCGCGATCCGCCGGCACCCATTCAGCCGTAAACAGAATGCGCGATGCCTCCGCCCAGCCAATCATGGCGGGCAGCAGATACGAATTGCCCGCTTCCACCGTCACCCCCAGCGTTGCAAAGGGTGCGCGCAGCCGTGCTTTCTCATCCATCACCACCCGCTCGCAATAAGGCAGCATGGTAAGCCCGATGCCGACGCCCAGCCCGTTGACCGCAGCAATCAGCGGCTTGGGGAAAACCTCAAGCCCTTCGCGGAACACACGGAAGCCGTGCGTCTTGCCATCCGTATAGACCGGCGACTTTTCCATTTCCCGGAGGTCCTGACCGGCACAAAATGCGCGGCCTTCGCCGGTGATGATGACGCAGGCAACCCCATCGTCTTCCCCCGCCTCATGCAGCGCTGCAGCGCAGCCCTCATAAAGCGCATCATTCATCGAGTTGAGTTGATCCGGCCGGTTCAGCGTGAGGATACGCACGCGGCCCTTACTGGTGATTTTGAGAACATCCGTCATCACGCCACAGCCTCCACCCGTTCAGGATAGCCCGACCACGTCCACGCCATCGATGGGCGCGACAGCCCCAGCATCATGCCGCCAAGCGCCGGCGGATGCAGCCACATCTGATCCGGCGTCTTGCTTTCAGCGCGTCCTTCAGGCCGCTCAACAGTGATCCCCGCACCCGCCTCCCTGGCGCGCGCTTCCACCTTCAGCATGTTCGGGCATTCGGCAAAGGCCATGTAATAGGATGCGCCCGTGCGGTCAAAATAGCGCCCCATGGTCTTCGACATATCGGTGGGCGAAATCACCTCAAAGCGATGCAGCTTTTCCTTTTGGAACAAGGTCAGCGTGCCTTCATAGCCGAAATGCTCCGACTTGATCGGCTTGAACCGGTCCGCGGCAATGCCGAACACCCGCACGAATTGATCGACGGCGGATGTGTAGTCACCCGTCAGCAGTGTCGCCTCATACAAAAAATCAATGTCGCCTGCAGGTGCCCGCTCAGCGGTCTCAGAGGCGACGAAGCGCGCTTCCGTTCCTTCAAATTCGAGCCCCAGATGCAGCTGGCCATGCTCGGCGGCCACCGTCACGCCTTGTGCGGCAAGCTGCTTTTCAAGCGCCGCCAGATCCGGCGTCGAGACACCGGCGGCAAACAAATGTGCCCGCCCGCGCCGCCGCAACGCCGCATCCACCAGCCCCGTGCCATCGGGCTCCACAATTTCAACATCCGAGTGCCCGGCCCGCAGCGTCAGCCGCTTGGCACCAAGTGCTGCCACCTTGTCGCGGGAGATTTCCTCAGCCCCCAGCAGCGTCCGCCATCCGCTGGCAGCCAGCTCCATATCCGGCACCGCAAGCTGCACCCGGTCGATCTGGTCAAGCATTCTAGGCCTCCCCTGTTGTTTTTATGGTCGCGAGGCTAGCGGCGGCACGCAATGCAGGCAAATTTCACATCCCCCTGCCCCGTCTCCTGCCCCTTGCTCCATTGGCCACAACGTGGGATTTTCCGTCCCAAACCACCATATGAGACAAAACCACCGGGAAACCGCCACAAATGTTCGTCAATTTCTTCCATGAACTGAAAAATGCCGGCATGCCGGTCTCCCTGCGCGAGTATCTGTCGCTGCTGGAGGCCATGGACGCCGAAGTCATCGACCGTGAAGTCGAGGATTTCTACTTCCTCTCCCGCGCCACTCTGGTGAAGGACGAACGCAACCTCGACAAGTTCGACCAGGTGTTCGGCCATGTATTCAAGGGACTTGAGAGCCTCGGCGAAGGCGACATTTCCGAAATCCCCGAAGACTGGCTCAAAGCCCTCACCGAGAAGTTCCTGACTGAAGAGGAAAAGGCAGAGATCGAATCCCTCGGCGGCTGGGAAAAGATCATGGAGGAGCTGAAGAAGCGCCTCGAGGAGCAGGAAAAGCGCCACGAGGGCGGCAACAAGATGATCGGCACCGCCGGCACCTCCCCGTTCGGTGCCGAGGGCTACAACCCCGAAGGCGTGCGCATCGGCCAGAAGGAAGGCCGCCACGGCAAGGCCGTGAAGGTGTGGGACAAGCGCGAATACAAGAACCTCGATGATTCAGTCGAGCTTGGCACCCGCAACATCAAGGTCGCCTTGCGCCGGTTGCGCCGCTGGGCGCGCGAAGGCGCTGCCGAAGAGCTGGACCTCAAGGACACAATCAAATCGACAGCTGATCGCGGCTATCTCGATATCAAGCTGGTCCCCGAGCGCCGCAACACCATCAAGACACTCCTGTTCTTTGATGTTGGCGGCTCCATGGACCCGCACATCAAGGTGTGTGAGGAGCTGTTCTCGGCAGCCCGCACCGAGTTCAAGAACATGGAATATTTCTACTTCCACAATTGTCTGTATGAAGATCTTTGGAAGGACAACCGCCGCCGCCACAACGAGAAGATGGCAACGTGGGACGTGCTGCACAAATACCCGTCCGACTATAAAATCATCATCGTCGGTGATGCTTCCATGAGCCCCTACGAAATCACCTATGCGGGTGGTTCCGTCGAGCACTGGAACGAAGAGCCCGGCGGCGTCTGGCTTGAGCGGTTGCAGCAGGTCTATGAAAACGTGATCTGGCTGAACCCGGTCTCCGAGCGTCACTGGGAATACACGCCGTCGATCGAAATCATGCGCCAGATCATCGGCGACCGCATGTTCCCGCTGACACTTGATGGCCTCGACCGCGCCATGCGCGAACTCTCCCGTTGAGCCAATCTGAGGGCGATTCCCCGGCTGAGAGCAATGCGGCTCGAGCACGGCAGGCCGCACAGGCACGGCTGTCGCTTCCCGGCCGCCGCGTTGCATGGCTTGACCTGTGCCTGACGGCACCTCTGGCCCTGCCGTTCTTTTCGGAAATCTTCATCGCCATTCTGCACGGGCTGCATCGGCTTTTTGGTCTTGAAGGCGGCGTCCCCGGTTTTGCCCCGATCCACTGGGCCTTCGTCAATATTGTCGGCGTGCTGGCTGTAATGTGGGCACTGATCCGGCTGCGCTACCCAATCCGCGAATTCGCCCTCGCCGACGCCTATGGCCGCATCACCATTGCGGCCCTTCTGGTGTTCTGGATATGGCAGGGCGCCACTCCGATGTTGACGCTCTTCGTCATCACAGAAATCGGTGGCGCGCTTTATGTCGTCTGGCCGCGCAAAGCCACCACCTAGCAGGTACGCGCTAATGAAAATCCCGGCTGTTGGGCAACATGCGCTTGACGGTCTTTGCCGTCCCTCTGGGCATCTGCTTGGGCCGCTGACGAAAGTGCTCCTGTATCTTTTCCGCCCGCGCCTCACGCGCATGGTGGCGGCGGGCGGTGATCTCGCGTGGGTCTTCCCCCGGGCGGCGCACTTCGTCCGCATTGGCAATCGCCGCATCGCCTATCTGTGTTGTTTCCGATAGCGCACCCAGCAGATGCGTCAGGTCTTCGAGATGGTCCGCCACAATGTGAATGACCTGCCCCTGCCCGTATCCCTGACGTTGCAGCCGCCCGCGTACGCCCAGAACGCGCGCACCCAGCACAATCTTGCGATAAGTCTCAAACACCGGCGGCCACACGATGACATTGGCCACCCCGAACTCATCCTCCAGCGTCGCGAAGATGACACCCTTGGCACTGCCCGGCCGCTGCCGCACCAGCACCAGCCCGGCCAGACTGACGGTGCTGTCATTGCGAATATCCGGCAGCGCTTGCGACACCACATAGCGCGCAGCCTTCAGCCCCGCGCGCATGAACGACAACGGATGCGCCTTCAGCGACAGCCGCATATGCGTGTAGTCCTCAATCACATGCTCGCCCAAGGGCATGGAGGGCAGCACCACTTCCGCCTCATCCTGAAAGCCGGTGCCCTCAGCATGCGCAAACAGCGGCAGGCTCGCAGGCGCACTGCGCTGGTTGCCGCCCAGCCCGCGCACCGCCCACAAGGCCTCGCGCCGATCAAGCCCGATCGAGCGGAACGCATCCGCCTTGGCCAGCCGCTCAAGTTCCGCAGGCGTCAGCCGCGTGCGCAGCCAGAGATCCCGCACACTGTCAAAGCCGCCTGGCGGTCGTGCCGCCATCAGCTTTTCCGCAGCTTCGGCACGAAATCCCTTGATCTGCCGCATCCCCAGCCGCACCGCCATACGCCCACCGCCCTCATCACTGATGGCATCAACATGATCGCGCGGCTCAAGCGTCGCATCCCAGTCACTGGCATTGACGTCCGGCGCGCGCGCTTCCACCCCATGCTCGCGCGCATCGCGCACAAGCTGCGAGGGTGCATAAAACCCCATCGGCTGCGCGTTCAGGATCGCCGCGCAAAATACATCCGGGTAATGGCATTTGAGCCAGGCCGACACATAAACCAGCAGCGCAAAACTCGCCGCATGGCTTTCAGGAAACCCGTATTCGCCAAAGCCCTCAATCTGTTTGAAACACCGCTGCGCAAAGTCGCGCTCATAGCCGCGCGCCACCATCCCCTCCACCAGCTTGCCCTCGAAACTATGGATGGTGCCCATCTTGCGGAACGTCGCCATGGCGCGGCGCAGCCCGTCTGATTCAGCCGGCGTGAACCCGCCCGCCACAATGGCGATCCGCATGGCCTGTTCCTGAAACAGCGGTACGCCCATGGTCTTGGCCAGCACGTCTTCCAGCGCCTTTGAGGGATAGGAGACTTTCTCAATCCCGTCGCGCCGCCGCAGATAGGGATGCACCATGTCGCCCTGAATAGGCCCGGGCCGCACAATCGCCACCTCGATCACAAGATCATAAAACTTGCGCGGCTTGAGGCGCGGCAGCATCGTCATCTGCGCCCGGCTCTCCACCTGAAACACGCCCACGCTGTCCGCCTTGCACAGCATGTCATAAACGCGCGGGTCTTCTGCCGGGAGTGACGCCAGATCAAGCGGCCGGTCATAATGCTGCTCAAGAAATTCAAACGCCCGCCGGATACACGACAGCATGCCCAGCGCCAGCACATCGATTTTCAAAATGCCCAGCGCCGACAAGTCATCCTTGTCCCACTCGACAAATGTGCGGTCATCCATCGCCGCATTGCAGATCGGCACGACTTCTTCCAGCGGCCCGGCAGTAATCACAAAGCCGCCCACATGCTGCGACAGATGCCGGGGAAACCCGATCAACTGCCGCGATAACTCAAGCGCCAGCGCAAGTGTGCGGTCATCAGGGTCAAGTCCCAGCTCGCGCACATGCGCCCGGTCAACGCCGGATGACGACCACCCCCAGACGGTGCCGGAGAGTGTGGCGGTCACATCCTCCGACAGCCCCATCACCTTGCCCACCTCGCGGATGGCAGAGCGTGACCGGTATGAAATGACGGTGGAGGCAATGCCCGCGCGATGCCGCCCATATTTTTTATAGATGTACTGGATGACTTCTTCGCGCCGCTCATGCTCGAAATCCACGTCGATATCCGGCGGCTCATTGCGCTCCGCCGAGATGAACCGCTCAAACAGCAGATTGATCTCAACCGGATTGATGGAGGTGATGCCAAGGCAGAAACACACACACGAATTGGCCGCACTGCCGCGCCCCTGGCACAGAATATTCTGCGACCGCGCATAGCGGACAATGTCATGCACGGTGAGGAAGTAAGGCGCGTAGTCCAGCTCGCCGATCAGTTTCAGCTCATAGCGGATCGCTTTTTCAAGCTCATCTGTCAGCCCGTCTGGAAACCGTGCCGCCGCATGTTCCCATGTCAGCCGCACCAGCGTTTGCTGCGGCGTCTCCCCGTCGCCGAACACTTCGTCGGGATACTGGTAGGACAATTCATCCAGCGAAAATGAAATGCTGTCCGCCAGATCAAGCGTTGCGGCAATCGCCTCGGGATAATCCGCAAACAGCCGCGCCATCTCATGCGCGGGCTTCATGTGCCGCTCCGCATTGGCCGCCAGCAACGCCCCGGCATCCGCCACGGTCACATGCTCGCGAATGGCCGTGACTACATCCTGCAACACCCGCCTTTCCGGCTCATGATAGTGCACGTCATTGGTCGCCAAGAGCCGCATCGAAAGCCCGTGCGCCAGCGCCGACAGTTTCACCAGCCGCGCCCGGTCATCAGCGCCGTATAAAAAGCTCGCCCCCAGATAAGGGATCGCCAGTACATCCAGCGCCGCGCGCGTCTGTGCCTCAAAGCCCGCATCAATCACCGCAGGCGGCATCAGCACGAATGCCAGCCCCTCGCTTGCCGCCGCAATATCTTCCAGCGACAGATGGCACGCGCCCTTGGGTGCGCGCCGGTTACCCAGGGTCAGCAATTTGGAAAGCCGTCCATAGGCTGCAAGATCACGCGGAAACGACAGCAGTTCGAGCCCCTCAAGCGTTACCAGCCGCGCGCCCACCACAAGCTGAATGCCCGCGTCTTTGGCCGCCACATGCGCCCGCACCACCCCGGCCAGCGTATTGCGGTCAGCAATGCCGACAGCGCTCAGCCCCAGCGCTGCCGCCTGCTGCACCAGCTCATCGGGATGGCTGCCGCCACGCAGAAAGCTGAAATTGCTGGTGACGCCCAGCTCCGCGAATGCGGCCGTCATGCTGCCCCCCGCCCCAATAGCTGGCTTGACCTTTGGGTCCACAAAAGCGATGAATGCGGAGCGCGGCTCCGCAAAAAAGAACGGGTATCCGCGTGTGCTGAGCCAACTACCGGCCTCTTAAAAGAAGCCTCAGTAAACCGGGACAAACCGCGATGAAGATGAAGGAACTTGAGGAGAAGAGCGGCATCGGGCGCGAGACCATCCGCTACTATATCCGCGAGGGCCTGCTGCCGGAGCCAGACCGCCCGAAAACCAATGTGGCGATCTACAGCGCCGACCATCTGCGCCGCCTGAACCTGATCCGCACCTTGCAGCGTGACCGGTTCCTGCCGCTGGGCGTCATCCGCCGTCTGATCGAAGAAGCTGGCGACCGCGAACCGGACATGGTGCCCGGCCTCTTCGGCCTTGAAATCATGCTGGCCAACCAACTGGGCGCACAAAGCACCCGCGCGCCGGTGGACATTGAGAAGCTGAGCGAAGAGTGCGGTATGCCGGTGCCCGAAATCCGGCAGATGGGAACCGAAGGCATCATCACCCTCATCGAGGGACCTGATGGCAAAACCACCATCAGCGCACAGGACGCAACCCTGATGACCAACTGGGCGCGCGTTCAGGCCATCGGTTTTGAGGCGGCAAAGGGATACGGCGCGCCCTATCTGAAGCAATATCAGGCCCTTGCCGAAGCCATGGCGGAACTGGACGTCACCGCGTTCTACGAACGCCTCGCCGACAATCTGGATACCGACAGCGCCTCCGCCCTGGCTGCCAAAGCCATCCCGCAGGCGCTTGAGGTATTCGGGCATCTCAGAACCAAGGCGATCCTGCACAAGATTGCCGAACGCAACGCGCAAGTGATGGCGGAAAACGATAAATCCCCGCGCAAACGCGCATAAAATACCCATCACCCAAACACCCATCATCCAAAGACCCCGTGCACAAACCAGCGCGGCGCATTTGTCTCGCGGTCATAAAGCCCGTCGCGATAAAGCCAAAACCGACGCCCCTCCTCGTCCTCGACGCGAAAATAATCCCGCGTCGCAGCCACGGCGTCCTCAGCCAGCCACCATTCCGCCGCCAACCGCTCAGGCCCTTCCGAACGCACAACCGCGTGCAGCATCCGCCGCCAGCGAAACTGCCGCGGCGGGCCTTCGGGCACCTGCGCGATCACTTCGACAGGCTCCGGCGGCGACAACATGCGGATCGGCCGCAAGGGCGCATCCCCATGCGCAAAAAGCGGCACATCATTTTTCTGAAACCCTTCCGCGGCCAAAGCCGGCACCGCAAGCTGCGCGCGCTCAGGCATATGGCTCGCCTGCGGCTTGATGCGCGTCACCCGATGCGTCCCCAGCCGGTTCGACAGCCGGTCGATCAGCTCATCAAGGCTTGAGCCATCACTAGGCCCCGCCGTCAGGTCACGTTGCTTTGGCCCCAGCGCATCCACCGCGCGGGCCTCCAGCACCACCCCTTCAATGCCGTAACCAATATCAATGTCGGACCCGGACACCCCACCCGTCGGCACCAGCTTTTCTGAAAACAGTGCCGCCAACCGCGCCGCATCACGCACCGGCGTACTGGTGCCCGCCTCAAAGGTAAAAACCTCCGCATCCACCCGGTAGAGCGTCAGCCGCAACTGCCGCGCACCCTGCTGGCGCTGATCAAGCTCTTGCGCCAGATCGCCCGCCGCCAGCGTGATTGCCCCCACAATGTCGCCAAGCGCAATCAACGGATCAGCAAACAACAGCCGCGCCCGCGCCGGCACTCGCTGAGCTTCAGGCGCCACAGGCTCCGCCCGCGCGCCGACAATGGCATCCAGCCGCGCGCCCAGCACCGCGCCGAAGCGCGCCACCAGCGGCGCACGTGGTCGCGCCAATAAGTCTCCAATCGTCACCAGCCCCAGCCGGGTCAGGTCATCCGCCATGCCTTGAGAAATGCGCAAAGCTGTCGTCGGCAGCGATGCCACCGCCTCACGCGCAGCCCCCGGCTTGACGATACTGATACGCTGCCCCTGTGCCTGACCATGTGCATGAGTGGTGTTACGCGCCACCGCCCAGGCCGCGCCCACCGTATCTGCCACACCGGCCCGCGCATCATGCCCAAGCCGATTCAATCGGATGAGCAGATCCTCCAACAGTGCTGTTTCTCCACCAAAAAGATGCGCGCAGCCGGAGATATCCATGAGCAACCCAACGCCTTCATCCGCCAGCGCCGACACATCTTCAGCCCGCGTCCACGGCGTATAGCGCGTCGCCCATCCGGCAAGTTTTTGCAGCCGCGCCCGGTCCCCCGCCATGTCGCGCTCGCACACTTCAAGGCCCGGCTGCAGCGCCCGCGCATCCGCCAGCCGCTGGCCGGGACGGATGCCCGCTTTAAGCGCCGCAGGATTAGCCGCCACCACCCGCAAGCCGCCTTGTTGCGCCTCGATCAGCGCAAAACAGGATGCTTCATGAGGCGAGAGCTGCCGCTTCGTAGCGCCCCGCCCGCGCAGCCTGTGCAGCTGGTTCTGGGCGTGGTCCGCCTGTATTAACGCCCGCTCGACGGGAAACTGAGGTAGCCACAGCGAAACGACCCGTCGCATGGTTCCACTCCAAAATAAGATGAGAAGGCGCACCACCCCGCACCCGGTCCAGCGACACGCCAAAGCGCGTCAGACCACAGGCAGCAGCAACACAGGAATTGGGCGCACTGGGCGCTGACGAAATCCGAAACCGCGTCAGCGCCGCCGAAGGGGCAGACGCGGCCTTGCCCGCATGCCCTGCCAGCAGCAGCGCCGGGCGCTCAAACTTTTCCGCCGCCAGTTGCAGCCGCCGCGACGCCTTGAGGTCATAGGCCCGCCCCCCTTCAAGCTCGGCCACGACCCCCGCCAGATCAGGCGTCCGCAATGCTTCTTCGGTGACCCACAAGGCTTCGCGGTCATCGCGCGCCGACACCACCACCAGCCGTTTGGGATCAATCCCCAACATCGCCAGACCGGGACCGTACAGCCCGCCCAGATCATGCGCCGCACAGCGCTGCACCACCCACAAAAGCGCGCCGCCCTGATGCCCCTGCAGCAGGCTGCCGAGCGCCACGGCAAACCCCGCCGCCGCCGCCATATCCGGATAACCCGTGCCCACCACCTCATGCAGCCCGGCCAGCGACAGCCCGCGCCCGCCGCTCAGCCTGCGGTCGATATCCACAGCCCCCAGCGACACCACCGGCGCCCGCACCCGGCCTGACTCAAAACGCGAGAGATCACGCCTAAGCGACTCCAGAACCTGCGTTTTTCCATCTCGATTCACCGCATGAACTCCGCCATACACCCCTGACAGGTATATGCTTATTTTCCTATATGTTCCTTATTTGTTCTATTTCCGACAAAGCCGTGAGTCAACCGGATTTGCACAGCCAAACACCCAAACGCACCCCAGCCCCGGCGCAAACGCATTTGGGAACCGCCATCCCGGCCTGCTAAACCGGCCCCATCAAAAAGGATCAAACCCATGACAGAGACATTTCAGGTCCGCCCCATCGGCCATGTTCAGGCCACCCGCACAGACCCCATCGACGACGACTGGGATGCAGTCCCCGCCTCCATCATTCTCGACGACCGCTTTGACGCCGAAGCCCTCATGGGCCTCGACGCATTCAGCCACGTAGAGGTGATCTACCTGTTTCATCAGGTGCCGGATGAAGAGCTGGAAACCAAAGCCCGCCACCCGCGCGGCAACACCGACTGGCCCCGCGTCGGCATCTTCGCCCAGCGTGGCAAGGGCCGCCCCAATCGGCTGGGCGCCACCATCGCCCGCGTTGACAGGCTCGACGGCCGCACCCTCCACCTGACCGGCCTCGACGCCATCAACGGCACCCCGGTGCTGGACCTGAAGCCGGTCATGAAAGGCTTTTTGCCCCGTACAGATGTACAGGAGCCGGACTGGGCGGCCGAGATCATGGCGAGCTACTGGTAGCGCGGCACCGGCAAGCCAACTTAATGGATTGTCCGGTCAAGCCGGACAATGGCGTTAGGGAATAGGGCGTTGGAGAATAAGGGGGCAGAAGGAATGCCAGCCCCCACCTCCCTAAGCCCGCCATCCTCCGGCTTGACCGGGGGATCCATGCAGCACCGAACACACGGGCAGGAGCATACATGAAACTCAATCAGGTAACGGTCGGCGTCACCGACATTCCGCGCGCCATCGACTTCTATCAGCGCCTCGGCATGACGCTGATCGTCAAGGACGATCACTACGCCCGGTTTGAACTGCCCAGCGAAGACACGTTCTCCCTCCACATCGCCCCCAGCGTCGGCGAGCAGACAACCCTCATCTATTTCGAGTTTGATGATGTAGACGCTGCCGTGAAGGAAGCAGAAGCCCGCGGCATCACGTTTGATGCCCAGCCCGAAGACATGTCATGGCTGTGGCGCGAGGCCTATCTGTCAGACCCCGACGGCAACAAGCTGTGCTTCCTGCACGCAGGCAAAAACCGCCGCTTCCCGCCGTGGCGGGTGGATGGACGCACAAGCTGACAAAGTCGGAGCCTCTAGCCCTGAACCGCTTGGCCCCAATAGTTGAACCCGGCGAATTTCGGGGTTGAGGGCAGATACATGGTCTCCATGCCCTCAATCTTGAAGCCGCCTTCGGCCAGCATCTCGGGGATCGGGCGGTTGACGTTGCAGCCGCCGGCAATCTTCTTCCAGATCGGGTTGATGCGGTTCTGCCACTTGGCAACAGCTGCATCCGGCGCCTTGCCGTGCTCGCAGAAGATCAGCTTGCCGCCGGGCTTCAGCACCCGCCGCATGCCTTCCAGCGCCTTGATGCCGTCGGGGATGGTGCACAGCGTATAGGTCAGCAGCACCGTATCCACCGAGTTGTCATCCAGCGGGATTTCCTCACCCGGCAGATCAATGAACTCAACGGGAATACCGTATTGCGCCACCTTGGGCGCCGCGCGCTTGCGCATCTCTTCGGCAGGCTCCAGCCCGAAGATCATCTCAACCTTGGACTTGTCGTAAAAGGGAAGGTTAAGCCCTGTCCCCATGCCGATTTCCAGCACCCGGCCTGATGCCTGCGGCACCACTTTCTTGCGCTGATAGGTGATCGGCTTGGCACCACATGCGGTGTCCAAAAAGCGCGGCAGAATGTGTTTTTCGTAGAGGCCCATATGTATTACTCCAAGAAAGTGTGGCTGATCTTTAGTCAGCTTTGCCCCAGCCTGCGCTGAAACGCGATTACCTGCAATTTCTGTATTTCCAAAAAGGCCAAGCATGCCCGCCCCGGACCCCACAATATTGCACCCTATCCCCGGCGAAGCCTCAATGGTCTTCCTCAAGCCGCTTGTCTCAAATCCGCAGATCGAGATCGGTGACTACAGCTATTACCACTCGTTCACCGACCCCAAATCCTTCGAAACCAATATCCGTTACCTGTTTGATTTCATCGGTGACCGGCTGGTGATCGGGAAATTCTGCTCCATCGCCGACGGTGCCGAATTTCTGATGAATGGCGGCAACCACCTGACCGATACGGTCTCCTCCTTCCCGTTCGGCATATTCGGCGAAGGCTGGGCGGACGCCATGCCGGAGCAATGGCCGCACAAGGGTGATCTGGTTGTCGGAAACGATGTGTGGATCGGCTATGATGCGACCCTGATGGCAGGCATCACCGTCGGCCACGGCGCCATCATCGCGTCAAAAGCTGTCGTCGCCAGCGACGTGCCGCCCTATGCGATTGTCGGTGGCAACCCTGCCCGCATCATCCGCTACCGCCACAGCGAGGAAGATATTGCAACGCTGCTGGATATCGCCTGGTGGAACTGGCCGATCGAAAAAATCACCCGCCACGCCAAGATCATTGCAACAGGGACCGCTGCCGACCTCGCCGCGATTGCCGACTAACGCCAGCTTGAAACGCCGAACCGCAAAAGCCGGTCGCCCTCAATCTGTCCGATGATCCGCCCGCGCCCGCGCAATGTAATGGCGGCACCGCGCAAATGCCCCTGAGCCCGCAGGGCCGACGCAACCCGCGCGCCCTGCCCCAACGCATCCCACACGGCTTCCGCAGATAATTCACCTTCAGGCGGCGATACCGCGCGCGAAATAGCGGACGCACAAAGCTGCGCCAACGCTGCCGACCGCGCGACGACACCCACGGCTTCTGCCGCTGCTTCGCCCGCCGACGCCGTCACCACCGCGACACCGCCGGTCTCGCCCTTGAGCGCAATCGGCGGCTCCAGCGCGCACAAAAACTCAAATGTCATGCCATGCGGTGCCCCCGCACTGGCGGGAAACTGCTTTCCCTGATCCAGCCAATAGGCAATCGCGCCGCTTGCCGCAAAGCCAAGCCTGTCAGGCTTATTGTCGGCATCAACGCCCGCAAGACCCGCATCAAGTAATGCCGCATCCAACGCCGATGCCAGCAGCGGATGTGTGCCCGCAACCACCTCAACGGCGTGAGCAGCCGTCGCCACATCGCGCGCGATCAGTGTCTTGGGCAAGGCATCCGTGCCCGCCTGGTCACTTCTGGAAAACAGCATGCGGTCCGCCGCATGGGCACCGCGCGCCTCGACGAAGGCCTGCGTCAGGCGTGCGGCCTCCCCACGAGGCAATTCACCGGCGCACAGCAGGGTGACGGCCATCAGCAGCGATCTCCGCTCAGATACAGATACAAGGATAGCTAGCCGACAAAGGCGCGCTCAACCACGAAGGTGTCTGGCTTGGCGTTGGAGCCTTCCACAAGCCCCGCCTTTTCGCACAGCTCCTTGGTGTCCTTGATCATATCCATTGAGCCGCAGATCATCACCCGGTCTTCTTCAGGATTCAGCGGCGGCACACCCAGATCGGTGAACAGCTTGCCCGAGGTGATGAGATCGGTGATGCGCCCTGTAAACGGATAATCTTCGCGCGTGCAACTCGCGTAGCGCACAAACTTGGCCGGGGCAATGTCGCCCACCAGCGGGTCATTCTTGAGGTTTTCCTCAAGCTCCTTGCCATATTCAAGCTCGGCCACTTCCCGGCACGTATGGGTGAGGATGACCTGCTCGAACCGCTCATAGGTCTCAGGATCACGCATGACCGACGCAAACGGCGCAATACCGGTGCCGGTCGAGAACATGTAAAGCCGCTTGCCCGGCAGCAGCGCGTCATGCACCAGCGTGCCTGTCGGCTTCTTGCCCAGCAGAACTTTGTCGCCCGGCTCGATATTGGCCAGCATCGAAGTCAGCGGTCCGTCGGGCACCTTGATGGAGAAAAACTCAAGCGTGTCGTCCCAGGAGGGGCTGGCGATCGAATAAGCCCGCAGGATCGGTTTGCCCTTGGGGCCAGGCAGCCCGATCATCACGAATTCACCGGAGCGGAAGCGGAAGCTTGGCGGCCGTGATATCCGGAACCTGAACAGCCGGTCCGTATAATGCTGAACCTCGAGGACATTTTCCTCGGTGGGCGCGTTCGGGTTCACCTTGAGGGCCGCTTCAGACATAAGCACATCCGTCCTTCGTGGAAAGTCGCAACCTTGGTAAGCGGTAATACCGGGCTTACAAGGCAATATATGTGGCGCTGCACATAACCTTTTCCCCCTCATGGGTCAAAGTGACTGCGCGGCACGGGAGAATATTCACATTATTTCTAGTGAATAGATGTATTTTCCATTCTAGGAGTGTCATATAGGGAGCCGTTTCGCGTTTCAACACCCTTGGCGGAGATCAGCATTGCGCGGTCACCACAATGTCAAAATGTCGCGCGCAAATCCCTTTAGACCCGTCCGCCGACACGCCATATAAAGCCCCTGCCCACCCCTATTTAGTTCAGGCTGACCCATGACCTCTTCCGACACCAAAGCCAACCCCGCCGCCAGGCCCAAGGCCAAGCATTGCGAGACCATGGCCGATGTCCGCCGCGAGATTGACCGGCTGGACCGTGACCTGGTGCGGCTGATGGCCGAGCGCCTGCGCTATATCGAAGAGGCAGCCCGCGTAAAGCAGGACCGCGGCGCCGTGCACGATAGCGACCGCATCGAGGATGTGGTGCAAAAGGTGCTGGCTGAATCAGAAAAGCAGGGCCTGTCCCCGCTGGTGGCCGAGCCCGTCTGGCGGCTCCTGATCGAACGCTCGATCGCCCACGAATTCGAGCAATTCGACACTGAAAAAGCGGGCTGAGAAATCCGGCAAATGAGGCCGGTTACGCATGCTCCCCCATCTGCCGAAATTCCGGCAGATGAAGGAGCACAACATTCAGTCGACGGACAACCTCACGCCGCCATCTGCGCGGCCTCTTCCGCAAATGCTGCAGCCACACTCGGCCGCTCACAAAGGCGCTGGTAGTAATCTTCCAGCACCGGCCACTGCGTGCGATCAAAATCGGCGAACGGGCACCAGTTGAGGATCGTCACCAGATAGGCGTCGGCAACGCTGAACCGGTCCATGATGAATTCACGCGCCTCAAGATGGCGCGTCAGATAGTCAAAATGTTTGCCCAGCAGGCTGGCTGCAAACTCCTTGGCTTCCTTCGGCGGGGCTGGATCAAACACCACACCGAACTATGCCAACACATCGCTGGATGCGCTGTGCGAGGCAGCAGGCGTCAACCGCCCCAGCCTCTATGCAGCGCTTGGCGACAAGCAATCGATCTATCTCAAATCGGTTGAGCGCTATAACGCCCGCGCCGTCGCAGTACTCACCGCCACCCTCGACGCGCAGCCCACACTCGAAGCGGCGCTCATATCGGCCTACCGCATGGCGCTCAACTTTTACGGCGCTGGCGACAACATCCCCCGCGGCTGTCTTGGTGTGTCGGTTACATCGGTCGACGCGGCCCTCGACCCGGAAATCGCAAACGCCGCCCGCGCTATGCTCGACGAGACGGACAAAGCGTTCGCCGCCCGCATCAAGCGGGCCAAAAAGGATGGCGACCCAGACGCTAAAGCCTCCCCCCCTGCCCTGGGCCGCCTCGCAGCATCAGTCCTGCATTCACTTGCTCTAAGGGTCCGCGCAGGCGAAAGCCGTGACAGCCTCATCCGCCACAGCCGCGACATGGCAGCAGCGATAGCAGGAATGGCAAAAGGCTAGCAGCGCATCAAAGGCAGCTAATGAGCCGCCAGTTTGCGCCGGCTCATCAGGAAATCCGCGAACAGGAAATCCGTCTCCGTATCAATATCAACGGAGCGTTCCGGCGGCATTTCATACAGATGCGTGTCGGCGAACCACAGGCCGTCGCCGTCCATCAGCGCATCACGCCGCCACACATAGATTGAACCGTTGAGATCAAAGCAGCGCGGCGCATCCTGACGACGCAGCACGTCGCTTGCGGGCTTCTTGGCCAGCGCCACCGCCCCATCCGCCTGCTCTTCCACCAGATTGAAATACGGCGACGATTTGGCCTCCGTGCCCGAAATCACATTCGACACGCCCAGCCGGTCCCGCAGCACCATCGCATCGCGAATATCATCCGCAATGCGTGTCGGTGATGTCGGTTGTAAATCCGTGACTGTCTCGAAGATGAGCCCAAGCTCTTGCTCGACGCTCACCACGCAATGCCGAAGCCCCGGCAGCTTGCCCGCTTCATCGCTCGCCATCTCATCGGGCCGCATCACCAGATGCGTCGCACCGGCCTCCTTGCCGGCCTGCAAAATCTCGTCGCTGTCGCTGGAGACCGCCACCGCATCAAACAGCCCCGCCTCAACCGCGTGCGCCACCGTATGCGCAATCAGCGGGCGCCCTGCGATCATGCGGATGTTCTTGCCCGGCACGCCCTTGGAGCCGCCGCGCGCCAGAATGGTCGCCAGCCGCGCCATCAGGCGGACTTGCCCCCGGCTTTGCCCTTCGGCGTAAACACCCCGGAGAAATCCGTCCGCGCGCGCTCAAGATCATCAAACTTGCCGATGTCGATCCAGTATTCATGCACCGGAAACACGACGCCGTGGCCATCGCGCGCCATCAGGTCGTCGAACAATGTTGTCATGTCGTAAAAATGCCCGTCCGGCACCAGGTTCAGCACATCGGGCTCCAGCGCATAAATGCCGGAATTGACGAAATAGCTGTGCTGCGGCTTCTCGGTCAGCTTGGTGATGCGGTTGCCCTGCGTCTCGACAACACCGTAGGGCACCTGAAACTTGTATTCGCGCACGCACATGGTGGCATCCGCCGTCTGGTCTGCATGAAACCCAAGCAGCCGCCTGAAATCAATGTCCGTCACCAGATCCGCATTCATCACCAGGAACGGCGCAGGCGGCTTCGACGGCAGCAACGTCAGCGCGCCCGCCGTCCCAAGCCGCGTTTCTTCTTCCAGATAATCAATCCGCACGCCCCATTGCGACCCGTCGCCAAAATGCGCCCGCACTTGGTCGGCCAGATAATTCACCGCCAGAAAAATCCGGTTGAACCCCTGCCCCGCCAATTGCTCGATGATCGTCTCCAGCACCGGGCGTCCGCCCACGGGCACCAACGGCTTTGGAATATCCTCGGTGATCGGGCGCAACCGCGTGCCGAGCCCACCGGCCATGATGACGACCCAGTTATCCGACCGCGAGACGGTCAGCATGTCATCAAGCAACTCAATCCCGACCAGCCGTCCGTCCGCATCCACAATCGGCAGCTGCTTGACGCGCCCGTCGCGCATATAGCGCACCAGCATGTCGCGGTTCACATCCGGCCCGGCAACAATCGGGTTTTCCTTCATCACGTCGCGCGCCGGGGCATCCAGTGCCAGCCCGCGCAAAATCCCGCGCCTGATATCACCATCCGTAATGGTACCCAGCAGCAGATCATCCTCGTCCGCCACCAGTGCAATCTGTTTGGCCGTCTCGGTAATGTGCCGGATCACGCCTTCAAGCGGCATATCGGGCGAAACGCACAGCTTGCGCCAAAGAGCCTTGGTCATCCGCGCATCTCCTTTGCCGGCACACCGGCCACCCGCGCGCCATCAGCCACATCCGCCAGCACCACGGCACCCGCAGCCACCATCGCGCCCGCGCCGATCGTTACGCCCTGTATCACCCGTGCGCCCGCGCCCACATGCGCACCTTCGCCGATGCTGACATCGCCGCACAGAACAGCGCCCGGTGCCACATGCACATGGGCGCCAATGCGGCAATCATGATCCACAATCGCGCCTGTATTGATAATGCAGTTGACGCCAATGACGACGCCCGCCTGCACGGCTGCCCCCAGCATCACCTGCGCGCCGTCGCCCAGCCGCACACCCTGTGCAAGGCTTGCCGTCGGGTGCACCAGCGCCGGCAATCCGTGCCCGCGCCCTTTGAGATTTTCGAACACCGCCCGCCGCAATGACACGTCACCGGCAGACCCGATGCCGACTGCAAGGTCGGCAGTACCGGGCATCAGATCATCCAGCACCTTGTCGCTGCCCAACCACTCAATGCCGTCCAGCACCGTCTTGCAGCTTGGCGCCACAAAACCGCGCACCGGACGCCCCAGCGCGGCCAGCACATCCGCCACCACATGCGCATGTCCTCCGCCACCAATCAGAATAGTGTCGCGCAATACGGTTTCCACGGGCGCAGCGGTACTCATTCCACCGCCTCGTCAATTGCATAGGCCCGCGTCGCGCGCGTCCCGCGCACCGCCCAAAAATCCATCGGCGAGCGGCCATTGCCCGGCCGTTTTATTCCAAGATTGTCATCCGTAAACAGATCGCCCTCGGCAATCGGCAGCGCTGCCACCAGCGACTTGCGCGCCACAATGATGTTCGCCCGCTCAGCCACCCCCGGCGCTTTCACAGGTGACCCCATGGCCTGCTCGGCCTCACGGATCATTGTAATCATCTGCGCGAGCTGGTCCGGCTCCAAAGACGCCTTGTGGTCCGGCCCCGGCATCGCGCGATCAAGCGTGAAATGCTTTTCAATCAACGTTGCACCCAGCCCCACCGCAAGCACCGGCACCGCCAGCCCCGCCGTATGGTCCGAGTACCCGGTCCTGACGCCAAAGGCTCGGCCCATGGTCGCCATCGCATTCATGTTCACAGCGTCCGGCGGTGTCGGATAATCCGTCGTGCAATGCAGCACCGTCACATTGTCCCGCAGCGCATCGCGCCCCTGCACACTCGCATAAGCTGCCTCGAAAGCTGCATGCCCCGGCGCTTCATTGCCACCGACCATGCCGAATGCCAGCACGCCAAGTGCCTGTTCCACATCCCCCAAGGTTGCCATGCCGGTGGACACAATGATCGGTAACCCACTCCTGGCAGCCGCCAGCACCAGCGGCGCGTTGGTCAGTTCGCCCGACGGTATCTTGATGCGCTTGATGCCCATCTCGCCGACCAGGAAGCCCAAGCTCTCCATGTCGAAGGCGGTGGACAGAAATTCGATGCCCGCAGCCTCGCAGGCGCGCGCAATTTCAAAATGATGTTCATGCGGCAGTTCCAGCGCCCGCAGCATCTCAAGCTGCGATTGGGCAGACCCAGTCTCACGCGCCTGATAGACGGCCTTGGGCGCATTGGCCGCTGCCAGCGCCTCCGCCTTGAAGGTTTGGAATTTCACAACATCGGCACCGGCAATGGATGCCGCATCCACCAGCGCCAGCGCCGTCTCCAGCGAGCCGTTGTGATTGACGCCCGCTTCCGCAATGACCATCACCGAGCTGTTCATCGCACAAGCTCCAGCGCCGTCGTATTGGCGCGCATATCGTCCACGCTGCGCTCGGCACCCGCAAAATGCATATGCTTGATGAGCAAGCCATCCAGCGACACCGATTTCAGGGTCGAAACGATCTGCGCGCACGTATTATCTGCCGCATAAGGCGTCTCACACTGCGCCGCACGTGCCTGCATGGAGGGCGACAGAGCCTGCGTCAGCGCCCCGGCAATTGCATTGGGTGTCTGTGCGCAATCAATCACGCTTGCAGCCCGCAGCCGTCCATCCTGACGCGGCCCGATATTCACCGTCGGCGTCCCCAATGCGGGCGCTTCAATAATGCCGCTTGATGAATTGCCGACCACAGCCCTGGCCGCCTTCACCAGCGACAGATACCGCTTGTGCCCCAGCGATGGGACCATGACTGCTGCGGGATGCGCATCCGCCAGCCGCTGCATGCTCTCGGCAACCGCATTGCTGCCCGGATCTGCGTTGACGCCGGTAATCACAAGCTGCATGTCGTCAAACAGGGAAAGGGCTTCGCCCAGCGCCAGCACCGGACCAACCCCATGATCGTCCGCAAGCGTGACGGGATGATAAGTCACAGCCAGCACGCCGCGGTCAGGGTCGAGCCCCAACTCACGCGCAATCGGTGCCCAGTCAGCAATCCGCTGCGAACGGATGGTCTCGACAGCCAGCGAGCCGACAGAAAACACCCGTGCCGGGTCCTCGCCCATCGCCACTATGCGGTCCGCGTATGCAGGTGCTGCGGGAAAATGCAGATGCGCCATCTTGGTCACCGCATGGCGAACCTGTTCGTCAATCTGCCCTTCGGAAGCCTCGCCGCCATGAATATGTGCAAGCGGTACGCGCGCCATCAGCGCAGCCGACGCCGCACCCAGAATCTCGAACCGGTCACCCAGCACAATCGCCAGGTCGGGCTTCAGCGCCGCAAATGCATCCGCAAAGCCGCCACAGGCCGCGCCCAGCGCATGCCCCATACCGCGTGCGCTGTCGTCCCCCAGCGGCATCTCCACCGCATAGGCTATGTCAAACCCCGCCGCCTCGATCTCGCTTGCCGTATGCCCATGCGCATCAGACAGATGCGCGCCACCGGCAATGATTGAGAGCTTTACATCCGCATCATCACGCAACGCAGCAGCCAGCGGCATCATGATGCCCCAGTCCGCCCGCGTCGTGGTGATGAGCGCTATATGGCGCGCATGCTCAGTCATGCACGCGCCCCTGCAATTTCGGGCTCGATGGCAGATTGATAAGCTGATCGCCCAGCCGCTCCGTCAGCGAAAGATCAGCACACGGGCATGTCTCATACATCGACAAATGATGCAGCGGCTCCCATACGGGCCGCGCCAGAATGCCGTCGTCAATCAGCGTCGCCAATACCGCGTCACGCTCATCGCGGCTCTTTACGTCAAGCCGGACCGTATTGAGCCAGTAATTGGAACTCGCCCCCACCGGCTGCCCGATGAAGTCCGCGCCCGTCACCGAGCAGAACGTCGCCGCATAGCGCGCCGCCAGTTGATGCTTGCGCTTGATGAAGTCCGGCAGCCGCTCAACCTGCGCCAGCAGCAGCGCCGCATTCAGGCTCGGCATCCGGTAATTGAAGCCGGTCTCGTCGTGAACATATTCCCACTTGTGCGACTGCTTGGCGGTTGACCCCAGATGCCGCACCCGCGCTGCAAGGGCCGGGTCATTGGTCAGCACCGCACCACCGCCACCGGCGGTCGCAATCTTGTTGCCGTTGAACGAGAGCGCCGCGATGCGCGACAGGCTGCCAGCAGGTTTGGCGTTGAATGAGGAGCCAAGCGCTTCGGCTGCATCCTCGACCAGCGGCACGCCCCATTTGTCCGCCACCAGGTTGAGCGCATCCATCTCGGCGGGGTGTCCAAAGGCGTGCATCACGACAATCGCGGCAATCCTCCGCCCCGTCGCCTTGTTGCGGCAGTGCCCGGCCTCAATCACACAGGCCTCGCCCAGATGCGCATCAAGCGCGCGCGGATCCAGCCCCAGTGTCCATTCGTCCACTTCGGCAAAATGCGGGACGGCGCCCGTATAGGCGACCGCATTGGCGGTTGCCACGAAGGAGAGCGATGGCACGATCACTTCATCACCCTCGCCAATCTCAAGCGCCTCAAGCGCCAGATGCAGCGCTGCCGTGCCCGTTGATGTGGCAAACACATGCGCCACGCCACAGGTCTCAGCCAGCGCCGCCTCAAGCCGGTCCACATAGGGACCAACCGTCGAGACCCAGCCGGACGTCACGCAGTCATTCACATATTCGATTTCAAGCGGTCCGATTTCCGGCTCATGCAGCGGAAACGGCCCCACGCCACTGCCGAGCACCGCCCGCACAGCCAACCGCACCCGCTCAGGCAATGCCACGGATGCATTTGCACCTTCTGCACGATCCTCAAGCGCAGCCTGGCTCATGGTGTTGTCCCTCAGACGGTTACAGGTTTGCGGGCCGTCATCGTTTCCGGCACGCCGTCACGCACTTTGTAGTTGCCGTAATAATTCACGAGGTCGTCGGCATTGCCATAAAGCCCGTCGCGCACCGCGCTGATGAGCTGCGGCACAAAATCAGCAACGGAGTGCTGCGCTTCAAACCCAAGCTGCTTGCTGATCTTTGAGAACGAGACCCGGTAATTGCGGGCATCAAACCCCTTCTCGACAAACTTCACCGGCGTATCCACATGGCGGGCAAATTCCTCCACCAGCATCGCCTTGGTGTAATTGTTGGCGTCCGAGCCCACATTGAACACTTCGCCCGCAACCTTGTTCTGCGGCGCTTCAAGCACCGTGATGATCGCCTGCGAAATATCGCGCACATGTGCGTAAGGCCGCCACGTGTCCTTGTCGTACACATCAAGCGGCGTACCCATGGCCATGGCCCGGCCGAATTCATTGACCGTCAGGTCAAACCGCATGCGCTGGCTCATGCCGAATGCCGTAGCAATGCGCAGCAAGGTCGGGCACACGCTCTGGATCTTCAGCCGCGACAGCACAAACTTCTCAAAGCTCACCTTTGTTTCCGCATAAAGCGACAACGGGTTCAGCTCGGAACTTTCATCCGCAAGCGAATTATCTTCGCGCAAGCCGTAATTGGAGCAGGTGGAGGTGAACACAAACCGCTCAATGCCGTGGCCGTCCAGCGCTTCATACAAAGCCTGGCTGCCATCAAGGTTCACCGAACGTGTCAGCTCCGGATATTTTTTCGAGATCGGGTCGCCCACGAGGGACGCCAGCAGCACCACATGGTCAACACCGGTCAACGCATCAGCCACCGCCGCAGGATCGCGCATATCCCCGTTCACCAGCCGGTAGCCCGGCTCGTCATAGATGCCTTCAACGGAAAGGCTATGGCCGTAGAGGAATGTATCGAGCACCGTCACGCCGTAGCCGCGCGCCAAAAGCGCCCGCGCCAGCACCGAGCCCACATAGCCGGCACCGCCGACCACACAGACCCGCGCTGCACCGCCTGCTTTGCCGCGTGGCACAGCGGAACTGTCAGCAGTGTTGGAAAGCGTCTTGTCCTGTCGGGTCATTTGTCTCGCGCACCAGCTTTGCGGCCCCGCCATGCGCGCAACACGCAGAACCGGCAGCCTGTCATTTACATGTGCGAAAGACTCTGCGCGCGAATGGTTAATGAAGGCTCAACGCTGCGGGCAGCCAAACGTCAAAACCTGAGTGGTTGCACCGACTTGGCGGCGTCAGCCGACATGTTTTCCTGCATCCCAGCCATGCCCCGCCATGTGCTCTTTTGCGTGCGCCACCGGATCAGCCTCCAGCACCGTCGCAAACGTGTCGTTCCAGCGGTTCAAAAACCCGAAAAACGAGATGACCGCGACCATGTCGACGATCTGCTCATCGGAAAAATGCTGTTTCAACGCCGCCATGTCCCCGGCCGTCACCGCGTTGGGCACCTGCCCTGCCGCCTGCGCCACCCGCAGGGCTGCCCGCTCGGCTTCCGAAAACAGGTCCGACGTTTCATACGACCAGATGGCGTCCAGCTTGTCGGCGCTGATCCCGCCATTGGATGCCTGGTGATGGGTATGGGTCTGGCAATAGACGCAGCCCGCAGCCCGGCTCGCCATGAACGCCACCATGCGCTTGATTTCATCCGGCAGCGCCGATGGCCCCTGCACATTGGCCCCGAGCCCCGCAAACGCTTCCACCAGACCGGGCTTGCGCGCCATGATCAGCATCGAATTGGGCAAAAACCCCATCGACGCTTCCACAAGCTGAAACACGCCCTCAAGCTCCGGCACGTCCTCGCGCCTGAGCCCTTCAACCCGTGATGATGTGGTGGTGGTCATGTGGCCTGCTCCCCAAATGCCTTGAATGGCGATGGGAGCAAGCCTAATCCGCACTGGTACTCATGACAAAGCACCAGCTTGTGTCAGGCGGCAGGTCTCAGCCCTGCCAGTCTTCCAGCAATTCGTCGATGAAGCCGGTAGCCGACTTCACCAGCACATCAAGCTTGCTGATGACCGAGCGGCGCTCGTCGCCCGATGTCAGCACTTCGGCATCCGCCGTTGCATCGCCAAGCGCCCATGCGCCGACGCCGCGGGCAGAGCCTTTGAGCGTGTGAGCCGCTTCGCCCCAGGCCTTGTCGTCGCCATCCAGCTCGGCGGCAGCCGCGAGCTTGTCGAGGCTGACGGCAAGCTGCTGACGAAACAGCCCGAGAATTTCCGCTTCAAGGTCGCGCCGGCCCATCGTGAACTTGGACAGATGCACCAGATCGATCGGCCGGTCGGCGTCACGTTCAGGACGCGAATTGAATTCAGGAGAAATCTGAGCGGTCGCGGGCTGCATGCGGTTTCCTTCCGTATGAGAACAGCCCGCCAAGGCTAGGAAGAAAGAGCGTAGGAAATGTTAAAACCGGGCCCCACAGCCCATTTGGCCATGCCCGCACCGCAACCGATGTCTTTTATGGCTAACGAACCGGTAACACGCTCACACCAAATAGCCATTCATGGCCGTACATGAGCCCGAAATACAGCGCCACCGCCACCAGCGGCCACACAATGCCGATCTCACCCAACTTCAGCGAATTACGCCCGGTCAGAATGGCGCCAAAGGGAATGTTGGACGTGCGCGCCGCAAAGTGCTGCCACCGGTCACCCAGGGCCCGCGCCCGCTTTGCATCAATCGACGGTGGCCCGATCAGCGCCAGCACCGCGAAAGTGCCGAAAAAGATGGCCGACGACAGATCGCCGTTCATCGCCACATGCGCAAGCGCCCACAACAGCACGCCCCACAGGAAGGGATGTCGCGTGATACGCAAAATCCCCTTGGCGGCATCGGGATCATCCACCAGATCAGCCCCGCCTGCCGCCGTCGGGCTCTTGGTCGTATTGCCCAGCACCACCAGAATGGCTGCAATGAGGATCGCCGTCATCGCCACATGCTGCCACCATGGTTCCGCCACCCAAAGCAGCGTGAAAGTCTCGACGCTGGCGCGGTTATAGGCCATTGCCAGCCAGACGATTGTGGCCAGCGACAGCAGGGCGAACAGCCCCATGAACGGCTTCTCGCCGATCACCCGGACGATTCCATCGCGCAGCCGCGTGCCGGATATGAAAATATGGATGCCAAGAAAACTTGCCGCAGCAAGAATCAGGTTCAGCGTCGGTTCTGCGATCATTTTGCCCCTAACCCGCCCAATGAGCAGGCCTCCCGGTTGATTATCCCCAAACCCGCCCCGATTGTCGCCATAATAGCAGGCGGGCAAAAACCCGTGTGGCCGCTTCTTACACTGGCAGCCGACGCACGCCCAAGTTACAGTATTTACCAAGTTACATCATTTAGATGGGTGCCGCTGCGGCACTGTAAACCCCAATTTCTGGAGGATCGGCCCCTTGCCGGACCACCCGCTCAAACGCCGCCGCGTCACCACCACGCCCGAGGCCACCGGCGGAGCCACCAATGGCACCGGTGATACCACCAGCACGGCTGCCGGCATGACACCGCAGCAGGCCCCCGGCACGCGCACCACATCGCCCTCTTTTGATCGCCCGAATGTGGACGCACCGTCCACCTCAGCCAATCCCGCGCAGGGCGACGAAGACCTGTTCGAGCGCCCCATCGTGCCTGACGCGGGCGAAACCCGCCGCGCGCCGCGCCTGCGCGCGCCCCGCAAGGCCTCCCTTGCCCCACTCTATCTGGCTTCAATCGCCAGCGCCTTTTGGGCCGGACTCATGTTCGCCTATGCGGCTGGCTATTACGGCCCCGCCGGTCTGCTCACCCTGCCACCGGTTTCAATTGCCGCCCTCGCCGCTGCACTGTTTGCCCCCATGGCCATCATCTGGGGCTTTGCGTCCATCCTCTGGTGGGGCGCGCAGATGCGCCTGAGCGCTGAACACATGGCGGAAGCCGCCCGCGTGCTGCTCTCCCCGTCACAGTCTGCCGCCACCGCCACTGCCAGCGTCGGACGCGCCGTCTCCGCTGAAATGCGCCGTATGGAGCACGCGCTGAAGAAGGCTGAGGACCGGGCGACCGATCTTCGCAAATCCCTCACCAGTGAGCTGAACGGCCTTGAGGCCGCCAGCGCCCGTGCCGAAATGCGCGCCCGCACCCTGCGTGACCTCGTCGGCTCCGAACGCAAGGCGCTGGGCGATGTCGGCCACGCGCTTGAGCAGGAATCCGCCCACGTGGTTGAGGCCACCCGGGCGCAGGCTGAACTCGTCGCCAATGTCACCGGCCGCGCCGCTGAGCAGATGGGTGAAGCGCAGGCAGGCATCGGCCGCGCCAGCGACTACCTTTCCAAGACGCTTGAAGCAGTCGCCCGTTCCACCAAGGCGGTGCGCGAAAATGTCGAGGCACAGGCCGACCGGCTGGACGCCACATCCGAAAACGCCATCGCCCGCGCCGGCGAACTGGCCACCCGCTTTGTTGATCAGGGCGACGCGCTCAACCGCACCACCAAGGCCATGGCCGACGAAAACGAACGCGCCGTGCGCGCCTTCGCCGAGCAGCGCGAAACCCTGGACGCCCTCGCCGCAGACCTGCGCGAACGTGCAGGCTCCATTGAAACCGCCATCCAGGGCCAGGCGGATATTATCACCCAGGCGCTTGATGCTGCCGATGCCAAAGCATTGAGCCTTGGCCCCCGCGTCACGCGCGAAGCCGAACGCCTGACCGCAGCGGCGCGCGAAGCCGCCAGCCAGATCGAGCAGACCACCGGCCTGATGGATGCCCGCACCGCGGACATGCAGACGCGGGTCGCCGACACCACCGGCCACCTTACCCAGGCCATCGACTTTTCCACCCGCAATGCGGACGCCAGCGGCGAACGCCTGCAATCCCTGCTCGGCAGCATCGGCTCCGCTGCCAAAGAGGCCGCGCGCGACATGAAGGGTGCAACCGACGAACTCGGCTCGCGGCTTGAACGGCTACCGACCGAAGCCGGCAATCAGGCAGACCGCCTGCGCACCGTCATGAGCGAACAGATTGGCGCTATTGCCGCCATCGCGGAATCCGTTGCCGATTCACTGGAGCGCATGAACCCCGGCCCGGCATCAGGCTCCTGGCCGCCGGTCGAACCGGCCCGCGACCCCGCCCCCGCGACGCCTGCATCGCATATCGCATCACCCGCCCCCACACCGGGCGACGACGAACCACGCAGCCGGCGGCTTGGCGACGTGCTGTCTGCCGCCCGCGCCCGTGAAGGCCGTGATGTCAGCATGCCGCGTGCCGCCCACCACATCATCGAGACACTGCAGTCGCTGTCCATCGACATTGACCGCGCACTTGAAGAAGACCCACCGCTGGATTTGTGGAAGCGCTACCGCGCTGGCGAACGCAACGTGTTCACCCGCAGGCTGGCCAGCCTCAAGGGCAAGGAACCCTATGCGCGCATCGCCGAGCGATACCGCGCCGACGCCGAATTTTCAGGCGATGCGGACCGCTATATGAACCAGTTTGAAAACCTGCTGACAGAGGCTGCCAACAACAACCCGGACGGCCTATTGGCGGAAACCTATATGTCGTCGGATATCGGCAAGGTCTATGCGCTGCTGGCTGAAGCCACAGGCCGCATCGGGTAAGGCAAAAACCCTAGCGTGCAGGTTTGCCGGATTTAGCAGCCTTGGCGTCCGCAGCATACGAACTTTCAGCTGCCGCCCAGACCACAAGCTCCCGCATCATCCCCTGCATCGCCACGTTGAGCGCCAGAACCACGTCTTCAACAGCGTCCGACGCGGCGACTTCTTTTGCCTCGAACGTCCGCCCCGCCAGAATGGCTCTGCCGTCCAGCGATACCAGTTTGGCGCTGATCCGCACCCGCGCCACCGGCTTCCCGGCACCGGCATCGCCGTCAGACGGTTCAAGAACCGCTTCAAGCGCCCGCAGGTCGCTTATCAGTGCCACATTGGGCCGCACCGCCATCGTCTGCCGGCCGGCGGACAGCTGCAAACCCGCATGCTCAAAACTTTCAACGATCAGGTCCTGCACCATGCGCGGCGCCCGGTCGGTCCAGCGCGCAGCGGTAAAATACTGCAGCGCGTGCGGGCCGGTATAAATCGCAATCCGGTCGGTATCCAACGCCCGCTCCGCCAGCGGTTCCTCCACCATCAGCTGCCAGCTGGGCGTCGCATAGGTGACCGGATAGTCAGTCGGCGCGTTGAGGCCATAAAGTGTCGCCGGCGTCGTCCCGCCCAGAATGGTCGCGCACCCCGACAGGGCACCCGCCACAAGCACCAAAGGCAAAAGACGTAAAAGTCGCTTAAAGCCGCTCAATTGCCATACTCCGCAGGGTCCTCGCCAAGCAGAAACTCTGCCGGGTCTCGTTCAAGCTCAATCACCAGCCGGTCAACCGAACTGACCATCCGCCGCGTGTCGCGCAGCAGCCGGTCAATCTCCGGAACGCTGCTGTTGGAAAGCTGCTCCAGCGCCGGGCGCGTTTCCGCGACCAGCCCACGCGCATCCTCCGCCAGATCTCCATATGATTTGGCCGCACCCTGAATATCGCCCATGGCCCGGTTCATCTTGGAGGTCATCTCGACAATCTGCTGCGATGCCACGGCAAGGTTTTTGAGGGTGACGTCAATTTCATCGTGATTGGACGCCGCCGTCCCCGACAGGGTTTCAACGTCGCGTACCACCGCTGAAAGCTGGCCCTCATTTTCGCCCAGCAGCCGGTCAATGCGCACCAGCAGATCATTGGCCGCCGTCAGCACCAACGGTGCCGAGGTAATCAACTGCTGCACCGCCGAGCGGTCGGCAACAATGATCGGAATCCCATCATCCTCAGCCACAAGGTCCGAGCTGTTGGGCGACCCGCCGGTGATTTCAATAAACGCCACCCCGGTGATGCCCTGAAACTCCAACCGCGCCTGGCTATCCGTCTTCACCGGCGTGCGCTCATCCACTTCAATGCGCGTGCGCACAAGCCGCGGGTCGGCACCAAGCGCAATCGTTGTCACCTCACCGATCTTGATGCCGTTATACCGCACGTCCCCGCCCTCCGAGAGACCAGCGACCGATCCATCGAAGATCACATCATAGGTTTTGGTTTCAGCACTGCCCTCAAAGCCTGTCAGCCAGACGAGAAACAGAAAAGCCGCCAACACCGTTCCTGCGGCGAAGGCTCCGATCAGCACATAATTGGCGCGCGTTTCCACGTGTTCCGTATCCCGTCTATCCTAGGCGTCGCTGGTCCGCGCCGCAGCCCCTGCTGCTGCCCGCGACCTTGGCCCCTGGAAATATTCCTGTATCCACGCATTCGAATACGTGGAGACCTCACTGATTGGTCCGACGACCATAACACGCCGCTCCGCCAACACCGCCACCCGGTCGCAAATAGCGTAAAGACTGTCCAGATCATGGGTCACCATGAACACAGTCAGCCCCAAAGCGTCCTTCAACTTCTTGATAAGCAGGTCATAGTCCGCAGCCCCGATCGGATCGAGCCCCGCCGTCGGCTCGTCCAGAAAGACGATCTCGGGATCCAATGCCAAAGCGCGGGCCAGCGCTGCACGCTTGCGCATGCCGCCGGAAAGCTCACTTGGATATTTGGGTCCGGCGGTCGGCGGCAGACCAACCATGGCAATCTTTTCCGCCGCCAACTCGTCCATCAACTGCTGCGGCAGATCAAGATGTTCCCGCATCGGCACCTGAACATTCTGTGCAACGGTGAGCGCTGAAAACAGCGCACCATCCTGAAACGCCACGCCCCAACGCTGTTCAACGGCCTTGCGCGCATCGCCCTCAAGCGCCGTCACGTCCTGCCCGAATACCCGCACACTGCCCGCGTCCGGCCGCTTCAGCCCCACAATCGTTCGCAACAGAACCGATTTGCCGGTGCCCGATCCGCCAACCACACCCAGCACCTCACCGCGCTGAACATCCAGCGACAAGCCGTCATGGATAACCTGATCGCCGAACTGGTTGCGAAGATTACGCACCTGAATGATCGGCCCTGTGTCCTCCGCCATCGTGCTAATACCCAACCGCCGTAAAGAAGATGGCAAAGACCGCATCCAGCACGATCACCGTGAAGATAGATTTGACCACGGAGGATGTGGTCCGTGCACCGACCGATTCAGCGCTGCCCGTCACCCGCAGCCCCTCGAGACAGCCAATCACGCCGATTGCCAGCGCCAGAAACGGTGCCTTGATGAGGCCGACAAGAAACGTATTCGTCGCCACTGAAACTTCCACCCGCTGGATGTAAATCTGTGGCGAAATATCAAGCATGGCATAGGCGACAGCCCCGCCGCCCATCAGCCCCATGATGTCGCCGACGAAAGTAAGCACCGGCAGCATCAGCACCAGCGCAATCACCCGCGGGGCCACCAGCACCGCAATCGGGTCCAGCCCCAGCGTGCGCATGGCATCAATTTCCTCGCGCACCTTCATCGAGCCGATCTCAGCCGTAAACGCACTGCCCGAGCGGCCCGCCACAATGATCGCTGTAATCAGCACGCCGAGTTCGCGCAGCATGGAGATCGACACCAGATTGACGGTGAAGACTTCGGCACCGAACAGTTTGAGCTGTGACGCGCCCTGCTGCGCCAGCACCGCACCAATGAGGAACGTCAGCAGCGCCACGATCGGCACCGCATTGAGCCCTACCCGCTCCATGTGGCTGACGACCGATGTAAGCCGCAAGGTCCGGGGTCGGACAATCACCTGCCCGATCACCGCCAGCACGACGCCCACCATGTTAAGCAGCGCCACCATTTCCCACACCAGCATCATGACCGCCCGGCCCATGCGCTCGGCAATCACCTCAAACAGGCTGGCAGTCTCCGGCTCGACATCGCAGGGCTGGTCGCTGACGCGCGCAAGCTCGATGAGATCGGCATAAGCACCATGCACACCGGCAAGTGTCACATCCGCACCGGCAGCTTTCAGATCACGCAGGGTGCGGTAAACCATCCACGCGCCCGCCGTATCCAGAGCCGTCACCTGGGCCAGATCAAGCGTCACATGCCCCTGCTGCTGGCGCGGCGTTGCCGACACCGCGCCCGCCATCGCCCGCAGCGGTGCATCCTGCCGGCCGATATGGCGCACAGTCCACGGGCCGGCGAAAGCGATACGCCCGCCATCCGCCGTTTCCTGCGTTTCAAATTGCGCTGCCAGAGTGTTCACAAAAAGCCCCTCAAACCCCGTTCGACTGTGCCCGATAGCAGCCCTTTGGCGCAAACGGGAAGGTCACTGCATCAATTCATGATTACCGGCGCGGCATCGCAGCACATGGCCAATTGCCACCGATCACACTACATTATCGGCAACTAACGTATTCGGAGCGAAAAATGTCCATATCCCGCACTATTGCAACTGGAACCCTCGCCGCTTTCGCCGTGACGGCCATGCTTGCGGTAACTCCCGTTGCACCCGCCCATGCCCAGGATGCAGCGGCCCCGGCCACAGAGTTGGTCGGCGACCCGAAAAAAGGCAAGCGCGTCTTCAACCGTTGCCGCGCCTGTCACACCGTGAAGGAAGGCGACCCAAATCGTGTCGGCCCAAATCTCTTCGGCATCGTCGGCGCCCCCTTGGGCCGACATGAAGACTACACCTATTCCGCCAACCTGCTGGAATTGAAGGCCGAGGGCCGTGTGTGGGATGACGCCACTTTGGACGGCTATCTCAAGAACCCGAAATCCTTGATTCCCGGTGGCATCATGAGCTTTGCCGGTCTGGCAAAAGACAGCGACCGGGCTCACGTCATTGCTTATCTCGCCACATTCGGTGCACCTGCCGAATAACCGCCTGCCTGCCTCCGGTAGCCGCATCTTAACCTTCCTGAACTAGGGTTCATGCAGGTGGACCCATTTGGGAAAGATGAACCGGCATTCAGCGGACGGCCTTGATTGCGCCAGTTTTTCGGCCTTTCTTGGCACGCGTGCCGGGTCCTTTTGTATTTGGGCCGGGGACGCGTCGGGGGCAGACGAGGGTTAAGATGAGAACCATCCAGCTATTGCGGCGCCTTGCGGCGGCGCTGGCGGGCCTCGCGCTCGCCGGCTGGCTCGTGCTCATGCAATACGACCCCGCCGGTATCGCCACATCCACCCGCATGGCGGTGTTCGATGCCTACCAGAACGCCTCCCCGCGCCCCTATCGCGACCCGGCAGTGTCCACCGGCACCGGCGTCATCTATGTGGATGTGGACCGCCCCAGCCTTGAGCGCATCGGCCCATGGCCGTGGCCGCGCACCCGTTTCGCCACCCTGATCGACAAGGCAATGGAAAACGGCGCCCGCGCGATTGTCTTTGAAACCCCGTTTGAATGGCCCGACGCCACCTCGCCGCGCGAAGTGGTGCAGGAATGGCTCGCCAATCCTGAGCTTGATCTGGAACAGGTCATCCGCCTTGAACGCGCCGCATCCGGCCTGCCCGACCATGACGCGGTGCTCGCCACCACCATCGCCGGAAACCCGGTCGTAACCGCCTTTTCCCTGACCGATCAGGAAAACGACCTCACCCCGGTCCGCAAATCACAAATTTCAGCGCGCGGCGGCAATCTTGTGCAGTTTGTGCCCACCCGCGCCGGCATGAGCCCCGGTCTCAAGTCACTGGAAGACGCGGCCTCCGGCAATGGTGCCAACACCCTGTCCAGCGGCCCCGGCCATGACGGTGTCATCCGCCAGGTGCCTTTGCTTGAGCGCGTCTCCGGCGTCGTCGTCCCCGCCCTTGCCCTTGAGGCCGTCCGCGTTGCCGAAGGCGTCAACGGCATTCTGGCCATCGTTGAACGCCCCAATGCGGCGCTTGGCTTTGGCCGCCGTCCCGGCCTCCAGCGCATTGTCGCCGGCACCAAAGAATTCCCCACCGATCCCGATGGCGGGTTGTGGCTGCATTACACACAGCCCGAACCCTCCCGCAGCATTGCCGCATGGAAACTGTTCGGTGGCCACCCCGATGCGGAGCGCCTGAACGGTGCCATTGTATTCGTCTCCGCCACCGTTGATGGCGCGGACGCTTTTGTCGAAAGCCCGCTTGGCACCATTCCCGGCGTTGAGGTGCACGCGCAGGCACTGGAACAAATGCTGCTCGGCCACTATCTGTGGCGGCCCGATTGGGCATTGCCGACCGAGCAGGTTTATCTGCTGATCACAGGCGTCGCACTGCTTGCCCTGCTGATCACCGTCGGCACGCTCTGGGCTGCTCTTTTTGGTACGCTCGCAGTCGGCGCGGCCCTGTGGGGCGCATGGTTCGGCTTCTCGTCAAAGCTGTGGCTGCTTGATCCGGTCCTGCCGGTCACCGGCCTCATTTTGGTATTTGCCATCGGTTCCACCATGAACCTGCTGCGCCGCAACGCTACCGAGCGGTTCATCCGTACGCAGTTTGCGGATCGCCTGCCGGCAAAACACATCAACGCGCTGGTCCGCAATCCGGCCGCCGCCGCACCTGCCGGGCGTCCCGCACTGGTGACAGCTTTGGCGGCCGACATTCGCGGGTTCCACCGCGTCGCAGAACCTTTCAGCAAGGACGCCGCAGCCCTTGCCCGCCTCATCAACCACATCCACGACCCGCTGACCCGCTGCGTGCTGCGCCATGACGGCATGGTGGATCGCTTCGTCGGCGGCGGCATGAATGCCCTGTGGAACGCCCCGGTCGAGCGCACCGAACACACCGTTCAGGCTTGCCACGCAGCCTTGCGCATGGTTGCCGAGCTGGAACCCGTCAATCGTGATCTGGAGCGCGATGCCCAACGCGCCCACCGCCCGTTCATTCCTGTCTCCATGAGCATCGGCATAGAGCGCGGCGACGCGGTCGTCGGCAATCTGGGCGCCGAACACATCTATGATTTCTCCGGCATCGGCGGTGCCGTCAATGAAGCGCAACTGCTGCAACGCCTGTCGCGGCAATATGGCCCCGCCATCATTGTCGGTGCTGAAGCCCGCGACGAAGTTAGAAGCAAATTCGCGCTGCTTGAAATCGACGAGTTGCGCCTTGATGGCCGCATCGACCCGTGGCGCATCTACGCGCTGCTGGGTGACCCGATCATGCGCGCCAACCCAAAGTTCCGCGCACTGGAAGAAGCCCATGAGGCGTTCTTCAAAGCCTATCGCGCCCGCGAATGGGCAACCGCGCGGCAAATCATTGCCCAGTGCCGCCAACTCTCCGGCGCCATTCCAACGCTCTATGATTTGTACGACGAACGCATCACCCGACTTGAAGCGTCACCGCCGCCGGACGACTGGGCGGGCGTCCACGAGATCGCCGATCTCCTGTCACCCGCCAAGTCGCGCATCGCCATCGGCAAACCTGAACCTGCCGAAGTAGGTGAGGCCCAGGTCTAAGTCTGGGTCCAGGCTGATCGCCTAGGACGCAATCTCGATCCCGATTTTGCCGAAATGCGCCGCCGCGCCCATATGGCCCAGCCCCGCCTGCAACTCTTCCAGCGCAAAGGTCTTGTCCACCACAGGGCGGATCTCATGCAGGGCCATCGCCTTCAACATGTCCTCGAACATCGCCCGGCTGCCCACGGTGATCCCGTGAATGCGCGCATTCTGCGAAAACACCGTCGCCACATTCATGTCCTTCACCATGCCCGACAGCAAACCGATGATGGCAATGCTGCCACCCACGCGAATGGCCGCCAGTGACTGTGTCAGCGTTTCAGCGCCACCAACCTCAACCACATGGTCAACGCCCATCCCACCGGTTGCCACGCGTGCGGCGCGGCCCCAGTCGCTGGTCGTTTTGTAATTGATGAGATGATCCGCCCCCAGCGCTTTGGCGCGCTCAAGCTTTTCGTCCGATGATGATGTGGCGATGACGCTGGCGCCCGCCGCCTTGGCAAATTGCAGCGCAAACATTGAGACGCCGCCCGTCCCCTGCACCAGCACCGTGTCGCCCGCCTTGAGCTGGCCTTCCACGATCAGCGCCCGCCATGCGGTCAGCGCCGCACACGGCAGACAGGCCGCCTCCATGTCGGTGAGATAGGCCGGCACCTTCACAACGCCTTCCTGTGACAGACGCATATAATCCTGCGCGCACCCGTCCAGCGGACCACCAAGCGCCTGCGACAGACCTTCAAGCGTCGCCTCGCCGGACATCCAGGTCTGGAAGAACAGCGGGCAGACCCGGTCACCAACGGCAACCCGCGTCACCCCGTCGCCGATCTCCGTCACTATGCCAACGCCGTCGGATAACGGCACCAGCGGCAAGGCGTGCTGCCCTCCCATGCCCATGACAGTCGCCAGATCGCGGTAATTAAGGCACGCAGCCTTCATCCGCACCACGATTTCACCCGGCCCCGCCTTGGGAACATCGCGTTCCACCAGCGTCAGTTTGTCCAGCCCATAGGCCCCCTGAATCTCCATCGCGCGCATGACGCCAGCTCCCACCAGATATATGATTGATAAATAGATTTCACATCCGTTCTGCCGTGGCGCAAATACTGTGTCAAACATTGCTCGTCTTTGCCGGTTGCTGTCCTTGGCAACCCTACGGAAAGCCCCCATGTCCTCATCCGCGCACAAGCCTACCCGCTCGCTGATTGCACTCACGGATGAACTTCAGACCCTCATTCGCCGCCGCTTGTGGCTTCAGGTGCTGATCGGCATGGCGCTTGGCATCGCCGTCGGCATCCTGCTCAGCCCGGACATGAACCTCGTGCCGGAAGAGGTATCGGACATCATTACCGGCTGGCTGGCGCTGCCCGGCAATCTGTTTCTGGCCATCATCAAATTCGTCGTCGTCCCGCTCATCGCCGCATCGGTCATTCGCGGCATCGCCGCAGGCGGCAGCGGCGAGCAGCTGCAAAAGCTTGGCAGCCGCGTCGTCGGCTATTTCGTCATCACAACTGTCATTGCCGCCCTGCTGGGGCTGGCCGTCGCAACCGTCATCAAACCCGGCGCCTATCTGGATGGTGCCATGCTGCAGGAAAACGTCACCGGTACAGATACGGGAACCGTGACGGTGGCCGTGCCAGTGCCTCTGCCCAATCCGAAATTGCCGGATGGAAAATCGACCACGGAAGTTGCGGAAATCATCGTCCGGATGATCCCCGCCAATCCGTTCGAGACCCTGGTCGGTAACGACATGCTGCAGATCGTGATCGCCGCCGGCATTCTCGGCATCGCCATGGTCAATCTCAAATCTTCCGACGCGCGCCCGTTTCTGGACCTGATGGGGTCGATACAGGCTGCCTGCATGGTCATCGTGAAATGGGCCATGCAGTTCGCGCCTTTGGCTGTGTTCGGCCTGCTGGCAAAGGTCGTCACCGATATGGGTCTCAACGCACTGGTCGGCACCGGCGCCTATGTGCTGACGGTGCTAACAGGCCTCGTCCTGCTGATGGGGATTTACCTGCTCATCGTGCTGGTGATCGGGCGCAAGAGCCCCATGTGGTTCATGGCGCAGATCCGTGAAGTCATGCTGCTGGGCTTTTCCACATCATCATCCGCCGCCGTCATGCCGGTGTCCCTGCGTACCGCCGAAGAAAGCCTTCAGGTCCGCTCATCAATCGCCCGTTTCGTGGTGCCGCTGGGCGCCACTATCAATATGGGTGGCACCGCGCTGTATCAGGCCGCAGCCGCGCTGTTTCTGGCGCAGGTGTTCAGCATCGATATCGGCATACCCGGCATCATCCTGATAGTCGTGACCTCGGTTGGCGCATCCATCGGTGCACCGGGCACACCGGGTGTCGGCATTGTTGTGCTGGCGTCAATTCTGGCGGGTATAGGTGTACCGCAGGCCGGCTTGGCGCTGATCATCGGCGTTGATCGCATCGTCGACATGGCCCGCACATCCGTGAACGTGGCAGGCGACCTTGTTGCCTGCGTCGTCATGGACCGCTGGGTAGGCAGTGACAGGCCGGCAGAGGCTGAAGCAAAACCGCAACCAGCCTAGGCCGAGGCCCTAGACCGGCACGTCACCCTTGATCTGGCAGCGATGCATCACGCGCCGCGAGCTGGCGTCAAACGCATCCCGCCGGTGATTAAGCGAACGGTTGTCCCAGATCAGCAGGTCACCGGTGCGCCATTGATGCGTCCACGCAAAACGCGGATCCGCGCAGTGCGCCCACAACTGGTCCAGCAGCGCTTCGCTCTCCGCCACATCCATGCCCACGATCCAGCCATTGCGCCGCCGCCCCAGATAAAGCGATTTCTCGCCGCTTTCAGGATGCGTGCGCACAACCGGATGCCGCGCGCCGGGTGCCTGCGTTACATCGGTGACGGGCTTTGCGCCTTTGCGCAGCTGGCCTGTGCTGGTGTAGCTGGAATCATGATTGACGGTCTTGCCCTCAATCTTCGCCCGCAAATCGTCCGGCAGTTCCGCAAGCGCCGTCACCATATTCGCAAAGCTGGTATTGCCACCCGCAGGCGGTATCTCCAGCGAATACAGCACACTCGCCATCGGCGGCTCGTCCACATAGGACATGTCTGTATGCCACTCGGCTTCATCCGCCCCCAGCGCACCGATAGGCTTGCCCGCTTCCACCACGTTGGAAATGATCCAGATCTCGGGCCGTGATTTTTCCTGGGTGCCCGCCGCGTCATATTCGCTGGCCGGTGCCATATCCAATGGCCCGAAGCGCCCGGCGAATGCCACAAGATCATCGTCCGTCAGGTCCTGCCCGCGAAACAGCAGCACTTTGTGCTCAAGCCAGACCTGACGCAGGTCTGCAAACGCCGCAGCGTCCAGCGCCCGCACATCAAGCCCGGTAATCTCGGCCCCCACAGCAGCACCCGTCGGCACCACACCAAAGCTCACATCTGCCTTTATCGCAGGATCACCCATCGATCCGTTCTCCATCCCAAAGCCGCGCCCCCCAATAGGCCGCGCCGCAAGCAAGCACAGCAAGGCCTGTCATCGCAAGGTAGGTAAGCCCGCCGGCCTGCTCATAAAGCCTGCCGGACACAAAAATCGCCCCCGCCATCAGCACCCCGCTGGCCAGCGCCGAATACATGCTCTGCGCGGTAGAGGCGAGCTGCGGCGGCACCGCCCGCAGCAAAAACTGCATGGCCCCCAGATGCGATATGCCGAAAGTGAAGGCGTGAAGGCATTGCAGCAGCGGCAACGTCCACATGGGTGGATCAAACGCCATGATCGTCCACCGCAGCAAAGCCGCGACCGCCCCCAGCCCGATCAGCATGGCTGGTCCAAAGCGCTTGATCAGCGGTGCCGACTTCCAGAACAGGACGATTTCAGCCGCCACCCCAAGCGCCCACAGCCCGCCGATCATTGAATTGGAGATCCCCAGCGCCTGCCAGTGCAGCGTGCCGAAGGAATAATAAACCGCGTGCGTCGCCTGCACGGCCCCCGCCGCCAGCACAAACACCAGGAAGGCTGGCGACCGCAAAAGCCGAAACGCACTTGCCAGATTAAGCGGTGCAATCCCCGGATCGGCTTTGCCTTCATCGGCCAGGCTGAAATAGCCGGCCACATTGAACACCCCGGCAATGATGATGGTCCACATCACAACGTCCGGCCCCAGCGACCCCAAAAACGCGCCGATACCAAGATTGGCCGCAATGAAGGCAGCCGACCCCCATAGCCGTGCGCGGCCGTAATCCATCCGGCCCTTCTCGCTCACCCGCAGCGCCATCGCCTCGGTCATCGGCAGGATCGGCGGCCCGAACACAGTCATGACCATCAGCACGGTCAGGATGGGCCAGAAGCTGCCGGTGAACAGATAGGCGATGTTGGCAACCACGGTTATCGCCGTGATGACGCGCAGGGTCTTGAGCGGTGCGCGCGCCCGGTCCGCCACATAGGCGATGGCCGGCATGGTGAAGAACCGGACAAAGCCTGAAAGCGCCAGCGCCAGACCAATTTCTTCGGCCGAGAACCCGCGCGATTCCAGCCACACCGGAAAGTACGGAAGGAAGGTCCCCGCCGCGAGGAAGATCGCGCCGTAGACAAATGCATACCGTACACCGATGGAAATCATGCTGCGTCGCTCGCCAACCACACAAATGGTGTTAGCTTGAGCAAAACAAAATCACTACCGGGAACGCACATCGCATGGATCAGGGCAGCATCAAAAACGTCGTCGTGCTTTTGTTCGACAGCCTCAACCGCCACATGCTCGGCAGCTATGGCGGCACTGAGTTTGCAACACCGAACTTCGATGCCTTCGCCAAGCATTCCCTGCGCTTCAACCGCCACTTCACCGGCTCCCTGCCCTGCATGCCTGCACGGCATGACATTCTCGTCGGCGCGATGGATTTTCTCTGGCGGCCCTGGGGCTCCATCGAAATCTGGGAAGACGCCATCACCTACGCCATGCGCAAAAAGGGCATCACGACGATGCTGGTGGCCGACCACCCGCATCTGTTTGAAACAGGCGGCGAGAACTACCACACGGATTTCCATGCGTGGGACTATTTGCGCGGCCATGAGAGCGACCCGTGGAAAACACGGCCCGACCCCAGCTGGCAGGGCGCGCCCCACTTCATCCCCCGCGACATGCCGTACGACAATTCACGCGGCTACTTCAAAGGCGAAGAGGATTTCCCCGGCCCCCGCACCATGACGGCCGCCGCCGACTGGCTGCGCGACCACGCCCCGCATCATGAGGACGGTTTCTTCCTGTTTGTCGATGAATTCGACCCGCATGAGCCGTTTGATACGCCCGAGCGCTGGTCATCCCTGTACGACGAGGACTGGGACGGCGACAATCTCATTTGGCCACCCTACGCGGTGGGTGCCGTTGAAAAAGGCATGATCACCGCCCGCGAAGGCAAACAGATCCGCGCGCAATACGGCTCGAAGCTCTCCATGATCGACCACTGGTTCGGCAAGATCATGCAGTCGCTTTCGGACGGCGGCATGCTGGACAACACATTGATCGTCCTCACCACCGATCACGGCCATTATCTCGGCGAAGGCGATATCTGGGGTAAGCCCGGTGCGCCGGTGCAAAAAGCACTCGGCCATATCCCGCTGATGATCGGCGGCCCCGGCATCAAACCGGGCGAAAGCGACGCGCTGACCACCAGCGTCGACATTTTTGAAACGCTGGTTGATCTCTACGGTCTCGACGTCCGCCAACGCACCCATGGACGCTCACTGCTGCCGGTACTGGCGGGTGAAAAAAACGACGTCCGTGATTACGTGCTGACCGGCGTCTGGGGCCGCGAAGTGCAGGTGACCGATGGCAAGCATCTGTTTGCCCGCGCACCTGCCGACGAGAACGCGCCGCTGGCGATGTATTCAAACCGCTGGTCCACCATGCCGATCCATGTGAACGGCCCCAACGGTGAAATCTCGACCCGCGATATTTTCCCGCTGCCCGATCACCGCGCCACCCTGGACACCATGCCCGGCTCAACTGTGCCGGTCATCAAACAGCCGTTCCAGCAAGGCGACATGCTGCCCTACTGGGCCGGCCGCCACTTCACCGGGGATCATCTGTTCGATCTGTCAGCCCCGCCCGGCGAAGAGCCCGACCGCGCCGACAGCAGCGACGTCAAAACCTATCGCGACCTGCTGCGCCACGCGCTGGACGATGTGGAAGCCCCGCCCGAACAATATGAGCGGCTGGGTATCGCCTGAGGAAACGGTCTGCCGTTTAGAACTTCGCCGAGACGGTGACCGCACCAAGGTTCCACGAAAACCCCCGACGCGGCCTGTGCCCTAAAGCTGCGGCACGGCAATAGCCCGCAGCTTTGCCGACTGGTTCAGGGCGGTGAGGATCGAGTGTTCAATCTCGCGCGCCCACTTGGCCTCGACCTCTTCCACATGCGCATGCAGCTCGATCAGCAATTCGCGCAAGGCGTCATTGGCCACATTCAGCGCACTGATATGGAAGTCCTCGTCCATGCCCTGCCCCGCTGCACTCACGCGGTTCTGCAGATCACCATCCAGATGTCCCGTTGCCTCACGAAAGATTGCGCGGAACATATCGTTCTCTTTCACGCGCACATCGGCGCCGCGCTCGTATTCAAGGCCTGCGCAATACATCAGCAGGCCGATCATGGCAGCACTGCCGGTAGAATATGTGGCATTGAGATTGGGCGCGATGTCCATCAACATCGTGCCGAACCCACCATTGAGAAGATCATTTGCTTCAGGCCGCATCAGTTCGCCTCCTCAAACGCTTTAAGCAACCGTTCGGCCACAATCTCATTGTGCCGCGACGTGCAGTAGAGACCGGAGAACGCAAGAATTGGATCCTTGTTATCGCCGGTCGCATATTCATGGCTCGACGAAATCCAGATACCCAGCCCCTTGAGATTGGAAAAAAGCTCCCACCACTCAAGCGCTGCGGGGTCAGCCTTAAGGCCGGACTCTTTTTCCCAGATCGCAATCGCCTCAGCGCGCGGGATCAGTGAACCGGGCATCTCCGGCCCGTCAGCCGCCCACATCGGATCCAGCGCCCAGGCCAGATCCTCCAGCGCATCACCCAGATGGCACATCTCCCAATCGAGTACTGCGGTTATTTCACCGTGCTCGTCGAACATGAAATTACCGGTGCGGTAGTCCCCATGCACAACGGAAAGTTTCTGTGCCGGTGGCGGCGGCGAGCGCCGCAGCTTGCGGATGGCCGCACGCGCAATTGGATGCGGCTCAAGCTGGTCCGCGTCGATGACGCCTTCCCAGTAATCGAGTTCTTTTTTCCAGCATTGATCCAGCGCCGGGGTTTCCATCTTCTCAGCCAGCCCGTTGGCCTCGATATCCGTAGCCGAGATGGTGCCCAGATGCCGCCAGAACTGCTCACCAAGCGTGCCCGCATGCTCACCGTAAGGCGCGGGCGCAAACGGCGACGCCGCCGCACCGCTGACAATCTCCGACATCACGAAGAACGGCCGCTCGAGCCATTTTTCGTCCATCTCTAAAAACAGCGCCTCGGGCACCGGCACACTGCCGCCGTAAAACGCTTTGTAGGCGTTGAATTCAACATCGCGATCGGTATCGATGAGGCTGCCCACCGGGTCGCGCCGCAAAATCATCCCGCGCGTCTCGCCGGGCATCGATGCATCGGTGCGCAGATGCACCTTGACGCGGAATGTCTCACGCGACGCCCCGCCATGAATGCGTTCCATCGCTTCGACATCTGCCGTCGTCACATCGGGCATATGCGTTTCAAGATAGTCGGAGAACTTCTCGGCCAGCTCCGCCAGTGCCGGTTCCAGAGGCGTCAGCTCACTCATTTGGCGCCGTCCAGCGCGTCAACAAAGCCTGAAGGGTCATGCGGTCCGATGATCAGCTGCTCAAACACCCCCTGCCCCTTGCGGATTTTCCCATCCGGCGTGGTCATCGTCGCCGTCGAGTAGGCCTGAACATGCAGATGCTCAAACGACAGTGGCGGCGCGGCGCTCAGCACGATCTCGTCATACCCGGTTTCAAGTTCGCCCTTGTAGTGGCCATGGCCCCAATCGGACCCTACATAGCCAAGCCCCTGCATGTAGAACGTGTAGTGCGGATCAAGCGTGATGGTCGTCTCGCCGTCATGCCCGCGCAACGTGATAACGCCCTTGGCTGCATGCCGCGTACCGGGCTTGAACGTCACCTGCGATGAACAATCGGGATATTCGACCGGCTCGCCATTTACCGGACAGATAACCCCGTTGTGGTTCCATCCATGGCCCTGCTGGTCGGCATTGATGTGATAGAGCGAAATGCAGTCATCGAAATTCAGCGGGCACCACAGCCAGTAAAATTGCGGCTCGGGAGGAGGCGCCACGGGCTGGCTGTCGGAAGCGCCGACCGGCCTGATGCCCCAAGAGCGATCGCGGGTGCCGCGATAGCGTGGCCGCGTCACCTCAATGCGCTTACCCTGAACCTCGATCCAACCTTCCCACTCGCCGTTTTGAGTAAGGCGTGTGTAATCCATGATCGTGCGCGGGCCAGAGCGCGCAATGAACCGCGGCTCCTCAAGCGCCTGCGTGCGGCCGGTGAATGTTAGATCCGCGGTAATCCCGTGGGTGTTGTCCTCGACGACAACCCGCAACACCTGCAACGGCTCAACCACTTCAACGCGGATCGGGCCGACCTGCGTATCCAGCCGCTCCATATGCATCACCTTGGAGGCATGCAGGTTCTTCTGCACCCCGTCCACGATCACCGAGAACGATGCATCCATGATGTTGTGACCGGGATAAATACCAAACGCGATGGCGAAATGCCCGTGTCCGCCAACCTCGTCTGCATCCTGCGGATAGCCGTTGAAAAAATAGCGGTCATAATAGTTCCGGTCCGTGCCCGCATAGGCAATCGGCACCGAGGTTTGATGAATTGGATAATCATCGGCCTTCGTGAGCATGACCATGTCCCTGTCTTTTTTGTCGTCTTGTGTTTCTATTGGCAGGGAATGTGTGCCGCCTGCCTGCAATGGGTCAAGGCGGTTTCACCCATCAGGAAGGACCATCACCCCATGAAACTCTGGCTCGCGCTTGCCGCTCTCAATGGATTCATCGCAGTTGCCGCAGGGGCATTCGGCGCTCACGGGCTGCAGGGGAAAGTCGGCGAACGCGCCATGGCGGCATTTGAAACCGGCGCGCAATATCACATGACCCATGCGCTGGCGCTTCTCGGCATCGCTTGGCTGGCCAGCCTCAGCACACATTTGAGCATTTCTGTCGCCGGATGGGCCTTCATGCTCGGCATCGTCCTGTTTTCAGGCTCGCTCTATTATTACGGCCTCACCGAAAGCCGCGCCCTGGTGCTTGTCACACCCCTTGGCGGCCTCGCCTTCCTCATAGGCTGGGCGGCATTGCTTTGGGCGGCCGTTTCCATCGCCAAATAGCCGACATCCACCACCGCGCTGCACACATGACTCCTGTGTTACCTTCCTGTATGGTCCCGCGCAAAATCACGGGCTAACGCCCGGAATACCCGCGTTCTTTCAGGGAGATACCGGCATGAGTGAAGCCGCTGCCACAAACACACCCGAGATTCCGTCCGAGCCGATCATGAGCGTCAAGGACGCCCACGCGCTCATGACGTCACCCGGCACCCCATTCGCCATGGAAGAGGCCGAAATTCGCGGCCTCAAAATGCGCGTGTGGAAGGAAGCCAAGAAAAACCTTCGCGAGCTGTTCGCCATGGCCAAAGAGCATGGCGACCACGAATTCGTCGTCTTTGAAGACGACCGGCTGAACTATCGCGACTTCCACAAGGCCGCCTCCGCCCTCGCGCACATCCTCAAGGACAAGTATGGCGTCAAGAAAGGCGACCGCGTCGCCATCGCCATGCGCAACTACCCTGAATGGCCCATCGCGTTTTTCGCTGGCGCCACAATCGGCGCCATCATGGTGCCGCTCAATTCATGGTGGACCGGCGAGGAACTGGAATACGGCCTGGAAGATTCAGGCACCTCCGTCGTCTTTACCGACGAAGAACGCGCCTTTGCCATTTCCGCCTTCGCAAAGAAGCTCGGCATCAAATCCATCATCGCAGCCCGCGCCAACAAACTGCCGCAGGGTGATGCCAAGGTGGAGCATTTCGCCGACGTGCTCTGCAAGCACGAAGACTATGCATCCCTGCCGGACCAGGAACCGCCTGCGGTTGATCTGGTACCCGAAGACGACGCCACCATCATGTACACGTCCGGCACCACCGGCCGCCCCAAAGGCGCGCTGGGGACGCAACGCAACATTTGCGGCAATGTCGTCGGCCTGGGCATTGCGCCGGTCCGCCAGCTCCTGCGCTACGGCCAGCCTTTGCCCGATATCGCCAACATGCCAAAGCGCTGCACACTGATTTCTGTGCCGCTGTTTCATGCAACAGGCCTGCACGCCATCCTGTGCGGCACGCTGAACGCCGGCCACAAGCTTGTCATGATGTACAAATGGGACCCCACCCGCGCACTCGAACTCATCGAACGCGAAAAGATCAACGCCTTTGGCGGCGTGCCTGCAATGGTGTGGCAGGTGGTTGAACACCCCGACTTCGATAAATACGACACGTCCAGCGTTGAATCGGTTGCTTATGGCGGTGCGCCCGCAGCGCCCGAGCTTGTTGAGAAGATCAAGAAGCTGTTCCCCACATCATCTTCCGCCAATGGCTATGGACTCACCGAAACCTCAGCCGCATCCAGCCAGAACGCAGGCCTTGAATACCTTGCCAAGCCGGAAAGCTGCGGCCCCTGCATTCCCGTCTGCGACGTGAAGGTGGTGGACGAACAAGGCAACACCTTGCCCACAGGTACGATCGGCGAACTTTGGATCTTCGGTCCCAATGTGGTGAAGGAATACTGGAACAAGCCCGAAGCTACGGCGGAATCGTTCACCGATGGCTGGCTGCATTCAGGCGACCTTGCCCGCATTGATGAAGAAGGTTTCATCTACATCCTCGACCGCGCCAAGGACATGCTCATCCGCGGTGGTGAGAACGTCTACTGCGTGGAAGTGGAAGATGCACTCTATAGCCACCCTGATGTGATGGACGCCGCTGTCATCGGCATCCCGCACAAGGTGTTGGGTGAAGAAGTTGGTGCGGTTATTCAGGTCGTTCCCGGTTCGAGCGTTACCGAAGGTGACTTGCAAACCCATGTGCGCCAGCACCTCGCCGCTTTCAAAGTGCCGGTGAAGATCGAACTGCGCACCGAGCCGTTGCCGCGCAATGCCAACGGCAAGATTTTGAAGCGTCAGTTGCGCGAGGAGTTGGGCCTCATCTAGGTCACGCCGATGCAATAGCTAAGTGCATTAAAAATCAAAACGGCGCGGCAAAATCAGCCGCGCCGTTTTTGTTTGCGCCCGCCAAACGTGTTTTCAAATGCGCAAAAAACGAATCAACGCGAACTGAAAATGCAAAAAGCGCGCATGCAAGACACCGCAGCCAACATTTTTTTTGCAACACGCGCCACTGTGATGCATCCGCGCAACAGGGGTGTGGACAGCCTTGCAAAGCCGCTGCGTCATGAGGGCCTTAGGCCTGTTGCCGCAACACCACGCGCGCGCCATCGCGACCACCACCACCCCACTCACGCATTATAAAAGTGGCGGAAATCCTTAGCTTTTTTCTTTTCATCCGTACACAAACCAATTGGATGAAATGACCTCCCACCTTGACACAAACAACACCAAGTCAAGGCGGCCGACTCCTTAAGTCGACCGCTGCAAATGCTGCCACAACAGCAAAACAAACCCGCCTGATGCACCAGACACTTGCGAACCAACCAATTCGAATAACACTCTGTTAACCACAAGAACGTAACCGTCCTTGTGCGTAATTAGCTCAAGCCGGCGAGCGTCTTCGTTTGGAAGTTGTCGGCCATTGGCCGGATCTGCCGGTAAAGACGCCACCACTTGGATACCCCTGGGGTGACACAAGATAGATTGGGAGAGGACCTGATGGCTGCTGCAAAGAAGAAATCAGCTACGAAGAAGAAAAGTGCCGCTAAGAAGAAAGCTGCACCCAAGCGGAAAGTTGCCGCGAAGAAGAAAACCGTGAAGAAGGCTGCACCCAAGCGGAAAGCCGCAGCGAAGAAGAAAACCGCTGCTAAGAAGCGGCCTGCCGCCAAGAAGAAGGCAGCTGCGAAGAAGAAAACCGCTGCTAAGAAGCGGCCCGCTGCCAAGAAGAAGTCGGCTGCGAAGAAGAAAACTGCTGCTAAGAAGCGGCCCGCTGCCAAGAAGAAGGCAGCTGCGAAGAAGAAAACCGCTGCTAAGAAGCGGCCCGCTGCCAAGAAGAAGTCGGCTGCGAAGAAGAAAACTGCTGCTAAGAAGCGCCCCGCCGCTAAGAAGCGTCCGGCTGCTAAGAAGCGGACAGCTGCACGTAAGAAGCGCGCCTGAAAGGACCTCTTGGCGCCCCCAAGCGCCAAGTCCAGATAGGCTGACGAAGCACTGGACAGACCGGCAATACCCTTTGGGGTGTTGCCGGTTTTTCCTTGTCTGGACCTTGCCGCAGCGTCACCGGCAGATAGTAAGTATTTTTAACTATATGCTTTGAGGACAGGCTCCCGGCGGCTACATTTTCGGCGAACCCAATTTTCAGCCGGAAATAAAAAAATGATCGATATCACACCGCCTGAGCCCCCCACAGCACTCGTCCTTGGTGCCGGCATCGCCGGTCTCGCCTCAGCCCTGGCTCTCAGCCGCACAGGCTACAGCGTCACTATTCTTGAGCGGGATGCACCACCGCCAGCCACCAGCCCTGACGAAGCTTTTGAATATTGGGACCGCAAAGGCGTCACCCATGTGCGCCACAGCCATGCTTTCCTGGCCGTCCTCTATCAAATGCTGCGCGACCGGTACCCCGATCTCCTGCAGCAACTGATCGGTGCCGGCTGCCGCGAACTCAAATTCGCCGATGCCATCCCCGAGACACTGCATCAAGACTATGTGGCCGAAGACGCAGACCTCGACCTCACCATCCTTACATCGCGCCGCACCACCCTTGAGTTCATCATCCGTGATTATGTGGCCACTCAGCCAAACGTCCACATAGAAACCGGCACCCGCGTGCGCGGCCTTGTGGTGGACAATCAAGCAACCCCGCCGACCGTTACCGGTGTGATGTCGGAAACCGACAGTCAGCCCCTTGCCGCACGCGGCGCAGACATTGTGGTGGATGCAAGCGGCCGCACGTCACAGATCCCGACATGGCTGCAAGCACACGGCATCCACACGGACGAGGAAACGGCCCCCTGCGGCATCCTCTATTTCACTCGCCATTACCGCCTCAACCCCGGTTGCGCAGAACCAGAACGCGGCAGCGTCCCCGCTGCAGGCGACCTTGGCTATCTCAAATACGGTGTTTTCCCGGCCGACAATGGCTGCTTCTCCATCACCCTTGCAGTGCCGGAAATTGAAACCGGCCTGCGCATGGCGCTTGTGAACCCCGAAACATTCGACGCGGCCTGCTCCATGCTGCCCGGATTGGTTGACTGGATCTCTCCCGAACGGGCGACCCCGGCCAGCAAGGTGCTTGGCATGGGCAACCTTGAAAGCCGCTGGCGCAATTTCCTCAACCACAATGCAGATGGCACCAAATCGGCAAAAGTCGCAGGCCTGTTTGCCGTTGGCGACGCCGCCATCCGCACCAATCCCCTTTATGGTCGCGGGTGCTCATGTGCTTTCGTCGAGGCGCACGCGCTTGCACAAACCCTTCAGCAGGTCAGCGACCCCGCTGAGCAACCGGTCATCTATGCGCAACGGCTCGAGACCGACATCCGCCCCTATTACAACAACATGCAAAAGCAGGATCTATCGTCAATCCGGCGGGCCGAGCACGGCCTTGAGCCAAACTACAAACCGGGCTTCAAGAGCCGGCTGGTTTCAAGTTTCGCGGACGACGCCATCACCCCTGCCCTACGCTCAAGCCTGCCCTTGATGCGTGAAGCCATGAAGGGGTTTCATATGCTTGAAGCCCCCAATGACTGGCTGCTGCGCCCGGCAAACATGCTGCGCATTCTGGCCATGTGGCTGCGCCCGCGCGTCACCAAGGCGCATCTGTATCCGCCGAAGCTTGGACCGGACCGCGTCACCATGCATGCGCACCTCAACGCCACACCCGCAACGGCTTAAGCCCGTAATCAAAAAGAAAAACCAATGTCATTTCCCGAACCGAAATTCGTTGAGGCCAACGGCCTCAAACTCGCCATCTACGAGCAGACGCCCGGCAATGAAAAAGGCCCCCCGGTCGTCATGTGCCACGGCTTCCCTGAACTTGCTTACTCATGGCGCCATCAGTTGCCCGCCGTCGCCGGCGCCGGCTTTCGCGCCATCGCCCCGGATCAGCGCGGCTATGGCAGAACCGTTGATGCCGCCACCGGAAAAATTCCCGAAGCGATCGAAGCCTATGACCTTGAGCACCTGACCGGCGACATGGTGGCAATGCTGGATGAACTGGGCATCGACAAGGCTATTTTCTGCGGTCACGACTGGGGTGGCTTCGTCGTCTGGCAGATGCCCCTGCGCTATCCTGATCGCGTCGCCGGCGTCATCGGCGTCAACACGCCCTTCATCGCACGCAGCCCGATTGATCCGATCGAAGCCATGCGCATGACCATGGGCGAAGACATGTACATCGTCTTTTTCCAAAAGCCCGGCGTCGCCGACAAGCTGTTCGGTGCCGACATCGAAAAGTCCCTGCGCTTCTGGTACCGCAAGAGCGCCGTCACGCTGGAAGATTTCGACAACGCAGCGCCCGACGCTGCCAAGAACCTCGCCCTCGCCAAACTGTTTGAGGTGCCGGAGGAAGAATGGGGTGGCGATCAGCTGCTCACCCCCGAAGAAGCCGCTTATTATCTTGAAGCCTTCAACCGCACCGGATTCACCGGCGGCCTCAACTGGTACCGCAACTTCACCCGCAACTGGCAACGCTCTGAAGGAATACCCGAAAAGGTCAACGTTCCCTGCCTGATGATCTCCGCCGCCAACGATGTCGTGCTGCGCCCGGAACTCACCGAAGGCATGGAACAGTTCTGTCCCGACCTTGAAAAGCACATCATTCCTGATTGTGGCCACTGGACCCAGGCGGAAAAGCCTGATGAGCTGAACGCACTCATCACCGACTGGCTCACTCGCCGCTTCGCCAAATAGGGCTCAATGAACCATCGCGCCGCTCTGCTTTTTGCCAATGACCGCTTCTACCGCGCCTTTGCGGATGCGGACATGGAAGCAATGGCGGCGCTTTGGGCACCTGACGGCCCCCTCACCTGCCTGCATCCCGGCTGGGCACCCCTAACGACACGTGAAGACGTGCTCGGCTCATTCAGCGCCATCTTTGAAGGCCCTGCCCCGCCGGCCATCACAACCATCGCGGCAGATGTGGCAATCCATGGTCCTGTCGGAATTGTGATTTGCTACGAGCAGATCGGCACCGATTATCTTGTGGCGACCAACATCTTCCGCCAGGAGGGAGATGGACAATGGCACCTGATCCACCATCAAGCTGGCCCAGCCAACGAGCCACCGCCGCAAAACGAAGACGCACCGGACGCCATAAACTGAACCGGGCGCACCCACAGGGGGAATGACGACAATGGATATGATGCAGGACATCGCCCGCGAGGGACCGCTGCTGCAGGGCTGGGTCTTCTGGCTGATGATTATCAACACCGCCTCCATCCTCTTCATCGTCCACCGCGTCGAAGCCCGCTGGGTGCTGGCCGCGTGGGTGGTGAACATGTTCCTGATGGGCTTCCTCTACGACAATTACGGCTATGTCCGGCTGCTCGGCCTGTCGCACATCATTCTGTGGACGCCGCTGCTGGTCTATCTGTGGCGCCGCCGGGACAACATCGACCGGTCTACCTGGGGCGGCCGCTACCTTGCACTCCTGTTCATCTCGAACTTTGTGTCGCTGGTTTTCGATTATTGGGACCTCGCGCGCTATTTCCTCGGCGATCAGGCTGCCTGACAGCCGCCAATTCCGCCCGTAAACCTCGTTCCTGACTAATTTGTAAGCTCCCTTGGCGTGTGCGGTGCACCCCGTTATGATCGCGCCGCAACATGCTTGGGCAATTGCCGCCGCCAACAGCGCTGCAGCGATTGCATATTCACCGGCATGTTTCTTTTTTTGTGGGGTTTCCCGCCATTTGTTAGGGGCGCGGCTACAATCGCGCCTGCAGGAGTAAGGCTATATGAGCCAGGCGCTTACGCGCGCCGACATGCCGGAATTTGAGCCGCGCAAGCCAATTGATGGCCGCGCGCGCCCCGGTGTCGACCGCCCCCTTCGCATGCTGATGCCCAGCTACCGCTCCAACCCCACCACCGGTGGCCAGGGCGTCTATATGCGCCTCATCACCAAGGCGCTGGCAGACCGCGGCCACGAGATCGACGTGATTTCCGGCCAGCCCTACCCGGTGCTGGATCCGCGCGTGCGGCTGATAAAACTGCCCTCGCTTGATCTCTACGCTGATCCGCACCCCATCAAAGCCATCGCATCCGGCAAGATCCGCGACTGGCTGGATGTGAAGGAATGGTGGCTGCACAATTCAGGCGGCTTCCCCGAGCCCTATACGTTCGGCGAACGCATGGCCCGCTGGGCGGAAACCCGCGTCAACGATTATGACATCGTCCACGACAACCAGACCCTGTGCTGGGGCCTGCTGAAGATGCGCGACATGGGCATGCCGGTGCTTGGCACAATCCACCACCCCATCACCCGCGACCGCCGCATCGACATCAAACACTCGCCCAACCCGTTCTTCGCCTTCCTCAAATGGCGCTGGTACTCGTTCCTCAACATGCAGATCAAAGTTGCCCGGCAGCTTGAAGATCTGATCGTTGTCTCGAAATCGACGTTGCACGATGTCTCCAAGGATTTCGGCCTCGACCCCAACCGCTTGCAGCTTTGCTATCACGGCATCGACACCGAGCAGTGGCGCCCGATGCCGGAGATTGAGCGCAAGCCCAATCGTCTCATTGCCTGCGCCAGTGCCGACGTGCCGCTCAAAGGCCTGATCTACCTGATCCGCGCCTATGACAAGCTGCTCAAGACATATCCAGACCTTGAGCTTGTGGTGATCGGGTCTCTACGCGAGGGCAACACTTCCAAGGAACTTGAACTGCGCGGTATCAAGGACAAGGTGAAATTCGTCTCAGGCGGCCTCACCGACGAAGATATCGCCAAGATGTACGCCGAAGCCACCATCGCCGTTTCTCCGTCCGTTTATGAAGGCTTCGGCTTTCCGTGCGGCGAGGCAATGGCGTGCGGGGCACCCGTCATCGCCACCGACGGCGGCTCGCTGCCGGAAGTTGCGGGTGATGCCGCCATGGTCGTGCCCAACTCCAACCCGGATGCGCTGGCAACCGCCATCTCCACATTGCTGGATGACAAGGAACTACGTGACCGCGTAGGTGCCGCAGGACGCGAACGCATCCTCAAGGAGTTCCAGTGGAGCCGCACCGCCGCCAATCTTGAAGCCATTTATCTGGAGACTATCGGGCGTGCGAACGGTCAACTTCGACAAGCTTAATCTGACGGATGGCGACCGTGTACTGGACCTTGGCTGCGGCGAAGGACGCCACATGCACGCGGTCTATTTCGCCAAGGACACGATCCAGGCGGTCGGCGTCGATCTGTTGTTCGACGACGTCCAGAAAGCCCGCAAAGGCTTCCTGGATTTCCCCGACCTTGATCCCTCCAGCACCCGCAGCTTCGGGTTTTCAGTCGGCAACGCGCTGAAGCTCCCCTTCGCCGACGGGACATTCGACAAGATCATCTGCTCGGAAGTGCTTGAACACATCCCCGACTATCTGGGTGCGGTCAAAGAGATCACCCGCGTGCTCAAGCCCGGCGGCACATTCGGTGTGTCGGTGCCGCGTTATTGGCCCGAGCGCATCTGCTGGGCCTTGTCCGAGGATTATCACAACACGCCGGGCGGCCATGTGCGCATCTTCCGCGAAAGCCAGCTGCGTGGCGCCGTTGAAGCGCAGGGCCTCACCTTCCGCGGCCGCCATTGGGCGCACGGCCTGCATTCGCCTTACTGGTGGATCCGCTGTGCCGTCGGCGTGCGCGACGACAAGAACTTCTTCGTGCGCACCTATCACCGCTTCCTGGCGTGGGACATCATCAAACGCCCGCTCCTCACCCGCGCGCTTGAGAAAATCGCCGACCCGCTGATGGGCAAAAGCGTCGTCATGTATTTCCGCAAATCCGCACAGGAACAGCCGGTGGAAATCAAGGCCGCCGCATGAGCAGCATTCACCTCACCAAGGGCACGCGCATTCCAGACGGCCTGTTCGACGGTGCCGTCGCCCGCATCCTTGAGCTGCAGCGCGAAGACGGCTCCATCCCATGGTATGACGGCGGCGTCTTCGACCCGTGGAACCACATCGAAGCCGCAATGGCCCTCGACGTTATGGGTCACCGCGATCATGCCGTGCGCGCCTACCAGCATCTTGCCGACACCCAGCTTGAAGAAGGCTCCTGGTGGATGGAGATGGGCTCTGCCGTGCCGCTGGATGAAGACGAGCAGCGCTATACCGGCGACCAAGAGCAGGAAAAGATCTACGAGCGCGACACCAACAGCGCTGCTTACATCGCCACCGGCATTTGGCATCACTTTGTGCTGACGCAGGACATGGATTTTCTGCATCACTTCTGGCCGACGGTGAAATCAGCATTTGAGTTTGTCGTCAGCCACCAGTCAGAGCACGGCGACATCCGCTGGGCATCCCGCAACACCGACGCGCCCGACGATGCGCTGATCACGGCAAGCTCCTCGATCCACAAGAGCCTTGAGCATGCAGCCCACATCGCCGCCACGCTTGGGGATGAAACACTGGCGCGTGAATGGATTGCGTCACGCGCAGCCCTTGGCGATGCCCTGCGCACCAAACCCCACCGGTTTGACCGCACATGGGAACCCAAAAGCCATTTCTCCATGGACTGGTACTACCCGGTCCTCGGTGGCGCACTGACGGGCGAAGCCGCCCGCGCCAAGCTTGCCTCACGCTGGGACGAGTTCGTGCAGGAAGGCGTCGGCTGCCGCTGTGTCGTCCATGAGCCGTGGGTGACCGTCGCTGAATCCGCCGAGCTCTGCCTCGCCCTGCTGGCCGCCGGCGACCGCAAGCGCGCCGAGCAGTTGCTCTCATGGCAGCACAAGCACCGCGACGAAGAAGGCGCCTACTGGATGGGTATGCAGACCGAAGTCGGCAAACCCTGGCCTGCCGAGCGCCCCGCATGGACGGCGGGTGCCGTCATTCTGGCCGCAGACGCTGTCACGCAGACGACAGCTGCTGCCAATCTGCTGATCGAGCACACATTGCCTGATCTGTCAGGCATCGAGGCGGCGCAGCAGCGCCAGCGTCTCCACAAGCGCTAGCCCGCGGTAAAGCCCGGACGCCAAAGCCATCTCATAGATCTCATAAGGCGGCCGCCCCCCTGTTTCCGGGTTCGGGTGCACGTCATGGATGGCCAGAATGCCGCCCGGCGCCACCTTGGGCGCAAAGGCGCGATAATCCGCCAAAGCCGCCTCCACCGTGTGGCCCCCATCAATGAAGACCATGCCCAGCGGCTGGGTCCACACTTTGGCAAAAACCCGGGCCGAGGCTGCGACCGGAATAACCACGTCCTCTAGCCCCGCCCGACGCATTGTGTCGCGAAAAAGCGGCAGAGTATCGATGCCGCCCTGCCCATCCGCCAGGTCCGGGTCATGAAACATCGCCCCCGGCTGGTTCTCTTCAGAGCCGCGATGATGGTCCACTGCAAGCACATGCCCATTGCCCTCGCGCGCGCCCAACCCGAGGTAAACCGTTGATTTCCCGCAATAACTGCCGATTTCAAGCGCCGGGCCGAGACCCGCAGTATCCCGCGCAGCCTCCCGCAGCGCCCGGCCTTCTTCCGGTGCCAGAAAGCCTTTCACGGCTTCAATATCGATCGGCATATCCATTTTTGACTTTTCAACCATTCAGAAACCTACAGGTGACAAAATAAGCGTCTTATTTAGTGGGATTACCGGGAGCAAGACATGGCTGGGCAGACAGATAAAACCGCATCCAAGGCGGACCAGTCCGGAAAATCAGGTTCGTTTCTAGCCGTTCTTGACGCCCTTCGGGAGACCCCCGGTGGCGATTGGTTCATCGGCGAACTCGCTCAGCACGTCGCTGGCCCCGGTAACACCGTTGCCCCCGCCTCGCCACCTGAGCAGGAGGCCGTTGCAGAGCTAAGCCGTGAACTTGCAGCCCACCTGAAAAAGGGCAAGGAGCAGGTCGACAAGGACGTGATGCGCGAGCATCTCATTGCGATGGAACGCGCGATCGCCAACACCCGGTCTGAAATCGCCGCCATCAACGAACCCGAAGGGGCCACCAAGCGCGTCGATCAGGCAACCCATGAACTCGATGCGATTATCGAGGCAACCGAGGGTGCAACCTCCGCAATTCTCGAAGTCGCCGAAAAGATGGACGACGTCGCCGGGCGCGTCGCCGCTCTGGACAATGGCAGCAAAGCAGCAGCAAGCGAAAGCGAACTGATTAATGAGCTGTCAGCAGAAATCTTCATGGCCTGCTCTTTCCAGGACATCACCGGCCAGCGCATCTCCAAGGTTGTGGCCGTCCTCAAGGAACTTGAGCGCCGCACCGCATCCCTTCTTGGCCACAAGATTGAGGAAGCAAAAGACACCCGCGCGGACGCCCACCTGCTGAACGGCCCCTCCGCTGCCAGCGAAGGCGGCATCGATCAAGACGCAGTGGACGCCCTGTTCGGCTAAAACCCTTCAATCAGCTGTCATATGCCAGATTAGGGCGCAACCAGCGCTCCAGCAGGCTTACATCCATGCCTTTGCGCTTCGCATAGTCCTCAACCTGATCCTTGTGGATGCGCCCGACGCCAAAATAGGCGGCGTCAGGATGCGCAAAATAGTAGCCGGACACAGCCGCTGCCGGGAACATGGCAAAGCTGTCCGTCAACTCAATTCCGGCAAGTTTTTCAGCATCCAGAAGGTCAAACAGCGTGCGCTTTTCGGTGTGGTCGGGACACGCGGGATAGCCCGGTGCCGGACGGATACCACGATACTTTTCCGAGATCAGATCCGTATTTGAGAGTTCCTCGTCAGGCTCGTAGCCCCAGAACTCCTTACGCACCCGCTCATGCATGCGCTCGGCAAAGGCTTCTGCCAGCCGGTCGCCCAGCGACTTGACCATGATCGACGAGTAGTCGTCATGGTCCTTCTCAAATTCCTTGGCGCGCTTGTCCACCGCATCGCCAGTGGTCACGGCAAATCCGCCAACATAGTCCGCAAGCCCCGTGTCTTTAGGCGCGATGTAATCCGCTAGCGCAAAGTTTGCGCGGGACTTGGTGCCTTTGCGCTCCATCTGCTGGCGCAACGTATGCACCACGGTCTTCACATCCTTGCGGCTGTCATCCGTATAAAGCTCAATGTCATCGCCCACCGCATTGGCCGGCCAGAAGCCGATGACGCCGCGCGGCTTGAACCAGCCTTCGCCGACGATCCGCTGCAACATCGCCTGAGCATCCGCGAACAGGTTGGTCGCGGTTTCACCCACAACCTTGTCGTCAAGAATTTGCGGATAGACGCCGGCCAGTTCCCAGGTGCGGAAAAACGGCGTCCAGTCGATGCGGCTGACAAGTTCGCCGAGATCGTATTCGTCAAACACTTTGAGACCGGTGAAAGTCGGCTTGGGCGGCTGATAGCCCTGCCAGTCGATCGGCGCCTTGTTGGCGCGCGCGCTGGCAATCGGCAGCGCAACGCCGTTATCCCGCTTGGCCGCGTGTTTCGCGCGCATCTGCGCATAATCTTCCGCAATGCCCTTGGTGTAGTCATCGCGCGCCGTGTCGGAGAGCAGGTTGGAGGCAACGCCTACCGCCCGGCTCGCATCCGTCACATAGATCACGGCCTTGTCGTAATTCGGCGCAATCTTGACCGCCGTATGCACTTTAGACGTTGTCGCGCCGCCAATCAGCAACGGCACTTCAAAACCCTGCCGCTTCATCTCGGCAGCCACATAGGCCATCTCTTCAAGCGACGGCGTGATCAGCCCCGAAAGACCGATAATGTCGGCTTTCTCTTTCTTGGCTTCTTCGAGAATTTTCTCGGCCGGCACCATCACGCCCAGATCGACGACGTCGTAATTGTTGCACTGGAGTACGACTCCAACGATGTTCTTGCCGATGTCATGCACATCGCCCTTCACCGTTGCCAGCAAGATCTTGCCCTTGGCTTGAGCCGCTTCCTCTTCCGTCTTTTCTTCTTCGATAAACGGAATGAGATGCGCCACGGCTTTTTTCATAACGCGTGCGGACTTCACCACCTGCGGCAGGAACATCTTGCCCGCGCCGAACAGGTCGCCGACCACGTTCATACCGTCCATCAACGGCCCTTCGATCACATGCAGCGGACGTTCCGCCTGAAGCCGGGCTTCTTCGGTATCCTCAACCACATAATCCGCAATGCCATTGACCAGCGCATGGGTCAGTCGTTCCTTCACGCCCACTTCGCGCCAGGACAAGTCCTTGACCTTCGCGGTGGCACCGCCACCCTTAAACTGGTCAGCAATCTCAAGCAGCCGGTCGGTCGCATCCGCGCGCCGGTTGAGGATCACATCCTCAACGCATTCGCGCAGCTCCGGCGGAATTTCGTCATACACCGTCAGCGACGCCGGATTGACGATGCCCATATCCATGCCGGCGGGAATTGCGTGATACAAGAACACCGCATGCATAGCCTCGCGCACAGCATTGTTGCCGCGGAACGAGAACGACACGTTCGATAGGCCGCCCGACACATGGCAGTAAGGCAGTTCCGCGCGGATACGCTTGGTCGCCTCGAAGAACTCAACCGCATAGTTGTTGTGCTCTTCAATGCCGGTGCCGATCGCAAAAATATTCGGGTCGAAGATGATGTCTTCCGGCGGGAACCCCACCTTGTTCACCAGCACATCATAAGAGCGCTTGCAGATATCAAACTTGCGGTCGGCAACATCCGCCTGCCCGTCTTCGTCAAACGCCATCACAACGGCCGCGGCGCCATAACGGCGAATGGTCTTGGCGCGTTCAATGAAGGGTTCTTCGCCTTCCTTCAGCGAGATCGAGTTGACGATCGCCTTGCCCTGCACGCGCTTGAGACCGGCTTCGATGATCTCCCACTTGGATGAATCGATCATCACCGGCACGCGGGCGATATCAGGCTCGGACGCCACCAGATTCAAGAAGCGGATCATTGCCGCTTCTGAATCAAGCATGGCCTCGTCCATGTTGATGTCGATGACCTGCGCACCGCCCTCAACCTGATCGCGCGCCACATCGAGCGCCGCATCAAAATTGCCGTCGATAATCAGTTTCTTGAACTTGATCGACCCGGTCACATTCGTCCGCTCACCAATATTGATGAACGCGCCGCCGCTTGTTGTTGCTTCAGTCATTCTGCTGCCTTCGGCGCATTCGCCGGTGCTGTAAATGGTTCAAGTCCAGACAGGCGGATGCGTGTCTCGATGGTGGGTATCACCCGCGGCGCCTTGCCTTCAACTGCCCGCGCAATGGCCTCGATATGGTCCGGCGTCGTGCCGCAGCACCCGCCCACAATATTGAACAGCCCGTCATCCGCCCACGCCGCAAGCGACGCCGCCATCTTGTCGGGGCTTTCATCATATTCGCCAAACTCGTTGGGCAGACCCGCATTGGGATAGACGCTCACCGGTACATCCGCCACGCGCGACAACTCCGCCACGTAAGGCCGCATCAGATCGGCCCCCAGCGCGCAGTTGAGCCCGATCGACATCGGCTGCGAATGGCGCACCGAATACCAGAAGGCTTCCGACGTCTGGCCGGACAGCGTGCGGCCCGAGCGATCGGTGATGGTGCCGGAAATCATCACCGGCAGCTTGAAGCCCAGTTCCTCGAACACCTCATCAATGGCAAACAGCGCCGCCTTGGCGTTGAGCGTATCGAAGATGGTCTCCACCAGCAGCACGTCCGTGCCGCCTTCAATCAGCCCCCTGGTTGCTTCGCGGTAGGCTGTGCGCAATTCGTCAAACGTCACATTGCGCGCACCGGGATCATTCACATCCGGTGACAGGGAGGCGGTACGGTTGGTCGGCCCAAGCGCGCCTGCCACATAGCGCGGCCGTTCCGGGGTCGCCAGCGCATCACACGCCTCGCGCGCCAGGGTCGCCGCCGCCACATTCAGCTCGAATGCCAGCGACTCCATGCCGTAATCGGCCTGCGCAATGGTGGTGGACGAAAACGTGTTTGTCTCCGCAAAATCGGCGCCCGCATTCAGATAGGCTGTATGAATGTCGCGGATCGCGTCAGGCTGCGTCAGCACCAGCAGGTCGTTATTCCCCTGCAACGGCTGGCCCCAATCCTTGAACCGCTCACCGCGATAATCCTCCTCGGTGAACTTGTGCCTCTGGATCATCGTGCCCATGGCACCGTCGAGCACCAGAATGCGTTGCTTGAGGCTGTTGGAAAGGGCTTTGAGCCGGTCTTCACGGGTCATGGAACCTGGGTCCTTAGGGCCAAAAATGCCTGAATGCTGCGGCGGAATGTTTATAACCGAGAGGATATAAAGGTTTCTTTATATCAATACAAGGCGAGATTGGTGCATCTCAGGCGGTCACGCAGGTACACCCTTCTGCCCTGCGCGAAGATTTCCTCAAAACAAATCTTGAGACTGACCCTACGGCATTGCGCAAAGCCGGATGAAACCCGGTCCGTTCGACATCTGCCTTAGTTGAAGGTCCGCCGTTCTGCCGCCATAAATGAGGGAACAAAATAATCAGGTATCAGGAGAAGCCCACATGATTGAACCCAACATTCCGGATGATTTGGCCATCGATATTGTGGATCCCTACGCGTATGCAGACGGCACACGCGTGGACAAGGCATTTGCACGCCTGCGTGCGGAAAACCCCCTGGGCGTTGCCAAGCCGGACGGCTTCGAGCCGTTCTGGGTGGTGACAAAGCACAAGGACATTCTCGCCGTCGAACGCCAGAACGACATCTTTCACAATGGCGACAAGGCAACGACCTTGGTGGATATCAACACCGATACTGCCGTGCGCGAAATGATGGGCGGCTCTCCGCATCTGGTGCGGTCCCTCGTCCAGATGGACAACCCGGACCACAAGAACTATCGCGGCATTACCGCCGCCAATTTCATGCCGCAGGAATTGAAGCAGCTTGAAGTAAATGTCCGCAAAATCGCCAAGAGCTTTGTGGACCACATGGAAGAACTCGGCCGCAAGAATGATGGCGTCTGCGACTTCGCCAAGGACGTGGCGTTCTTGTTCCCGCTGCATGTCATCATGGAGCTGTTGGGTGTTCCGTCCTCTGACGAACCCAAGATGCTGAAGCTGACCCAGGAACTGTTCGGCGCTGCCGATCCGGAACTGAACCGCACCGGCAAGGAACGCGGCGACCCGAAAGAAGCGCTTGCCGCCCTTTCCAGCACGGTTGCCGAGTTCATCGAATATTTCTCCGCCGTCACCGACGACCGCCGCAAAACCCCACGTGCCGACATCGCCAGCGTCATTGCCAATGGCAAGATCGACGGTGAGGCCCTGGGCGTCCTTGAGGCCATGAGCTACTACATCATCGTCGCCACCGCCGGCCACGACACAACCTCCTCCACCACCGCGGGTTCCATGTGGACGCTTGCTGAGAACCCGGACCAGTTTGCCCGCGTCAAGGAAGACCCCAAACTGATCCCACTGATGGTCGAGGAATCGATCCGCTGGGTCACGCCGGTCAAACACTTCATGCGCTCTGCCACCCAGGACACAGAGCTGTCCGGACAGGAGATCAAGAAGGGGGACTGGATGATGCTGTGCTACTCGTCCGGCAACCGCGACGAGGAAGTCTTCGAAGATCCCTTCAAGTTCAAGATCGACCGTCAGCCCAACCGGCACGTGGCGTTTGGCGGCGGCGCACATGTCTGCCTCGGCCAGCATCTCGCGCGTATGGAAATGCGGGCCCTGTGGGAAGAACTTCTGCCGCGCCTCGACAGCGTGGAACTTGCAGGCGAGCCCACCCGGATGCTGGCCAACTTCGTGTGCGGGCCCAAGTCCGTCCCCATCCGCTTCAAGATGAGCTGATCGGCCACCTATAACTGACTACCCCAAAGCGGCGGAAGCACCAGTTTCCGCCGTTTTTTGTTGCCCGCCGCCACACTGCTCAACCCGTGTGGCGATCCGTCACAATGACGCGATTGAGAATAAATCGCATTGCTATTGAAACCCATTCGCAAGCATGCCAAAGAAGCCAACGCCACGCTTCGATGGTGGCCACTGCCTGTTAGGGGATACAAAAATGCAGCGAACAATCACAACGACCAGCACAGCGGCACTACTTGCAGTCGCCTGCCTCGCCGCCACGCCATCACTGGCTGACGACGCCACATTTCCGCGCATCGAGGGCGAATTGCCCATCGAGATCCAGAATGACTACACCTACGAAGCCGACGATCCTGCAGCGGAACTCAACGACACCTACACCACCATTGAGCCGGCGATCAGCTTTCGCATCACCGAGGAACTCTCCATCGAGACGGGCCTGGTACTTGAGCCGGTCAAAGACCCCTCCCCCGGCGACGACCGCTTCTTCGAGAACGAAGGCCTCTACGTCGAGACCCTGTTCCTGCAATACGCCACCGACGATTTCTCGCTCATCGCAGGCAAGATCAACCCGGCCTTCGGCATCGCATGGGACATCACCCCGGGCGTCTACGGCACCGACTTTGCCGAAGATTATGAGCTGACGGAACGCGTTGGCTTTGGCGGCAGCATCTCCCTCGGCAACGAGCAGATGGGCACCCACACGCTGACGGCGGCAACCTTCTTCGCCGACACAAGCTTCCTGTCTGAATCCATCATCACCAAGCGTGCCCGCAACCGCAAATCAGCTGGCGGCGTCAGCAACACCGAAGATTTCTCGTCCTTCTCCGTCGCGCTTGACGGTGATCTGGGCGTAATCACCGATGGCCTTGGCTACCACGTCGCGGTCGAAAGCCAGGAAGGTGGCGTCGGCACACCTGAGGACGAGTTTGGTTTCGCAGTGGCCCTCTTTGGTGACTTTGCGATCACCGACGACACACGCATCGCCCCAATGGTCGAATACGTGACCCAGTCCGATGCAGGCGGTATCGCCGAAGATCGCGAC
>Ga0307929_1000122_pt1 | contig 77886 bp, 51 predicted proteins | sample AceLakmetage1330_FD_203160 | JGI IMG/M metagenome (GOLD analysis project Ga0307929, IMG submission 203160) | Saline water microbial communities from Ace Lake, Antarctica - #1330 | ecosystem: Environmental > Aquatic > Non-marine Saline and Alkaline > Saline | place: Antarctica: Ace Lake...
AAGCCCTAGAACCTATGGTTTTTTTCCAGGGATGTTATCTATTATCTTTGGACGGAACTGGCTTCTTTTCCTCAAAGAAAATTTTCTCGGATAATTGTTTGGAAAAAGTAAACAAAAAGACCGGCGAAATCACCTATTACCAACAGATGCTAGGGGCGGCAATTGTTCATCCCGGTTTCAAAGAGGTAATTCCGTTAGCGCCGGAGTTCATAATCAAACAAGATGGCCAAAGCAAGAACGATTGTGAGCGTAATGCTGCGAAACGTTTCTTCGGGAAGCTAAGAGAGGACCACCCGCATCTACCCCTTATAATAACCGAAGATGCGTTAAGTTCGAATGCGCCACACATAAGGGAGGCGGAAAAATACAATCTTCATTACATTCTGGGTGTCAAAAAGGGCGATCATCCGTTTCTGTTCAAAAAAGTGGAAGAAGCACAAAAGAATGGCGAAACCATTCAGTTTGATTTGGTCGACAAAGATGATCCCCAAAAAACGCATCGTTTCCTTTTCCTCAACCAAGTCCCACTGAATGAATCAAATCAGGATTTGTTGATTAACTTCTTGGAATACTGGGAAATCACGCCCGAAAAAACGCAGCATTTCAGTTGGGTTACTGATTTTACCATAACAAATGGCAATGCCTATGAACTTATGCGCGCCGGCCGTGCACGCTGGAAAATTGAAAATGAGACTTTCAATACTCTCAAAAACCAGGGCTATCATTTCGGACATAACTATGGGCTCGGGAAGAAAAATCTGGGCGTAGTCTTTGTGATGCTCATGATGTTGGCATTTTTAGTTGACCAAACACAGCAACTCTGCTGTCCCCTATTTCGGGCTACGTGGCATAAGCTCGGTAGCAAAAGAGAACTGTGGGATCGTATGCGGTCCCTGTTTAGAGATTTTGCGTTCAAATCGATGAGGATGCTTTACGAAGCTCTCTTTTACGGGATAAGATTCCGACCTCCGATCATTTTGTATGATGGCGGGTGAATTCAATACGCATGATCCAAATATACAAAAAGCGTCAATTCCAGAAAAATTGGTATTTGCCAATAAGGGACAACTGTGCGGTAAATCATATGGACTTGGTTTTATGCCTCGTTTTCTACTGCCGCTTCTTCAAAAATTGATTGCCCGATTAAAGAATCTCGAGTAATTTTTAGCAACGTTTTCTGAGGACAGCGCTCGTTTTTAAAAAATGTTAAAATATGGACTCGGTAATGGGATGGGCGGGAATTGCTGGACTGAAGTCTTATGAATTTGCCTACCTTCCTCAAAAATAATGCTAATTCTGCTGCAATTCTATCCACCCAAAAGAGAACTTTCCGATGGGACCAAAAAGACTGCGTCACAAAGTATGATAGACTTAAAATCCTTGATTTCGAGGTGATTGACGTCCTACAATCAAAAGGGAGAAGGCATTTAAAACTGGCTATGGACACACATATCCCCAACCAGCAATGGCATGGGGCCGAATTCCATTTCAGGCAGGCCCAAATGTATTTTGGCCAAATCCCGGGTGGTTCAGGAGAAGCGCTCGTCGAGATTCACTTGCAAGAGATGTTTTTTAACTCAGGGCAAAAAGTAAACTTAGACAAGGTAATTGCCGCAACAAAAGCGCTTGTTGCCCATGGCGAAATGTCGGGAGTGACGGGGATTGCTCTTTTGGGAAAGCTGCTTTCCCGGAAGCGCGTATATTCAATGATCGAGGGATGGAATCAGTCGCTTCATGATTAACATGGGGGAATGTATTCCTACTCGGAGGGGAACCGGTCGCGGTTTTTGTAAAACCTCTCGTCCCGCAGTCAATACGTCGGGATAACCCTGACCAACCCCGGTTTGCCTGCGGCTTTCCGTACTTTTTGCGCGGCGCTTCTCCCTGCAGCGGCTTTGATCCGATCCGGCTCAAAAAGTCTGTTTATCTTTATCTTTGCTTTCGCCTTTGCAAATCCGGACGGCCCCACGGACTGCTCAAGCTCGTCCAGGATCCCCTGCACTTTATTCCTGTGTTTTTCCGGCATGGGGAGCCTTTCATAAAAGACCCGTTCTTTGTTCGCTCTGAAGTGCTGTTTGAATTCCGAAAGTCCCACGACCTTGCTTTTCACCTTGGTCGCTTTTATCACGCCGTAGTCAATGAGTTCCAATAGTTTTCGCGTTATCGCATGCATGAACATATCCAAGTCGCTCCACTTGAGTCGTCTGGCAATTTCTCCTGAAGTCATGCCGCCATCCCGCAACAGGAGGAACAGGGCAGCGGGCGTTGGAATGGGAACCCTCGAAATAATCTCAGGGGTATCGACATCGAAATTAAAGGTCATTGAAATTGAGAGCTTTCCGAGGATTTCGAGGAGGATATCCTGATGTTTGTTTTCCAGGCCGCAGAAAAAACCTGGATTCTTCCTAATGAAATTTTCCGCTTCCGGATAGTCGAACCGGGTCATGCCCTGGACCATGGCCAACCAGAAATACGAGATGGCGACAGTGTTGACAAACCGGTAGGTCCGCCCCCATTCGCGTTGCACTCTGTTTCTGTCCATATTCAATATCACGGATCCGTTTTCAAAAATGAAATTCCCCCTGATATCGTTAATGGCCACGGCATACAGTATAGACTCATAAAGGTTTCCCAGTCGTATCTGGGGGGCGGGGGCTTCATGCGGCTCGTCGTCTTCATATATAGGCTCAAATGTCGGGCCCTCATAAATGTCCCCACCAGGGCCCCCAAGGCCCGAACCCCGTAATTCATGCATGAACAGGACGAAATTCCGGTTTATGCTGATCGTGTAAACACCGCCTGTTTCAGAGATCATCGAGACCGGGAGCAGGTGATCAGACAAGTACTCAACAACAATCTCATACCGCAATTCCGGCTTCGGGATCTTATTGATCTTTGCTTCGGAGCGTTTCTCCTTGATCCCCCTTTCATATAAGACAATATCGCGGTAAATCCGTTTAATATCTCGTATGGTTTCTTGATATGTTTTTTCGTAATACTCGAGCTCGCTAAAGTCTAATGTTTCTTTAAACGCTTTTGGGTGGAATTCCATTCCGTTTCCCTCGATCGCCAGGGCTGCCAGGACGAGGCCTGGGTCTGATTCGGTCGGAACGAAAGAATTACTATCATTGCAGCACTTTTCGAACCCCTTCCGGAATCTGTCCCTGACCGGCGGGGGCAGACCTTCTCTCTCAAGCAGTCGATCTACAATACTCCATCCCGCAGCCTTCCGATTAAAGCCCTTGTTCGGAGAAACGGAACCATCGGCGGATCGCGGCTTCATAAAGCCTCGAATTTTGCCCTTGTCCGCCATAGTCAACAGCCGTTCTTTCAGTTTCAAAAAGCATAATTTTTCAAGGAATCCGGCTGCAAATCGAACACTGTCGTTATTTCTATCGAACACAATGCTTCCTGAAATATCAGATGTTTCATTTGAGGGCAGCCTTTTTTCGTCGGACCTATCCCCCTCGGGTATGGTTTCAACGGCATTTTCCCGAGGTTGTCGTGCCCTGCGGACAAATTCGCGCCTATCAGAACAAGAAACGGCTGCACTCGTTCGATTTTGCGGGAAGGAATTGTTTATCGTATCAGTCGGTTTTCCGACAGTACACAGTGGCGGACGGCTAAACTCCACCTTTTCGCGAACGTATAGCAGAGCCTTCATGATGGTCCGTTTGACATTAAATTGATACATGGAACAACTCTCCAATTATGCTATAGTTCACGATACCATCCGGATCCTATCCCGTCATTTCTGTACAAGAGCTTTTCATTTTGTAGCGGAAAAGCCCTCTTTGCTCTTTTCTAATAATTCAACCGTCTCAACCAATCGAATAAACTCTGCCCGGTAGCCCTTTGAGTCTTCGCCCTTTGACGCTTTGGCTAATTGCAGAACCTGTTCATACGTTGTCTGGCCTTTAAATTTTGAATTCCGCAATAATAAACCAAATTCGGCAACGGCGGCAGAGAATTCGAAATTGTCCGAAGCCTCATCAAGAGCGACAGGTTCATCAAGAATAGGCCGCGCTATCAGGACACTTCCTTTTCCATCCGGTTTTTTATACCTTATTCGCATCATCATAATTTCATTGGTTTGGCTTGATTGAGAAAGGATTATATCCTGGTATCTTAAAGGCGGCGTCTTACGCGTTTCTTGTTTGAAAGTAGTTGGCATCACCTCATAAAGCGCTGTAATAGAATGGCCTGAACCGAGTTCACCCGCATCTTTGGTATCATCGGCAAAATCCTCTTTTGTCAGTACCCGGTTTTCATACCCGATAAGCCGATATCCTTTCACCCTCAAAGGATTGAATTCAATCCTGATTTTCACATCCTTGGCAACGGTTAGAAGGGTCCCTCCGAACTCGCTCACCAGCGCCTTCTTTGCTTCTCGGAGGTTATCAATGTACATAAAATTCCCATTGCCTTTACCTGCAATTTTTTCCAGCTTTGAGAATTTCACATTTCCCATTCCGAATCCGAGGATAGTCAAAAATACACCCTCGTTACGCTTTTTTTCAATCAGCCGCACCAGTTCGGCATCACTGGATATCCCGACATTAAAATCCCCATCCGTAGCGAGAACAATTCGGTTATTTCCCCCCTCTATGAAATTATTCTTTGCAGTTGAATACCCCAGCCTGATTCCTTCCCCGCCCGCGGTGGAACCGTCTGCGTATAGAGTATTCACTGTGCGTAATATAGTTGATTTATCATCTCCGGGGGTTGCCGGAAGTAAGACACTTGCTGTATCTGCATATACAACAATCGAAACTGTATCATTTTTCCTCAGTTTTTCCACCATCAATCTGAGTGATTTCTTGACCAAAGGCAGCTTGTTCGGCTTAGCCATAGATCCGGATATGTCTATGAGAAAGACCAGGTTGCATGGCGGCAGATTTTCAATCCCGATATCCTTTGCCTGCAAGCCTATATGCACTAAAGTATGATCTATATTCCACGGACATATGGATAGTTCGATAGTGGTAGAAAAAGGATGTTTGTCTTCTGGTGGGGGATAATCATAGTCAAAGTAATTGATGAATTCCTCAATTCTTACAGCGTCTTTCGGTGGGAGTTTTGAGTCTGTAATGAATCTTCTAACATTGCTGTAAGACGCTGTATCAACGTCTATAGAAAAGGTAGATAACGGATTGCCGCGAGGATCCAAGAATTCCGATTCATAAATCCTGTCATATTCTTCAGTATGAAATTGTTTGGGTATCCATATTTTCCGAGGACTACGGGAAAAACCATGCCGCCCGGACTGCTTTTTGGACGCATTTGTTGCGTGCCTCATTTTTTTTCGGCGTGATCTTTTCGAAGAATATCTTGAATTCGCCGTCATCCGCATCGCCCTGGAAATTGATTTTCCGGCGGAGAAGGTTCTCCTTTGTTCCGCCTTTTCCGCTATTTTGAGATCCCAGGAAGGTTTCTTCGAGGAAGCCCGGCTTGCCGATTTCCGGTGTGTTTTTTTAACCGGCGGCGTAAATTCCACCACTGATTCCGCTTCGAGCGCCTGTTGATTTTTTTGCACTCCACATCCCGCTGTAAATAATGCTATTATTGCCAAAATAGTAGTTCTTGTAATCATTTTTTTCTCCCTGTTTTCTACCCATCACTATCATTCCCAGCTCACAACAACCCTGATGCTGAACTCACGTATCTCCGTTCTCGGGTCCGCAAGCGGATGTTTCTTCAATTCCTGAATGGTACTCATCCTGACTGTTGGAAACCGAAGCTCCACGCGAAGATTGTCTTCAAAGTCCAAAGAGGAAGCATCAAGCGCTTCAAATTGTGTTTTAAGGTCTTCAACCTGATGCGTCAGGTCCGTTTTGCCGACCTGTCCCTGAAACTGTTTGCTTCGGGCCTCAAGTCGCCTCAGTTCTTGACACAAACGGACAAACCCTTTATTACCGTCCTCTTTCAAGAGAAATGGGTTTGCGTAAGTAATCTTCTTTGGGTCTCGATCGAGTTGCTTCAACTCAACCTGTCCTGCACGATTACTGAGGACCAGGTAGCTGCCGGACAGGAACTTTCGGTCCTCTTTTTCCCTGAGAGAAAGGTCATATCTCATGATTTCCCAATTCTTCGTCGCGGTTTCGATTCGCTTTTTCATTTCTTTCCATAACATGACAAACCTCCCTAAAATAACCGTTTCCGGTGTTTACCGGTTCAAAACTTACACCTCTCCCTTATGCAGGCCGCCACATAAACGCCGACCTTTTCCGCCACGGCCGCGTAATCTTTCAACTCGTCATCAGGTACACTGATTACGGTATCCACATGTTCTTCCAGGCCCGTATCCCCGGAAATGCCTACGGCAACGAGGGTGGTGTGGAGCTTCCCCGACAACCTCTCATACGCTCCCTGAAAACAGGCGCAAACTTCTTCCTCGCCGTCTTCTTCAGTGTAAAAGCTCCTATTCCAGGCCGCATCGCTAATCAGGATCAGATAGATCATATTATCCCCTGCCAGCCGTTTGGCCTCATTCATGATGAATAGAAGGGACAGGGCGTCCGACTGAACTCCCGTCCCGGTCTCGGGCAGCGATATAAGCGCTCTTACCGCATCGTCGGAACTGACGGCCGTTGTCTTTTGAGGGTGATAAATCCATTGAACGAGCGGCCCGCTGATGCCTTTCCGGACATGGCCGCTGTGGTAAAGCCCGGCCAATATCCGCATTTTGCTTTCAGCCGTGGATTGCAGAAATGCCGCGGTCAGGATTTTGACCATTTTCATCTGGTCGCGGTTCAGTGATCCTGACCCGTCACATGCGATAATTAGGAGGGGAGAACCCTTTGGATCAGACCTTTCCCGCGTACGGCAGCGTCTGTAGATGGCGGGGCTGACATCCGCCAGGGCCAGCCTTCCTGGATCGAGCGTACCGCTGGTCCGGAGGCGGCTGGTTTCGAGCGTTTGCCGGATACCCGGATAGAGGTTTTTCTTGAGGGCGAGCGTGATGGGCCACGCCTCATACAATAGTTTTTCACAGGCAGTGAAATCATTCGAGAGCGCAATGACCCTGTCAAAGATCTCACCCACCGTTTGCTCTCCCCCCATTGTTGTTGAGACCTCATGTCGATCCGCGGTCCCCGCAAACTCAACCGGAACCAGTCCAATGACACGGGTTTCATCCATCATGATCAATCCGCCATGCTCGGGCTCTCGGAAATCATTGATTGAAACGGCGTCAGAGACACGCTGGACCGGGTCCTCAACCCCGCTATAATCCGGAGGGGAAAGGGCTTGTATCACAGGGACATCTTCCAGGGAAATCCGAGGCCCGAAGACCTCGTCTAATACGCTCATGGCATGTTTGCGGTCTTCCATGCTCGCGCTGCCGAGCAGGGTGCTCAGGGCCACTTGTTGCGGGCTCAGGTGCGGAAGGGCGCCGCACATCCGCAACATGGTTAGATAGCCGTACAGGGTGGGGGGCGCCACCGATTGAAGGACTCCCTCTGAGCGGCGCCGACGCACGGCGTGTCCCAATTGCACAACTTTCATGATGAGATCATTGTCAATTTCCATCGTTCATTTTCCTTGTTGAGAATATGCTGAAGGGCCTGGAACTCCTGCTCGGGGTTCAGGTAGTCTAATGTCAGGTTTACGGAGAAACGACGATTGAGCGCGTCATCCAGGGTTACGAGGGTATGGTCTGAATCCTGCCCGGCCTGGTAGTTGCTGTCCGCGACCCAGGCGATCTTTCGGCCGTCAATCCGGGACCCATCCGGAAGAACGATATCTCCTTTTGTCATAAGGTTTAAGAGCCCGCCATGAACGCTCGATGAATGGACCCTCCCCATCTCACGCAGCCAGATAAGCGGGTAAGCGTCCCCGTTTGCCTTTGAAGCGTCCTCCAGGGCCACAACAAGCCTGCTCTTTTCGTCAAAGGTCGTACCACCTTTCAGAGCCCGACGATAATAGAGCTCGCCGGGGGCCTCGAAGGTTGCCATTTCAACCGGATAAAGACGGAGGGGCCGGACCTCAACTTCAATCCCTTTGCAGATCCCTTGAAAGTTCCCGGGCACGAGATAAAGGGCCTCAAGCAACGACGATTTGGCGGATCCGGTTGGACCTGATAAGTGGATGAATTCATAGTGGACGATTCCGGCCGCCAGTATTTCGATCGCCCATTTGGCCAAGAACAGTGGGTTTTCTCCGGGTGCGGGCAATAGCGCTATGAGATCGTCCGGACCGGCCTGCCGGTATTCATTCGGTTCATTCACATGATAGATCTTTTTTGCCATGGATTATTCCTTCTGTTCGGGTCCACAAGGTTTTTACTGATTTGCACCTCATTCACTGTCAGAGGTAAACTTGAAATCTTACCCTCTGAATCTACCTCCAGCAGGGATTGTGCCAAACAAGACAGGGTGGAAACAATCGAGGAAAAACAAACGGTTACGACTGTCAACATGATTGATGGTTTTCATGGTTGAGTTGACTTGCACGCCATTTCCGGCTTTATCGACAACTCAATCCGGAACTCGCCCTTTCCCACAACCGCTCCTTTTCACAGAGAAGACCGCAGGGATTTGAGGAGGCAAAGGACGACCTTCCGGTTGCTTACACCTTCCACTGGAAAGAAAGTTCGGATCACCATTCGACTTGACCGTGACATTGTCGATTGGTTCCGTTCCAAGGTAGAGGAACAGGGCGGAGGCAATCACCAGTCGATGCTCAATGACGCCCTCCGCACATACATGGAGCGTCAGGAGCAGTCCCTCGAAGAGGTCCTTCGTCGGGTTGTTCGAGAGGAACTGCAGGCGACTCAATAGCGGTGATATGCCAAGCTGCTCAAATTTTCAATTTGTCGCCCTCGTTCCCTCGTTCCGTGTAGGAACGTACGGAATACCGGATTGCCCATTTAATGATTGAACTCTATGCTGGCCTTTGATATTTTCTAACCCGGCCCAATCACATACACTATAATGGCCCTATACAGGGAGTGGCTTCCCACTCCTTATTGCCCATCTGATCCATTGACCGCTGTTGAAGCCGGAGGGAAATGTATATGGAAATAAAAGCATTGAAATTTATGGCCGACCCGCCGGGGTCCGAACCTGAGCACAGTTCGTTGGAGGGAGAAAGGCCGCAGGAATTTGAGAAGGCTAAAGATGACGATCTGCCGGTTGCCTACCTTGTGCCTTTAGAAGCCCTTGAAAGATTCCGTAAGTTTACCGACCTGATCCTTGATTTGGGGCAAAAGCATAAGAAAAAAGATTTGGGCAGTTACCTCCTTGACAGGGGAAATGATCGAGTCCCCATCATCGATGGCGACTATAGTGCATCCGGACAGGCCAAAAGAAGCGTCAGGGAGTTTCTTGTGAGGGCATCGGATAAAAAGGAGCAAGCTTTTTACATTATCGGGATAGAAGAGATGCTTTTTGATGACCTGTGGGAAAAAGCAGGCAGTGAAACAACAAACAGACGATACGAAACGCGGAAGGTGAAAAAAGCGCAAGAGCCCGCCAGTTCATCTGACCTGAGAACATCTTCATGGGTTGTTCAAGAACTGTTGAAAAAATGCTCAGTTCCCTCTGATCTGGCTGATAGTTATGTGGGCGAATCGGATCAGACCGTTTTTGTTCGAGTTTTGATCTCACTCGCGGCAAAGAGCCATAACCCCGTCTTGATTATCGGGGACACCGGGACCGGAAAGGAAATCGTTTCCAGGGAAATTCACGGAAACAGTCTCAGAAGTTCTAGTCAGTTCATTCCTGTAAATTGCGGCGGAATACCCCGGAACTTATTTGAATCGGAGCTTTTCGGACATAAAAAAGGTGCTTTTACGGATGCTATACAAGACAAAAAAGGACTTTGGGAAGTTGCGGGTAACGGAACCCTTTTTCTTGACGAAATAGGGGACCTCCATGCTGAGCATCAGGTGAAGATCCTACGCGCACTGGAAGAAAAGAAGATCAGGCGTGTGGGGGACACCAGGGAAATTGAGGTCAATGCCCGCGTCATTGCCGCGACCAACCAGGACCTGTTCTCCATGGTCCGGAACGGAAAATTCCGGGAAGACCTTTACTATCGTTTAGCCATATTGTTTATCAATACGCCCTCACTTCGGGACCATCCTGATGATGTGCCTCTTCTTGCAGACCATTTCTGGAAAAAGGCGACCCAGGACAAACACAGAGTTTTGCCGCGTGAAATTGTAACAGCGCTTCAATCGTACCCGTTGCCGGGCAATGTCAGACATTTAAAAACTGTTCTCGGGCGGCTTAATGATATGTTCAGGGCCGACCCTTTGACAGTACGACACCTTCAGGCCGTACTCGATATGGACGGTCAAAGCACTGTGACCGGTGAAAGCCCGGTCTCCGAAAAAGACATCATGCTTCACAGGGCCCAGTGCCTGAAGCATCTGAAACGAGTCCATGAGGTTGTCAACGCCATTCAATTCACGCTGCAACTTATTCTTGAGAGCCATAAGACCGACGGGAGCGCTCCCGAACCTGACCGCATATCATTGAGTCTCCGTTTCCAGGATCTTGAAATGCTGTGCAGAAACCAATTGCTTTTCTATAGTCAGAAATTGTCTGATGAAATATCCGGGCTAAAAGGGAAAATCGGCTATCTGCTGGGCGTGCTCGATAACGATTTCAAGGGAGCGGAACAATATTGGGCCGTGGAGATGTCCGAGGCCTTCAAACAGGCGCTTTCCGCGATTTTCAAAGAGATTGAGAACGTGATGAGAGAGAAATAGGACGCGGATTTGTGCATTTGATTAAGGTTCTCATAAATCTTCAAATTTTAATCTTGCGTATTTTGCGCCTCTATGCGGCCAAACTTACATGGCTTTGAAAAACGATCGGAGATTTGCCGAGGTACAACTGTGTGCCATACTCGCACGCCTATTTTGAGGCTGCAACAGAGAGGTTGCTGGGGCTTTTGAAGGGAGCGCCGGATGAGAGGGTGTAACATGAGGTGCCGTTCTGAACTCTGCCTCATTCCTTTGATGATTATGCCTTGCTTGATACCGGAACTACCGCAAAATTCAACTGGTATGTTTTTTGCTGTATGTGTTGTCAACTGTCATTAAAATCTGAAACTCAACTTTGGTACTCATCGGGTAGGCAAAGTGGAAATACATCTGCTGCTTTATATTGGAGCGACGAATCTATGAAAATATCGATATTTCAATCTAAATTTATCTAGGGTACCCCGGGTGCACATTAGCTGGGAAGTTACCTGGCTGATGTAGACTTGAGATGAGGAATTGAGCTATGGGTGACTCCACAGTATCAAGAGCGGGCAAAACCTTTCGAATTTTCGTTAGTTCCACCTTTAATGACTTGAAGGCTGAAAGTAATTGACTGAATGGAGAGGAGACTGAACTAATGGTTGATTGGAGATTTGAGACGGTTGGGATAGCGTTTGCTTTCTCGGGATTGTATGCTTTCTACATTTCGGGTTTCATTTCAAGCATGAGTCGGCGCGCTGGTTGTATCTCCTTATTGCTACTGCCTGTAGTTTTTCTTACCTTCATATGGCTTGCTTCCAAAGTGCCATTTGAACAAACGTCTAGAGAAACAAGAGCGTGCTACTTATTGTTTGCTGCACTAATCACCTTCTTAGCTTGGTATAGAAGTGCCAAGATAAATCTTTTCAGGCGTAAAGACCAATATGAGCTTCTACTCGTTATCTTAGAACCACCGCGAAGTCTAATTGGGATACTTTTGCTTTATTAGTTGATACTCATGGTTATATTTGGAGGATACTTCTGGAAGTTCGTACAGTTATTTTTAAACTGATGGCAATGTGGCAAATCTATCTGATGGGTAGAGGAAATTCATCCAGTGTGTCTCATTCTTGGTCTGGATGGCTACAACTCTGTTCTCCACGATCTGAGGATTAAGACGGCATCTATCATCTCTGCCCGTGGGAGCATCCGGAGTCTCTGACAAAGTCATTTCTCAAAGGGAAAATGCAACCCTATAAACTGAATATTCACTGTTTTTGCTTCTGAAAAATGACCGTTCACTACAATCATAAAAGTCATATGCCATGTCTTACCATATCCGTCAGAAACAGCGGATGCACCCCTCTGCCGTAGTGAGCGTATTCCTATGGAGGTTCCTGGCTGTGTAACAGAATCCACTGACCCTTGGAAATTGCTGAACTACATGCACCTTCGCAGCAATCCCATGATCGTCCCATTTGCACTGAAAGACTGAATTTTACACGTAAGGAAGGCCAGACCATGCAAAATGTCAATAGACCGGTAAAATGGGAAAAGGTTTACATATTCATTAGCAGTACGTTCAATGATATGCACGCTGAACGAGATTTTCTCATAAAACGTGTCTTCCCAGAACTTTCAGAATGGTGTGAGAGAAGAAAGCTTCACATGGTCGATATTGACCTGCGATGGGGCGTCACCGAGGCCGATGCCATTCAGAACAAGAGTGTGGTAGATATCTGCCTCAAAAGGATCGATGACTGTCGCCCGTTCTTTGTCTGCCTCCTTGGACAGCGGCGGGGTTGGGTACCAAAGGTCGGAGAAATTTCGTCTAATACGTTTCAGTCCTTTCCCGAGTTAAGAACCTGTGTGGGAGAGGCATCTATAACCGAGATGGAAATCCTTCACGCATTAATTTGTCCTCTCCACGGCCATGCGCCGCGTGATCCTGATAAACCTGTAGAATATTATAAACACGTAGAACATGCTTTTTTTTACCTACGTGAACCCTCTTATCTGAAAAATCTTTCACAGACTCCCCCCTTGATACGTCAAACTTACACTAACAATTTGATAGAGAACCTGTGTGAACGTAAAAAGGCAGATGTATTACTTCAAGACTGGCGTGAGAACGTCATACCTGATACCGGTCGCCCTGTGCGGCATTATCAAGCAAATTGGGACCGATATAGATCAACTCCCGAGTTAAGCATTCCCCTCCAATGTCCTTCATTAGATCCGCAGAATATTAAAAAATGGAAAAATGATTGGTGGAAATGTGCAAAAGTGAGAACTCACGGGTCTAAGGTATCTAATCCTGCTCGTAAGAAAGCGGAAATATTCAATGATGATCTAACCAAAGGTAGGCTGGGCAACTTCAGTTGCGAAGGCAAGAAACTGGATGAAGCTATTCTAAAAGACCTGAAGCAGGCGATCGGAGATCGCTTTAAGAATCACCAAGAGACTGACGACCAGGATGACCTCCAGAATGAAATTGATCAACAGGAGCAGTTTGTTTTCATCAACAGCGAAGGATTTATCAAACGAACGGGTGATTTCAATACGCTTGATGAATTCGCCAAGGGTAGCTCAAACAAAAGACTGTTCGTGTTGACTGCGGAAGCTGGTTCAGGAAAATCCGCCTTGCTGGCAAACTGGGTCAACTATTATAGAGACCAAATAGGAAATAGTTCCAATGGATTATCTGACTCCATTCACTTTCGATTTATCGGCGCCAGCGACAGATCCAACACTGTTCATGATCTTTTGCGGTTGTTGCTGAGAGAGATAAAGGAGGTCGCTGGAAAACTGGACGGGGAGATACCGGACGATCCTTTGAAGTTGCGAAACCTGGCGCTAGAGCTACTAAGAAATATCCATGAAAAGGGAAAAACCATCATTGTCATAGATGCCCTCAACCAGCTTGAAACAGGATTGTCTGATTTAGCTTGGTTGCCAAGGGATTTACCCAGCCATATCCGACTGATTGTCAGCTTTAAGAGCGGGGGAAAAAATGGCAATGCGGTTTATGAGAGTTTCAGGAAAGACCCCGGGATAGTATTAGAAGAAGTGAAGCCTTTCGATAATAAGGACGATCGCAAAAGGCTCATAAGGGAACATCTCTCCCAGTATCTCAAGGAACTGGATAAACAGCATATCGACGCCTTGATACGTTTGCCTGCTGCGCAAAACCCCCTTTACCTCAAAATTATGCTGTCGGAACTGCGTGTATTTGGCTCTTTCGCCAACCTTGCTAAAAAAATAAAGGCTGATTTTGGGGATAATCCCCTTTCGGCCTTTGTTGGTGTGTTAAGGCGGTTGGAGGGTGATCCTGCATATTCCCCCATCAATCCCAAGCAGGCAGTTCCCCTTATTTTTGGGTTGCTTGCCCATGCACGGCACGGCCTTTCCGGCGACGAATTGACCAGTCTTCTTATGCAGGCACTTAACATGAAAAACAGCAATAAAAACAGAGAAGCTGCATCGGATACTGTTTACCTCTTTCTTCGTCAGGTCCGGCCTTTCCTTGCCAGACGGGATGGGCGATTTGATTTCTTTTATGAGAGTTTCAAGGAAGCTTCACTGGAACGTTATGTTTCTGAGACAGAGGATAAACATCCCAAACAAACAACGGAGGTTTGGAACATACTGCTGGCTGACTACTTTTGTGAACTTCCATTGTGGGAGATGAACCAATTCATCGAAGAGAATGGATCTAAAGATAATTATCAGCCCAATCGCCGTAAAATTGCCGAACTGCCCTATCATCTCGTGGAAGCTGGAGAATGGGAAACCCTGAAAGATACGTTATGTGACCTCGGGTTCATAGAAGCCAAGTGTATGGCAGGGATGACTGTGGACTTGCTGAATGACTATGAAACTGCACAGAACAAAATGAGTGGTAAATCTGTGCGGAGACTCCAAACCACAATTGGTCAGTTCGATCGTTTCGTGAAAACGGAAAGTCACACCCTGCATCTCTATCCTGAATTGACATTTCAACAAGCAGCGAACCAGCCGCATGGAACTGCCCAGCGGGAGATTGCTGAGCAACTCTGGAGAAGTGGCCTTGAACGGCGACCGTGGCTAAGGGTAATATACCGAGAAAGCGGTGTCGTTGGGGGGATATCATTTCCCTGTGAAAATCCGCCAATTGACTCATCAATTTCCGATTCCGGCGGGAGATTTGCAGTTTGTACCGGCTCTATTCGGGTATATGAGGTCAAATCAAGGCGTGAAATTTTCTTTCTTCCGTGCAGCCCCAAAAGTACATTTACAGCCATAGCCTTATCACCGGACGGAAATAAAATAGCCTGCTCCGAGTATTTCAATGATGATAATGGTAGTGTATGTTCACTCTGGGAAATTAAGCCCAAAAGAAAGGTAGGCGAATTAATATGTGAGGGACTAAGGGTCTCGTCAATTCGATTTGCACCGACGCTCAATGATGAATGGCTTGGCATAGGAGGTTCTTCTGACTATGGTGGGGAAGTGGCGGTCTTGGATATCTCCGGTGAAAAGCCCGGCTTTAAATTTCGCTGGCGTAAAGAGATTCCCGGTGCGGTTGTCCGAAAAATAGCAATTTCACGCAAGGGCCTTAGTGTTATTGCAGCACAAGGGGATGGAATCTGTTCTTTCTGGGCAAGCGGTAACGGAATTTTAGAGAAGTCGCCCCGTATTCATAGCGATGGAGTGACAAATCTATGCGTATCAATGATTGGAGATGAAATCAGCACAAGCGGCAAAGATGGCCTTTGCCGTGTATGGTCTTCGGATCTGAAATGTCGGCCTTCGGGTCGGTTTCGTCGGTTTTTGTTTAAGCCGACGAACTATGAAGAAATTGAGTTTTTAACCCATCAAGCTACTCCAACAGCAATTGCTTTTCTCAATGAAGAACACATTATTTCAGGTGATATCGAAGGAAATTGCTATATCTGGAGCCCAATCGATGGCATGTTGCTGGGTACTCCTTTTTCTGCAGAGGGGGAGATATCAGCGCTTGTACTGTCTGGAGACGGTAGTCATTTGTTGGTCGCCTCTATTGGGAATAAAGCTTGCCGTATTTTTGAAACTCAAACCCTTTTAGATGCGGCTACTAAACACCATGGGGATGCGGTTTTTTTGCGTTTCCTCGAAAATTCAAAAGAGCTGCTCATAGCAAGAGGACATGGACATCTGCAAGTTCTCTCCGTAGAAAAGGAGATATTGAACCAAGCCCGTTTCCAAACGATAAGTGAAGCGCCAGAGCAATCCATTTGGGCTGTTTGTTCGAGTGGACGATTTACGCTTGCAGTTGACTGTACCTCACGCTGGAAGATTTTTGATAAAGAGAAATTTACCGAAAAATCCGGCAGATTCAAAATACCCACAGGTCCGGGCACTTTAGTTAGTATATCACCAGACGGTCAATGGGTATGTTTATTTTTCAGGGAGAAGATAGAACTGATTTCAGTCCACAACAATAAATCCATAATAAACAAGCTTGCGATGGTCCCGGGCGCTATGAGGCTATTGAATAACTATATACTTCGTGTGGTGGGTATAAATCTTCGAATGAATAGGTTTCCTTCAGGATGTATCATGTGTGTTGACATAGACCTGGAAAATATGGGCCGTGTTACGCTCATAGGCCCAGTAGAGGAGCAGTCGCCTCGAAAAAACAACAGCTTTATTCTCAATGAAGCGTCAAACGATTTCATTTCGTGCGGAGAAGTCTCTGGTGGTCGTTATATAGCCGAGATATGGGGCCAAGGAAGACATTGTTTTTCAAAAAGAGCGTTCTCAGAAGCTGTCAAGGTACACGATATGACAAGCGACGGCAATTGGGCACTGCTTTCACAACCATCAAAGGACCTTTGTCGTGTTGTCGATACAACTAATCCTGATCTTAAAGACAGTTGGTTATATCCCTTGCCGGAATCAATGGTCTGCGCAGCAATCCAAGACAAGGGTGATTTGATTGCATTAGGGTACAGGCGTGGGGGCGTAGATATTCTACAAAGAATTTCATGAGAGGAGATAACAATGTTCCAGATTATCAGAGACCGCCGAGAATATAGTGAATTAAGGGAAGGTATAATCCAAAAAGCAAAACTTCAATGCCAACAAGTGAATCATCCCGCTGACGAAATACTGATAGATGCCTTCAAAAAAGCGAATATTATGTCAGTTGATGGTGCATCCGTTAGGGGGCCTTTTGGGAAAACCAAGCTTCGAACACCCGGAGAACTCAGATTTCTGCTTGAAATCATGCTTTCGTGGTCCCCGGAACTTTCGGCTTATATAGTTAATAACCACATCATTAAGGTACTTTCTTCTTTTGACCTGCCTGTTGAATTACAAGGAGACATCATGATGGCTTTCGAATACGCCAATTATGTCTTGCCGCAAAAGACAGGTGAGGCGGCACGTCATTTGGCCACTGCCTTATGCGTGATGCCTTCGCTTGGTCGCGCACGTGCCACGCTGAAGAATTTAGGTTGCCCTTACCCAACCAAACCGCTCCGCAAAAGCCAAATTGAAACACTAAAGAGGCGGTGGCCTCTTCCCGAGGATGTGATATCATCCGAAGCGTCTTCGCGTCTGGGATGGAATGAAGAAATGCGCAATGCCGTTTTTGAAGAGATAGAGAAAATCGGCTCTCACGCAGCCCGTCTCTTGCGAGTCCAAGCAGTTCGAAATATGAAAAGAGAACCTCTCAGACGCTGGAAACAAGCGCCAAAACCCGAGGCTGTTGAGCTTTTGCAGAAAGGGATGGAATTGGCGAGTGCGAGCCGGTTTGAAGAGGCAGTTGATGTTTTGAACCAGGCAGGGGAAGTCGATCCCTTGGTGCTGCCGGATGTACTAAGAAACAAGGCTTGGATACTCTCAAAACAAAAGAATTATGAAGAGGGTTACGTCTTGTGCTGCGAGGCCCTTGATATCGATCCTGAGTATGCTGAAGTGTGGTATCTCTTCGGGATATGTTTAGCTCAATCAAAGCATTTCTATGAAGCATTTGAAGCATACGAAAAAGCAAAGTCTCTCGGTTTTGAAAGCCCGGGACTTGAACCTAATATGGCCACTTGCAGGCGGGCGATTTCCGATGGAATGTGTTTACCAATATATAATGAGGGGTTGAAATGGCCGTTATAATGTTGGAGCTGAATTGTCTGAATCGATAAGTCAAAGAAAATATTTCAGAAAAGGGGGGGTTACTCATGGGATTACTTGACGCCTTCAAAAAGAAATCGGGGGCAACTGCGAAATGGACCGGCAAAACATACAAATGTCCAAGATGCGGAAACGAGCTGACAACGTTCCTCTGGACAGATATCGAGGAGATGGCAAAGGGCGGGGAGGGATACGTAAGATGCTCGGCTTGTGGGACAAAAGTGTGTCTTCCACAATAATCATACTCACTGGGCGCTGCTCGCAGAGTGATCTGATCGTTGAAATATGAATGAAATTTTACTGTCGGTACATCACTATTGAGAAGTTCTATGCGTGCGGATTCAGCCGCACGAAATTGGATATATCGATTCAAAAAGAGGTTTCACATGCCGACGAGGCTAAATTTGGGCCTTTCTTACGAGACCACCTCTTTTAGCGTAGTTGTTCGTGTTCATTTGTGTTTTTCTATGTCCCAAGCAGGGCTTTACGGGAGGGAATCCGCAGGTTCGCCTTTTTGTAACCTGTTGCTGAAATTGAAGGCTTGAGGATCTTGAAGCGAACTTGCTCAAAAACTATAGGAGGAAAAGCCATGAAGAATGTCATCGTAGCGGGGGATTTGGTTGGCGATTATAATCTGGTGAAGTATCCGGGAACGTCGGCTCGCCACCATGATTTGCCGCCGGACACGGTCTTGGAATACCGAGAAGGCGGGGCCTGGTATCTCGAAGACCTCATTACACTGGCATGTAGTGATTTAGACCCCGACGACATAAATTTACATGGGACCAAAAGAGTGAAAGAGGATTCCGATGGTAAAACTTACCTCATCAGCAAGGCCTATCAGATCTGGTCCCTGGAAAGAAAAGGCCCCGGTTCAAAGGCAAAGGAGAAAATCTGGCGGATAAAGGAGTTTTTGGGCTGTAATCCGTGCAAAAAGGATAAAAAAAGTGAAAGTGCCCCTTTGATTCCGGAAAACCATTCGGCAAATCCGGTTGCCCTGGTTCTGGATGACCTTTCCCTCGCCTTTCGGTACCAGGAAGATCTCTGGCCTGAGGCGTTGAAACAAGGGAGGGCCGGGGATATCGTAATCAAGACCTCTACTGCGCCTGACAGATCTCCGCTCTGGAATAATCTTCTTAAGAATGAAAACGCGGATCGTTTGACAGTGGTTTTAAATGCCTCCGTCTTGCGGGAACGAGGCGCTGCTATCTCTCAAGGCCTGTCGTGGGACCGCACCATTGAGGAAGTCGTCGGGGAATTCGAGGACGGAATTTCCAGAAGTGATCTTGGCCGATGCCGGCGAGTGATTGTCCTTTTCGGATACGACGGGGCAGCCGCCTTTACGCGTGACAAGCTGAAATATAAAAACTCGAAGTTTGAACGATCAGAAAGACTCCGATTTGAGCGCTTTGTATATGATCCCGAGCATCACGAGGGTACCTGGAGGTCCAGACGAACGGAGCACATGTTCGGTACAGGGGGCCATTGCTACTGCCGCCATAGTGCGCCACCTGCTGCAGCCCGAGGACTACCCGCTTTTTATCGCCCTTGGCCGGGCATTATCCGCAATACAGGTAAATCACGAAGACGGAGCGGGGCCGCAGGACAGTTTCAATACGGACGCCGCATTTGCAAAGATCAAGAAAACGCTTCACCCAACCGATCCTAATCAAAAGGAACCATCCTCATGATTTTATTCCGCTTATCCGGAAAGTTGGCCCGGTTCTTTCCCCCACGGTTTGCCCATAGACAAGACGCATACAGCGGGGCGGGGCAACCGGTCCGACTTGCTTCGCGACCTGACGGGCGAGGGTTTTGAGTATGTGGCGGCCAAAGCTGCCGAAATCGTTCTCCATGGCCCAAACCAGGCTTTGGAGGCTGTTCCCAAGGCCCGGTATGGAAAATATCTGACTGCAGACCGGGAAGAAATCGAAAGGATCAATGCAATCCACAAGTTGTTCCGCACTTATGTGGAAAGCCCGCGAGACAACAAACCACTGTCAATTGCCGTATTCGGCCCCCCGGGGTCCGGCAAATCATTTGCAATCAAGCAACTGGCCTCAACCGTTCTGGAAAACAGCGTAGCCTTGACATTCAATCTCTCTCAATTGCGGACGGAAAATGATCTCCAGGAGGCATTCCACAGTGTCCATGACCAGACGATTCAGGGCCGGATACCGCTGGTTTTCTGGGACGAATTCGATGTGAACGATCTCAAGTGGCTCAAAGAATTCCTCGCGCCGATGCAGGATGCCGAATTCAACGAAGGGAGTGTGACGCATCCTCTTGGAAAGTCCATTTTCATATTTGCAGGCGGCACATGTTCGTGCTTCGATGAATTCAACCGATCAGAGCATAAAGGCAAAGAAGGGGGTGATTTCCGAAATGCAAAGGGCCCCGATTTCATCAGCAGATGGCGTGGCTTTGTCAACATCAAGGGGGCCAATCCCCTTCCACCTCTTTCGCATCACAACAATACCGCCGGAAATGCTGAAGAGACAAAAGTGTCCTACATGGACCTTGCTCTCCACGACCTGGCCCATTTAGTGCGCCGGGCGATCATTTTGCGGGTGGCGTTGGAGCGCTACCACCCGGACATCATTGACCCGGATACTAAGGCGGCAGCTATCAGCGCCGCCGTTGTGAACGCATTCCTCCGGGTGGAGAAATACCTGCATGGCGCCCGTTCACTGGACTCTATAGTAAGCATGAGCCGCGTAGTTCATACCCGATACCTCAGCGTTGCCGATTGCCGGGCGAGGATCTGTTGCAGTTGCATGTTACACCGGATTTCCATGACCATATTAAGAAAGGTCAGTTGGAGGCGCCCCTGATGGAGATCCTGGCCGAAGCTTCTCACGAAGCCTGGATGGCACAGAAAATAAAGGCCGGGTATATTTGGGGAGCTAAGAGCACTAAAAAAACACACCCCCTACTTGTTCCCTATCGGGAACTCGAGGAGAAAGACAAGGAGGGCAACCGCAAAACAGCCCGTCTGCTACAGAGCACATCCCTAAGCATACCTTACCAGTCAAAGAACGTACCTACGTGAAAGATTGGATCAAAGATTTTGCAAACCGTGTAGTGTGGGAATGGGGTCAGCCCTTGACAGAGGACAATTAGGCCCTGGGTTCCTTAAGCACCTATTTTCGCAGAAGATCCTCTCGGGAAATTTTCAGATGAGAACAAATGGCGGCGCTAATGTCCTCGGATCCGTGTGGCCTGAAGCGGTTTTCAATGAGACTAAAGTCTAATATGAATTGTGCCGGCCTGACAAACAACTCCCGCCCCATTCTAATGTTCCACAAAACTGCCTGAAAAAAATCAATCTTTATTCTGAGAATGAATAGTGGCCGCACACAGCCCTTCCAGGGCAAATACCACTTTAAAGACCTTTCCGTTAGCCGTAATGGAAGATATCCCCGGCGTTATGCCGAATCCGTTTTTGTCCTGACCTATGCCGAGAATGATTCCAGTTCGACCCTTTCGCCTAAAAAGCAGATCTGAAACTCGATATTCATCCGACTCCATCTCGCGGATTTCTCCATTCCTGCAATCAATCACACTGGGGCCTTCGTTGCATACAACGAGAACCAGGTTTTTTACTTTTCTTTTTCCAGCTCTGGCCAAATTATAGATCTTCACGTTTCTAACCTCCATCAACCTTATTCCAAAGCCTATTTTGATTCCCCTCTTTTTTGAAGTTAACTGTTCCTTATTCAGCTGATTGTTGCTTAAAAATTCAGGTCTTATCTCCGTGGCGGTCAGTTTACCATGCCATATCGCAAGCTTTTCGACCCATATTCGTTCCGTTGTGTTTGCCCTTTCCGTAAGATATTTCATCTTTCTGACTACGCCGGGAGGATCCAGCATCGGATCGAGGAAATCGCGTCGTTTTATATAGTCATGCATATCGCTGTACACAGCCATCAAATAATCTTCCCAGTTGTCCCTGGTGATCCTCAGTTCACCATATCGCCGGTAGATATATGCCAGTCGATCATTCATGTCGTCCAGTTTGTATCTGGCTTTCCGGGACGCTATTTCTGCTTGCAGTGCTTCCTTTTCCGCAATTACGATCTCACATCCCCAGGGGTCTGAACGCTCTATCTCCGCCTCGCGCTCGCGAATCTCGGATTCGATCCGATCGCAAACCCTGGATAAATCGATTCGAGATAAATCTATGCCCATTACGGATCATCGGCCTCTGAAAGTTGAAAAAACCGATTGAGCGGACTTTCCCTGCGGCGTAAACCCGGTGTCAAATTTGCCGCCCGCATCCATTTTCGGGGACCAGAGCCAGAAAAAGACGCCCTTGAACCATGGCTTATCCCTGAATGCCTCCAGCACGGCCCTGTAGCACCTTGCCTGGAGCCTCAGGTTGCGGGACCTTTGCTCCTTATACTCCCAGGGTCTTCGGGCTGAATAATCTGTTGACCGATACCCGATTTCAGTGAAAAGCACCGGCTTACCCACTGTTGCCTGCCATTTTTCAAGTTCCCTGATCCAGTTCCGTTTCCTGCCCTTATAGGTGAAGTTCGACCAGCCCATTTTGAGTTCTTCAAGGGATGGGTTTCGCTTCATGCCTGAGGGGAAATAGGCATCGATCCCTACGAAATCCACCATGTCCCACAGGCACACATTCTCGTAATTGTCCCAGTTGGCAGCGTATGTAATCAGCCCCGAATAGACATCCCGGACCTTTCTGATCACTTTTTTCCATCTTGCACTGTGTTTCCTGCCGATCAGGCTCTTGAATTCTGTCCCGATAGCAAGCATCTCTACCCCGTGGGCTTCAGCCATCTCGGCATATCCGGTAATAAACCGGGTATAGCTTTTGAACCAGGCATCAAACCATTGGTCTTTCTGCTCCTTAGTGGCGTTCTGAGGCGGTCTGATGGTCCCCCGCCATTCGTCATTTTTCAGATCCACATGCGGTTTCAGCATCACCCGCATGCCTTTCGAATGAATTTCTTTGATAAGGGCCGTCATCTCCCGCGGCGTGTGGCTTTTTCGCTGAACTGGTCCGATTTCGGTAGAATTTGCGTTATCCATATACTCCGTGTTTACAATGGCTACTGCGTTGAAACCGTTCCGCTGAAGGGACGTGACCGGGTCCTCTACATCCTCGTAATCAAAAAAGACACTATTGCCGGTACACACAAAGATACCGGATTTTTTAAAGATCAGCCCCTCATCGAATTTGATGGGAAAGGAAGGCGATGATCCGAAATATTCCCATATCTTGACACCGTGGGGGTGATTTACCTTCCAGAATTCAAACGTAGCATCCCCTTTACACACGATATCCTTCCACCCGAGGTTATCAACCCATATCTTTCCTGTGATATCAGCGGTGTTGTTCCTGTTGAGGCCGAATTTAAGTCCGATGAGAGCCACATTTCCCGGATCAAAGTCCGAATCGGCGTATCCGTACGGCGGCGCCTTTACCCCTGCAGCGGATTCGGGGACCCTCATGCTCACAAAGCTCCACTTACACTCCCGGACATCGCCTAACTGCCTCGCTTTCGACCGTGAACTTCTCGTGTTCCTCGAATCTCTCTCTTCCCTCCAAATGTTGTGCCAGTTGCCGTAAAAGGCGCTCCATACCTCTTTGCCATCCTTGATTTTCACGCTTTTCATAAACAACTGGATTCCATTCGGGCCCAGTCGATTCCCGCCTGTTCCTTTCCCGCAAAACACCACCGCGCCAACAGTTTTCCGCGAGAGATCGATGCCGAGAGGACGGACATCGGCATTCTTCCTTATTTTTATTGGATATAACGCATCGTAACTCGGCATATACCTCAAGTCCACAAACACCTCCCCGTTTCGATGGGTTTTGGTCTTACCGAGAATGTTCAGGGTCAGTTCAAGGGAGCCAACCCCCCTGAAGGGGTTGTTGGAGGTGATGGCAGCCTTTGTGATGCCCTGTGAGTCACGGTACGTTTGCCTTTTCCACGCGGTTGTGTATGGGTAATCGCCTGTTGTCCAGGAAACGTAATTCACCCCCTTGCAGAACGGAAAGCCTTTTTTGCTTTGAATTTCTCGTGGGCTGCCCGACGCATGAACAGTTGATTCATTTTCATCGTGCTTTCTTTTGAAATCGCCGGCACGGCTTACCGAAACACTCGAAATCATCGCGGCAATCAGCAGGGACAGCAAAATGCGCTGTAACTGTTTTAACCTCATGATCAATCCCCTCCCGGAATTCGTTTGTTGATACCCCCTGTGAGGGTTCACCCTTCAACACTTGATGAAGGATTAAGCAAAAACCATACCGGGTGATAGGGAAATCCATGAATACTGTTATAAAACAATAATTTATGGTAAAGGTGTTCTGGGATGCTGAATAGATAAGATTGAGTTTGTCCGTATTGGGAAGTTGTTTTACAAACTCAACTCGACGGAACGAAGAGAATCAAAGATTATATTTTTTCCGGGAGATGTTTCTTCATTTCCCGGGCCACCAGCTTGTACGCTGAAAAGATTTCCCCATCCTCCTCTTTGGACCGGGACCGGTCAAAAATAGCTTTTGCGCCTGAACTCAAGGCGCCCTTCATAACATCAGGAAAGCTCATGTTGGTAAGGGCGATTATGGGGATATTCGGATGATCGATGCAAAGCGTTTTCAAGAGGTTCAGGTAGTCGTCCCTTTCTGTTCCGGCCAGATTCAAATCAAGAATAATGCCATCGGTCCGGGCGCTGATTTTTAGTTTATCAATCGCTTCATTTTCATTCTTTGCGGTAATGATTTCGATTTCAGCGCCCCTAAAGACTTCCTCGAAATCTTCCTTGAAATGTTTGATATAGAGCGACAATCCATTTTCATTTGTGTCCTCGGCATGGTCGTCAACCCACAGAAATCTGCGTTTAGTCTCCGTCGTCCGGCTGTTCATCTTTTCTTATCCTCCCTGGCAGATTTACGGTAAATGTTGTGATAGTTCCCCCATTTTGCTTTTCTGAATCTACCTCAATAGTTCCCCCATGTTCAAGTACGAATTTCCTTGCCATATACAGGCCGAATCCGTGAACCCCGCCGGTGGAAAAAGGCTCTCCCTTTCTAAATGTCTTTCTGACTTCCTCGGACAATTTGCCGGTATTTGAAACACTGACTATGACATTTTCACCTTCTTCTTTCATTTCGACCGTAACCGAACCGCTACCCTGTGCTTCATTATGTTCAACGCTGTTGGAGATCAGATTTCGGAACACGCTGGAAATAGCCTTTTTGTCAGTCATCAATAGACAATTTTCCGGCGGCCGGAATGTTATCTCGATGCCCTTCTCTTTAGCTTGCTTTTCGTAAGAGTCGATCAGGGCTTCGATGATTTCAACCAGATCCACAGTGCTTTTTTGAAGTGCCTCGCGCCGCAGCTTCATGTGTTCGAGATAATTCAAGTCATCTATCTGTTCAGCATAACGGGAGAAATTGAGGATGATTTGTTTGATTGTATCATGCAATCCTCTGCCTGTACTCGCTTCTGTCTCTTTCGGGTCCGGGATGGATTCGGCAATCCCCAGAGCATACCTTAGGAGCGACTGAATCGGATTAAGCTGGCTTTTCAGGTCATGCATCATGATCCTGCGCAATCGGTTTTCCTGTGTGGCATCACTCATGAGCAGCAGCCAGCCGACCTTGTAACCATTGATATCTTCAATTGGAGAGACAAAAACCCGGCAATATTCAGCCCGGGAGGTGGTCACACTTCGTTCCAGACTCTCACCGGTCAAACAGGCCTGCTCATATGCGGCAGAGAGCTCGCTGCAATCAAGCGCGGTGACCTCGCGCTGATTGAGTTCTTCCGTCTCTTTATGAAACATCGCCCTGGCTTTTTGATTAATGAGGGATATCCTGCCGTCCTGATCCGTAATCACAAAGCCGCCCTTGAAATTGGCCAGAAATGACAGCACCCTCGGACTGTCGGAGACCAGTGAACTCATTTTACGCTGGAGAGCCAGTTTGTCAAAAAAGACCTTCAGGACGCTTTTCATCAATTCCATATATCCCTGATGACTCTCCGTCGGTTGCCTGTCGAGGTAATACCGCGTAAGAATCAGTGTGGTATGCTCATTGACCACCACTCTGTCCCCGCAGGGTTCAAGAAAATCGGAAATATCGTCAACCCTATCGGTTGAACCAGCAGCACCGATCACAATCGAATCGCTTTTCCAGTCAGTATCGAAGGTTGACCTGGCGCGGCGGCGGTCCATATCTTTTCGAATCCCGGCTACAAGGTTCTGACCGATGTTGACGCCTGCCCTGATAAAGAGCCTCCCGGTTGATGGTGTAAATATGGCGAGGGCTACAATATCCGCCAGTGTTGCATCGAAGATGTGATTTATTGTCAGGGTTACTATTTCACTGCTGTTTTCGCCCCGGAGAGTCAGGTCCTGCATCAATTTGGTAATTGAAGGTATTTCCGTTTGCGCCATGGCTGAATCTCCCTCCCCAAAAAAATATTCACCGGGAAACAGTATGTTTCATCGCCGCGGTTGGCTGGTTTTCCCCATTAGACGACAATAAGATGCACTCAATTTCTCACTTCTAGGGTTCAAAATCAAGAAATTTTGAAAATGAAAAAAGCAACTTCGAATTCTTGATGTTGATTGTTTAGGACAATCCCATGCGCTTTGCCCCAACCTTTTCAATTCAAAGCGCATTACTGCTTCAGCTTGCCATATTGCTCATTGGGAGAATAATGTAGCCGATGATGTTTTTTTATTGCAAATAAGTGAAATCTTGTATAGTAATTTCCAGAGATTGAGCCGATTGTTCCTTAAAATCTGTGGAGGTTTGGATTGCAATGGAGTGTCATACAGACTTCACAATTTCACCGCGTAGGGAATTTAAACTTCAAAGATCGCGAGATTCAATCGTCCATACTCTCGTGCTTTCATTTTTCTTCCTTTTTTTGGTTCTGGTTCCGGGCTGTGGCACGGAACCGCCGCCGGTCGAGAAACCAGCGGTTCCTAAACCCGCCATTCAAAAACAACGACCTGCGAATTTTGTGGTATGCATTGATAATTCCAAAAGCATCAAGGGCCAGGAACAGGTTCTCATACGTGAGGCCACCATGCTCCTGGCTGACCTGGCCGAGGAGAATGACCGAATCTCGGTCATTACCTTCGGGAAAAAAGCCCATCTTATTGCTTCCACCCATATTCGCAGTGACCAGGACAGGATCAAATTCAAGAACCAGGTCCGCCAGGGTGTTGATTTCAGCGAAAACTATTCTGATATCCGTGCCGCAATCAAGTTTCTGTCGGAAGACCCGAACTCGCCTTTGAAGCAATCCGGGGCCGACACTCATGTGATTATCCTCAGTGACGGGAAACTCGAGCCCGCGGATAAAAATACGCGACGGGCCTTCAGGGAAATGAAGGAGATCCTCGGGGGGGCGCTCGAAAAGATCAATATTCATGCTGTTGTCCTGGGTAACACATACTGCAATGATGTGATCCTCCCTCCAAATCTCACAGGCCTGATTCTCATGAGAGATCTCATCGCCAAATCCCCTGATCGGTTTTTCCATGCGGAAAGACTGGATCAACTCCTTAAGATCGCGGTAAGTATTCTGAGCAGTGCAAAAGGGATTACCTCCCTTGGTGAGAAGGAGAGCTCTAACCAGTTCAAGGTTGACAATAGCGTCGAAACCATGACGTTGATTGTACGCAAAAGATCAACCGATGGATCTGTCCTGTGTCGTTCTTCGGATATTATTATGAATAAGCCGAAAACGGAGGCAGTTGATCATGCAGAATCCATTTATCGTAGCAGCGACTACCGGTATTTTGATCTGATCGTGGTCCGGAACCCAAGAGAAGGCATGTGGTCTGTTGAACTGGCCAATGGCAATAAACCGGAAGTGCTCAGCAAGATTGTCACGCCCCTTGAACTCCGCTTTAGTTTCCGACATAAGTATTATCTTAATGAATCAGCAACCATGAGCGCCTGGATTTTCGACAAACGAACATCCCAAGTTGTCTCCGAGCAACCTTTCACCATAAAGGCGCATCTCGCCAAAGGCGGCAATCTCGAAAACTCGCACGTGTATGCGGATTTTCATACCGACCCGAACAGCGGTCAGTATTATCTCGAAGTGCCCGAAGAAATGCTCAAACTGTTTGAGTCGGAGGGGCAACCCGCCACGTTAACCATGGAACTGATCGCCCAGCGATTCAAATCCAGCAGCGAAGAGATCGATCCGTGGTTCGTCCGTCGTTCTCCCCCGGTTACCATTGAATTTGTCGAACCGTTCGTGAAGTGGGACATGGTGGCGACCGAAAAGTACAAGATACCGTTTTTGGATATTCCATTGAATTTTGGCGCAACCCTTAATACCGGCAAATCCAATTGCCCCGGGTTTGAAGCATTGCCTGTAATTACCCACCAACTCCAACGGTATGACCATGAATCCAATTCTTTCCAATCCGTGACTGAAAAAGTGTTGGAAGGAACCGGCGAAACGGGTAAGGTTCTTTATCAAACAGGAAACAATATCGTGGAAAGCGGTACTTACCATTATCGATACACACTTGCGGGAACACAAAAGCTGGGGGGACTTTTTTCCATTAAGAGCCCCTGGTATAAATTTACGATTAAACCCATATGCGACGGTCCTATTTGCTGGATCATACTGATTCTTATCCTCGGTTCATGTATATGCTTGATTTCCGGTATACGGGCAAAAATGAAAGGAAAAGACAAAATCAAACACTATGAAGATGATGAACTGGTAAGAACAGCCACGATATCAGTACGAACAAAAAAGCACGGGGACTCAGATAATAAAAATTGTTTTGTACTTATTGCAAAGAAAATTTGCTGTATCCGGTCTTATGTCATCTTTTCCGTAATAAAAGGGGAAGCACAGATTAATGGAAAACCGTTACGGGAAGGGGATACGCAAAAACTTATCTTCAGAAAGAAATACGTAATTGTGATCAAAGAAAATGGCCGCACAAGGGAACACGAAATAAAGATAGAAAAAGTGACCTGTTAATACGTAGTGGACTATGAAGGAGGAGGCAATCATGGCAATCGAAAACAGCCCGGTCTTAAAAAGAACCATTATCATCGGATTAGGGGGTGCAGGGGGACAAATCGTTACACATCTGAAACGCTATTTCATTGATGCTTTCGGCGTAGTGCCCCCATGCGTGAAAATGCTGTTTCTCGATACCGACAAGTCCAGGCCCTCATCGAGATCAGTGGTACATGAGAAAGAAATATTTCTGGATGAACATGAATTCCTTCATCTGATTGTTGAAAACCCCACCCAGTTTATTGACAGCAGCGAGGTTGTCCAAAAATGGTTCATCAAACCGGTGCCCATCGGGTCGATAACAGACGGAGCCGGCGCTGTGCGTGAGAACGGCCGTCTGGCCTTTTTCAATCATATTAACACGTTTCTTCAACGAATGAACGACATGACCACGGAACTCACTTCGACGGAGCTACCATCAAAAATGTCCCGGGCAAAGGAAAGGATACCCGGCGCCCGAACGAACTTCGAGCTCTCGGACAGGTCCCGCACTGATATTTACGTGTGTGGATCGCTTGCAGGCGGTACGGGAAGCGGGACTTTTCTTGATGTCGGCATGATCCTTCGGGATGAAATGCAGAACGCGGATATACAAGGGTTTTTCCTGCTCGACTGGATTTACCGGAACAAGGCCTTTGCACTTCGGGTCCGGCCCAATGTTTATGCGGCCCTGACCGAACTGGACAATATGGAAAGCATCATGTATGGGACCCAGGATTTTGTTCCCTACAAAATGAAATATGCCCGTCGGGAAGTAGAGGTGAAGATTCCGCCATATAGCCTTTTTCATCTTGTTGACGGTCGCAACGAATATGGTGAGAATATCTCTGATGTGGGAAAGCTCTGCGCCACGGTCGCCAACACCATCTTCCTCGGCATCGGCACCATGGGAGATCCCATTGCCAGCGTTGCCGACAATCTTAAGCAGCATATAAACACGGCGAACCCTAAGGAATGGAATGGAAAATACGCGCGCTATTCAAGTTTCGGTGTCAGTTCGCTGTATTATCCCGCCAGGGAACTGCATGAGAGAGAAAGCCTTGCCAATGCGCTCAGGTTGTGTCGCGCTGCTATCTCGGAGATTGAAAATAAGACGAGTGATAAGGCCGTTCAAGACCAGGAGCATGAAAGGATTGTGCAGGATGTCGAAAATTTACTGTTAACCTCGCTCAATTTTAAAAAGACGAGCAGCATCAAGAACAAGCTTTTTCCAAATCCACCGAATATCGATGTTGAGATAGAACCCTCCGATATGTCCGAGAAGAGCTTCCCCAGGCAGCTTGAGGAAAAATTGAATGATGCCAAAAATGACCTGAAAGCCAACCTGCCGCTTCTGTTTGACAGACAGGGATTTGCCGACAAGGTGCAAGAGAAACTGAATGCCAGGTTTACTGAACTTGAAAGAAATCCTTCATTCAGCATGGCTGACCTCGATGATTGGATTTATGTTGCAAGCGGCATCGTGGCATCCCGCATAACCGAAATATCCCAGGATATCAACCAAAGGGAGGAAGATGTCGAAAACAAAGAATCAGATTCAATGCAAAGACTGGATAGAGCCAAAAAATCCAGATACATTCCATTTTTCGGCGGGCCCCGGGAAAAGGCCGTCCACGACTGGGAGGAGAACGTCAAAGAGCTACTGGAATTGATTCGCGAAAAAACGATGCTGGAGTTTACCAGGGATTTTTGCGATAAAATTCTTCGCTTCCTCGGCAGTAAGAAGCCAAAAGATATCACACCCCCATCCAAGGTTATGAATTCCCTGCGGACCACATGCGGACAGCTATCAGGAATGTATCAAGAGGCAAATGATAATTTTGATGTCCTGGAGTCGGTCCCCAATCAAATTGTAATTGGTTACGGCAATTGGATTGTTTTGCCTGAGGACAAGGATAATCCCATGACGCCTGAATCCATTGCATTGGATTACACAAAGTTCAAGCAGGACAATGGCATCAATATGGCGGAAGATTATCTTGGAAAGGATCACGTTCCCTTGTTTCTTGATTACTGCCGCAAGGAATTAAATAGCATCAATCATATTGATATTTTTGAGGCAATGAAGACAATCGGAAGAAAACAGGGGAACGAAGACGAATTCATCACCAAACAGTTTGACCATCTCTTCAGACTTTCAGCCGCCCTCTGGAAATTCGACAAGTCCAGGCTCAACGAAATGCGTCAGCAAAACTATGGGAATATTATTAACTTAGGGGTCGAAGACAAGACAACGGGGCAGAATAATTACCGCAGTTTCGTTAAGGCCATCAGTGCAAGATATAATCTGAAACACGACCCCCATTATTCGACCATCCACGACCCTAACAGAATCTGGATGGTGAATTATGCCGCGGCCTTGCCTGCCTGTTTCCTCAGCGATATGAAGCAAAACAGGAAAAAGTATTATGAAGAAATATCCCCATCCTATCATATTGACGCTGACCTTGAGATGAATGTGCCGGACCTGTTCCCGAAAAATGATCTTGATCATATAGCCCTGCGGATTCTGGGCATGGCAATCGTGTCCGGCATTGATGTTATTCACGATGAAAAGCAAGAACCCAGAGGGCATAAATTCACTTTGGATGACGGGTCGGTCAGAAAGATCAACCAGGGAGACCCCTGGGTCTGGAATCATTTTAAGAAAATGTATGATGACATCATCACCCACTACGACCCCAAGGCAGAGGACAACCTTCTTGATATCATAAAGAATCTCCTCAGAGAAAAAGTGAAAGGCATGGACCGGGATGATCTGAAGACATGCATTTCCGATTATCGGGAAAAAGTGAATAATAAATTGGCTACCCGTGACTTTTCACGGTTGTACAGCGCAAAACTAACCTTCCAGGAGATCAAAGAATTGACCAAATTCCTCGATCGTGACGGCTATGCCTTGAACATTGACCGTTATATTGCGGGAAGTTGATCCGGCCATGACTGCAAGACCGTTGATTCTTTGGGGAACTGATGCTCCGACAGGGCTGCTTGTGGGGAAATTTGCGGCTTTCGCTAAGGAGAGAATAAACAACCCCGATCTTCTCAAGGTATTTAAACCTGAAAATATTGGGGAATTTGCTCGGGATTTGAGTCATGAAGCCGCTTCTCTCCGACAATCCGCCAGGGCAGGAAATATCTTTGCAGAACCCGGGTTTGTCTTGATTTGTTCAGCATTTTCTTCTGACGCGGAAATGGGACTGGACGTCCTGCAAAAGGTTTCCGATATCGCCCGGGAAATCCTGCCGGGTGACCAGTCCATCATACTGGTTGTGCTTCTGCCTCCCCAAACCGCAGATGAACAGACGAAAGTAAATACTTGCCGCACGTTCCTCAAGCTCGAAAAACTTATTGGCGCAATTCCGTTCTTGAGTATTGCCTTTGTGAATCAGCTCACGAATGATTTGGAGCAATCCGGGACAACAGATGTAAATGTCGGAGAAACAATTTTCGAACTGCTCTTCCGGCAATTAATAGATCACGATCTGGAAAACATTATCAGCAGATTCGGGCGGCGGCCCTTCAGTAGCCAATACAGGATGAAAGGACAAAAATGTTTCTGCTCTACGAGCGGATTCTGCCGGCTCATTTATCATTTGGAAGAATGTATTGAATATCTGGAAGCAAAATTCCAATATGAGTTGTTTCACCGGGGATTGAAGCCCGGCACTGATCTGAGCAAAAGGGAACGGAAATCCATACAGGAACAGAGCGATCGATTTGTGGATGACCTAACTGGAGAAATTAGTCAATGCCTGACTGAGCCTGGAACAATTCTCGCAGTCGAGTTGAAATACCCGACAGAGGAGAATACGCTGCAGGCACAACTGTCGGAAATAACGAGTTCTATTCAAAAAACCATTTCCCTGAACGAAAAGAAAGTTGAAAAAGAGGTTTCTTTTCTCAAAGACCGTATCGAGCGGAATTTTCTTGATTTCCTGCCGAAAAGCCCCCGCTTTTTGCTGAGTGGGGAATTATATCTAAATATTCTTACAAAAAAGGGGATTTTCCTGCCTTTCCAACAAAAAGATGACACACTCCCCTGCGGAATTCACCTGAAACACCTGAAGCTGGAATCCATCCAGTCTTTCGAGATCTGTCAATCGGCCGGGGAACTCACCGCGGGTTTTGAGGATAAATTGAAAGCGCTTGATACCGGCATCTTAAGCAACGATAAAGAACAAAAGAAATTGACGGAAGAAAGCTATGAAATTGAAAGGAGATACAATTTTCTGCAGCGGTTTCTCACACGAAGAGGAAAATACAAGACTGACAAGAAACGGCTTGAACAAAAACAAAAGGAACTTAAGGAAAATCATAATGCTTCGGTAGAGTCTTTGGAGGATCTGCGGAAATCACTCACCCGGTTCATTCAGTTTATGGATGATGTGGTGCTGCCGCATGTCCTTCTTGTAAAAGTCAACCAGATCTTTGCCGAAGAGGTTGAAAAGTCCATCGGCGTTTTTTGCCGGTACGTATCCGAAATAAAAAAAGCATCAGAAGCAAGGTGGGCCAGGGCCAGGGACAAGATATCTCTGATACTTGAAGCGTCAAACCCGACGGCCGAAACTGTATTGAGCCGGGAAACGCTTGAGATCATGTACCAGCGAATTCTCGACGGAAGGTCTTTCCCGGATCTGGTTCATGATCTATTCCGGTTTGTCCCATCTGAGAACGTGGCGGAAGTGTCATATAAGAGTTGCTCTGACCTTAAAGACCATTACCAAAGCGGTTTTGGCCCGCTGCTTGACCGCATGAAACACTTTTCACACGAAGAGGTCAAACCCGCCCTGAATTGGAACATCCTTGACATTATCGAAATGGGGGCGGGCGAGACACCGTATCAGTATTTAGAAAACAAGCTTAATACAAGCCGGCAATTTCTTGATTTTGCCCCCGGTCATGTTTCCGTGGTTCAACAAAGGGGTTTCATGAATGAAATCCTGGCGGTGAAGACCGACGAAACAATTCAAAGACGACTGACTTCAGATTACAAGCACCTATTTGGAGAAAATATCCATTTTATTGAGAACAAAGATATTTCGGTTATCGATATCACCTGCCTTATTTTCGGTTTTCCGATTTTTGCAATACATAGCCTTACCGACTGTCAAGATCGATTCCAGCAGGTAGAAGAGAAGGTTTCCGCACAATAACGAGAAACGCAAAATCTGAATGGTCACGATGACAAAGGAGCCTATTATGACGGCAAGCGCAATCGACAGAATACAGTTTGATCAGGAGGTTGCCGACGAAGAGCAGATTGATGGCTATAAGAGTGATCTACCCAAATATGAGTTATTTGCAGAGGTCCTAAACATTGTTCTTTCAAGAGCGGTAAAGAACCTTGGGATATTGGCGATTGTCCAGACCAGGGCAAAAGGCGTACCTAACTTTGCTGAAAAGATGATCCGCAAACGGGAGCAGTATCCAGATGCGGTGAACCAGCTCACGGATTTGTGCGGCGCGCGGATCATTGTTGATTATCAAGATGAGATCGAGCCCGTATGTGAATTTATCCGAAGACATTTTGAGCTCCACGAAGCGGAGGATTTGCTGGAACGTCTCTCCGTGGCCGAATTCGGATACAGATCGTTTCATTTTATTGTTTCCCTGAAGCCTGGCGCTTTGGACGACATCCTTCATGAGGAAAAGGACCGCGACATTATCAAGTCCCTCAAACTCCTTTATGAACGGCGCGCTTTGCCGCCAGGGCCGAAATACAAGGCTGAGATCCAGGTACGAACACTTTTGCAGCACGCCTGGGCATCGTTCTACCACGACCGACTTTACAAGGGTGCAGTCGATCCCCCGTCGAGGTGGAAGCGGGATGCCAACCGAATCGCGGCGACCCTTGAAGAGGCCGATGACGCAATCGCTCGAACGGTCAGAGGCGTTGACAATTATAAGACTTACCATGGGGCATACATGAGCCGTGAGGTACGTGAGGCCGAGTTGCATAAACTTGGGGCCGTTTTTCGCCATGACGGGGAAAACATGAGATTGGCGCATCAAATTGCCCGGCTTGCACTTTCGCTTGAGGATTTTCAGCGAGCCGAAGAAAGGCTCGATCCTTTTGTTTCCAAGTGGGAAGAATCGTCGAAAGGTAAAACAACCAAAAGTGCATGGGAGGTGATACGATATCCCGCGATTCCAGAAGAGCAAAACCAGGACGAAATAGAGCAATCAAATTTCAAATTGGAATCGATAAAAGATCCTGAAATGGCCGGAGTTTTACTGGACTATGGATGGTCTAAATGGAAGCGGAAAGATACAATTGGGCGCGAATGCATTGGGTGGGCCATTGCCTTGGACGGCAAGAATGTAGATGCACAGATCGCACTTGCTCAAACATATGAAGGAAAAGAAGCCCTCGAATGTTATAAAAAGGCCTTTGAAACAGCCCCATCTGATCCACGCGCCCTGGGTGGCTTCGTGCAGGCGAAAATCCTCGAAGAACGTAGTCTGGATTTTCTTTCGATTATCGGCCCAAGCTTGGAGGAGGGCATTAAGACCTGCCGGGGACGGGCAGAAGTGGGCGTTTATCTGCCCCATGCTTATTATGATATCGGAATGTTTGCTCTGCTGCTGGGAAGACCCTATGAAAGCCTGTCAGCTTATTGCAAGGCTATTCAAAAAGCCCCCGAATCTAACGAGATTGAAACGGCCCTTGATCGGGTAAAGGCTCTCCAGGAAAAAGCGCCGGGACAGAAAGACATTCAATTTGAATGGATCAAGAGGCTATTGGTATTGGCAAAGGTTGCAAAATTGTGGCAAGCGGGAACTATCGCGGAGAACGAAAAGAACGCAAAATTGAAGAAATCGGAAGCGTTAGAAGAAGACCTGCCTGCACTACAACAGAAACCGGATTCTGAGCAGGACCAGGAAATCACACAGAAAGCTAAGGCAAAACAGGCTGAGGAGCGAAGCGAATTTGAAAAGGTAGAAGAAGCGACCAAAGTGGTCCGTAAAAAGGCTGAGACCGTAGCGACCGAATGTCTTGCTGGGATGATCGTTCAGGACTTGAGACCTGTAGAACGACCGGTCGTGATCGTGGCCGGTGGTTGCGATAAAAAGGTAGAAGACAGAATTCTGGAATATCAGACACTCTTTAATAAGGCTTTTGAGGGCTTCCAAGGGACTATTTTTTCGGGAGGTACAACGGCCGGCATCAGCGGGATCGTTGGAGACCTTGATCCGCCGAAGGAAGGGCGTATCAGGAAGGTTGCCTACCTTCCTGAATACCTTTCTGACGAGACGGAAATCCATGAAGCATACAAGGAGAATCTGTATAAAACAAGAGGAATTGGGTTTTCTGCTCTTGAGCCTCTTCAAAACTGGATAGATCTTCTGGCCTCAGGGATTAATCCCGCGGATGTGAAGCTGTTGGGGATAAACGGAGGTAAGGTTGCGGCATTTGAATTCAGACTTGCTGTTGCGCTCGGAGCAAAGGCCGGGATCATTGCTGACAGCGGTCGGGCTGCGACCGAGATTTTCGAGGACCTTGATTGGATCGACGTGCCCGGATTATCAGGATTATTGAGACTGCCAAACGATACCCATACCGTCAAAGTTTTCCTCCAGGGTGTAACTCCTTCAGAGAATCTGGTCGAAATCAGGGAGAAACTGGCCATAAACATGCATAACAAAAGCTGGAAGGACAAGGAAAAGGGTTATATAAAAGACGACCCTTCTATGGCGGAGTGGGAGGATCTCATTCCCGATTTCCAGTATTCGCTTCTCGATCAGGCCGACCACCATGAGGAAAAGCTCCGGGCCACTGGTTTCGAGATACGAAAAGTCGCGGGAAAAGATGTTACCCCGATTGATTTTTCGACAGGCGAAATGAAAGAGAAAGTCGAGATCATGGCTGAGATGGAACATGCCCGTTGGAATGCAGAACGTCTCATGCGTGGTTGGACCTTGGACCCGGAAAAGGATGTGAAGAAGAAAAAAAGCCCGCATCTGATATCATGGGCGGACCTGCCGGATAATATCAAGGAATACGATAGAAAATACGTCAGAAAAATTCCCAAGGTGCTGGCAGAGTTTGGTTATGAAATCGTTCCTTCAGCAACATAGCCGGGTTGAAAATACCCTGCAATGCCTACTGTCTCAACGCCGCTGATCCGGGGAAATATCCCGGCAGGCACCGGGTCTCTATTTGTTCCAGTAACGAATCAGCGCTTCGTCGTTGCGGAATGCGATTTCGTAGTTGGAAAGTTCCTCCGGCCCAATCCAGGCAAATTCACTGGATTCCCTGTTTAAGGAAAGCTTTCCTTCGATAGCGCACGCCAGGTACAGGTTTATGCAGTGCATACCGCCGGGCTCCGGGGGTAAACTGTCCTGGTAGAAAAGAAACCGCATGGAATTTGAAACAAGAGAAGTCTCCTCGTAAAGCTCCCTGGCAGCCGCCTCTTCCACGGTATCGCCGTAGTCGACCTTGCCCCCGGGCAGACACCACGCGCCAAGGCCATGCCGGCTCTCCGCCCGCTTCAAAATCAGCACCCGGCCAGCCTTTTCGGGAATGATTAAACGCACTATCGGTACGGGATAAGAATCGTTGCTTTCCATTCTACAAACCTTCCTTTCTTTTTTGAGTCAGGCACATCGAAATTATTATTCGAATCTCCCAAACAGCCTTCTTCTCCACCCCGGTCAATAGGTGATGGCTGGCATTGGAATCACGCGGATTTGATTGCGCCCGGTCACGGAATCACGTCAAAATATGTGGAGAGGGCCGTCCAGCGGTTGCCCTCCAGGTCGTGCAGCTTAGTCAGGAGCAGTTCCGTGTCCCCGTCGGACAGAACGCGTGCCGGAGTTTTCGGGTCCCGCGGCAGCCATTCAAACCCCAGTGGATCATCCGTTATGATGGCCAGCAGGTGCTCCCGGCCCGGTTTGCCCGAAACCACGAACGAGTCGTAGCGTGATCCGGGCTGGGGGAGATAGGTGCGGCCGATTCCAATGGATGTGTCCGGGGCGAACCAGGAGGGGCACAGGCAATAGACAATCCCTTCCGGTCCTTCATCCAATAACATCAGATGCCCTTCGCAGTCCGACTCTATGGCCAGGGATACCCGGCTGTCAAGACGATAACCGTGCAGGGCATCCGTTTGAGGGGCGCCGAGTCCTCGCAGGTTTGGGCTCAGGCCGCGCTGAACACGCTCGGCCGGGACCGGCCAGATCTGGTCGGAGAAGCTCGCGAGGGAACGTAAACCTTCCAATCCTCCCGTTGGGGCCTTGGTTTCCATGATTGATGCACCCTCAAGCGGAGAAGGGATCATTTCCCCGCAATGAACCCCGGTGCGGGACAGCGCCTGAAGGACATCGGGCGCCCACTGCCCGGAAGGTTTGTCCATCACCTCGATCCACTGCCACCCCTCCAGCCAGTATTGTACCTGTTCCGGAAAACTGATCTCTCCCAGCAAGAGCGGTAAGTAGGGGCGGTCATACTTCCATGCGAGCTGGATTTCCTGTTTTACGTTTTTTGACCTCAGGGAGCTGTCGGAACAGATGAGCATGAGGACTTTGCAATTCTTAATGCCTCTGACAATCTCCGGCCCATAGTTTTCTCCACCGAGTATCTTTGTCTGGTCCAACCAGCAACTCACACCCTCATCCTTCAAATGCCCCGCGATCTCAAGGACACGGTCCCTGTCCCGGCTGGAATAACTGATGAATACCTCTGGGCTGCTTGACTCTGAGCGGTGCGGCATTGTTTGCGCTCCTGATTTTATTAGCTTAACTTAGCGAAGTATTGCCTCAAACCGATGAGATGCCGTGATTTTGCATGTTCCACAAAGAATTTTTACTGTGCTGTGCTGAAGCTATTATGTACCATATGGCATGGCAATAAAAGGGAAACAGAGTATATTGATGGCACCCTGTTTGACAAAAGGAGACCGCATTCTAAAGATGCCTAATCACGCGCTCATGTCGGTCCTGGCGGATCGCACCCCTTATAGCGATTTAATCTATAAATAAAGCCCCAGATTTCGTGTAAAGCCGTGGCTCTTCTGCCCTATCGCGTAGTCTGATCATTATTAGTGCGGCCAAAGGAAAACGAGGATGAGTTGTCTGCTTTTCTCACTTCCTCGTCCGAGGGCTGAGAATCAATCTATCCGGATGGGACTTGTCGATCCGGTAGACAAAATGGTCGAGAAAGCTCTGGCCCAGGAGCCCATCCACATCCAGGGTAGGTACATCCAGGACCACCGCGTCGATATTTGAGGCCGTTTGGCCGAAAACTGACATCTCAGGAATAATCAGTTTGCACCTCCGGATCCGGATGCCGCCCGCACATGCAGGGAAGATGAATACTCATTCAAATATTTTCCTGTTCCAAGCGTAGGATATGAAGCGCACCAAAAGTATCCCTGATCGTGACCACCTTATTGCCCGCGCTCCACGCGTATTGCTGGATCTCAGAACCTGGCCTGTATTCCGCGATGTATTCCATTTCTGGAAACGATCGAATGATCAGGCGGGTTTTCGATAGAACCATGGACAGTTTCGTACCATCAGAGGACAGAGCGCATTTCCCAGGATGACCGTTTCCCACATCAAAACGACTGACCGGCCGCAGGGATTCACGCTCCCAGAGAAACAGGGACCTGTCCGTGACCGAACCGAAAAGACGATTGTCGGGACTGAAGAAACATTCCTTAGTCTTTCCGCTCACAGCCGGATTCCGAAGAAGTTCCCTTCCATTTTCTGGGTCTATCATCCTGAAATACTGACCCGACTTTCTTTCTCCGATAAGGAGAAGTTTCCCATCCAGGGGGGAGAAGGCGGCCCGGATCCACTTGGTTCCTTCCTCCTCCAGGGAGAAACAAGAATTGTCCACTCCTGCTCTCCACAATTGAACAAGACCGCCTTCAGCGAAGAGAACTGCCCGTTCCCCCTTCACATCCAGACAACCCCCGACAAAGGAATTATCGCAGCTATGATTCATAATGCAGATTCCGGAACCGGCCTCCCGGATTTCGAAACATCCCGCACCATCCGCGAGCAAGATGCGCGAGGCATCGCGGGAAAAGGCACAAACACGCGGATTTGAAAATGGGATTTTCGATACTCGCCTGACGTTGCTTTCTCCCAGGCGCAGTAAGTCAGTACCCATTTCCGCCTCGAGGGCTATAAGGTAATCCTCATCGTCCACCGCAACACAGGCCCTTAGGCCCTGCAGAGCACCGGGGATTTCCCCTATCATCTTCCCTGAGGGCGACTCGTAAATCCTGGCAAGGGACCCCACCCTGCCGGGATGGTTTTGTCTGTATACTCTTCGTCTGTCCGCCTCTATCAGGCTTACCTTCGCGGTATCGGTCAGGGTTATAAACCGGCTCCCGTTGTTTGAATAAACGCATTTCCATATATCGCCTTCGGGAGGGTCGATTTGCGCCAAAACGTCCCCTGTTTCCGAATCAAGTATCCGGATCACATCGCGCTGCCGTCCGGGCTTGGGTCCGCTCTTTCCCCAGTTTACCGGCCCCATATCATGTCCCGCTGAAAGGACGTTTTTTCCATCTGGAGAAACGGAAATACAATTCAGGCTGAGGCTGTAAGGATCAAACCGGCTTCTAAATAATTCCGGGCCAGAGGACCAGAGGGTGATGTAATCGTTCTTTTCCAAGAGACAGAAAACATCTCCCCAACGGGCAAAGTCACAATCTTCGATTTTGTGAATCGCCCGGTTCAGGCATTGCGCCCTCTTTTTCCCGGCGGTCTCCCAGATGTACAGTCTTGTGGCATCGCCTCTCGTTGTAAAAAGGATCTGTTTTCCGTCGGGAGACAGGAGCATCTGCTCGATTCCCAGATCGCTTTTCCCATGGATTTCCTGGATTTCTCTCCCGCCTAGCATGTCCATAAGAAAGATCCGGGCCGTCTCTAGCCCCACCACTATATGCCTGCCGTCCTGGAGATAACAAACATTGCTTACATTGACCTTCCCGCCCGGTTCAAAGGCACTAACAGCACCCGTTTGCATGTCCAGGATCTTCCAGTTCGGATACGCCATAATGAGAACGCTTTTGCCATCGGGAGAGAAGCTGAGATTCCTTGCTCGCATCTTATCCAGGTCCAGAATATTTTCCAGGTTCCCGGTTTCCAGGTTCCAGATTAGGGCTTTGTCTCCCTCCAGGAGAGCGGCAATTCTGTCTCCGTCGGGAGAGAATGAAAAGCAGTATACCCGGGAGAATTCGAGGTTGTTGTGTATCTTTCTCCCTCCGGTAGCTGCATTCACAAGAACAAGAGACCCATCTTCCTGAAACCAGGCAATGCTCCGCCGATCCGGCGACATCGAGAAAAAGCTTGTTTTATCCTTTATTGCGTCTTGGTCCTTTCTGCCGGATTCATCAAGATCCCAGATCTTGATTTCCGCCTCGTCGAGAGAGACAACCCACTTTTCATTATAGGACAGGGCTGCGTCACGGATCCAGTCCTCATGGGCTCCTTTTATGACAACGCGGGAAACGGTTTCTCCTTCCAGGCTTAGGACAGCCAGGTCACGGCCGTAGTAGCAGGAAAGGACAAACTTTTTTCCCGTGCGGGAAGCGAAGAAAACATCATCCTCATAACTACCCTCCGCTTCGACTAGTGTATCTACTTCTGGATCCCAAATGCTGAATTTTCCCCGTTCCGACAATACTGCGATCTTCCCTCCATCCCCGGTTACCGCACAATGCCTGACCGCACGTTTCAGCCCTGATTTCTTCTTCACTGGTTTTTCCGGCCGTTTCAGATCCCAGATCAGAACTTCCCCATAGCCAACCCCTCTGTACTCACCCCCGCCGCAGGTAACCAGCCGGCGGTTACCGGGATAAAAAGCGGCGCAATGCGCCCGTGCCCTGTGTCCGTGTCCCAGGCAGAAAATTTGTTTACCGGTCCTTCCGTCGAAGATCCTCAGCCGCCTGTCCTTAGTCCCCACGGCAAAACGCGAGCCGTCCCGAGAGAGGGATACCACGCCGATGCTGCCTGATTCAGATTCATATTCATACCCTGCCGGCTTTTTCGTGGCCAGGTCCCACAGGGTCAGTTCGTAATCTCCGATCGTGAGAAGCAGGGAATCGTCGGGATAACAAAGAATCTCGCGGCAATAATGTTCAAGGGGAAATCTATCCAGTTCCCGTCCGGTATTCGGATCACAGATATGCATGACTTGACTCCTTCCCGCGTGTTTGCCAGCTGCGTCCTTACAGTTTGCGGAGACAAAGAGACGTCGACCGTCTCGGGAAAACTCGCATGTGCTTAGGTTATCCCCCATACGAAGTGAAAACGTCGAGATGTCACGGCCGTCGGCTGCATCCCACACACGACAGACATGATGCCCGATAAAGACCCCTGCAAGGCGCCGTCCGTCCGGAGAGAAACTCATCCCCAAAAGGGTCTTTTCCTCCCCCTCCAGTTCCGCGATCTTCTCGCCCGTCACGGTGTCCCACACGCAAATCTCCGTCGGCTCTCCCCGTGCCTTCAGCCAGGATTCATCTCCCTGCCTTACCGTGGCTGCTACATACCGTCCCGCCTTGTCAACGGTCCAAACATGTCTTAATCCGGCCTTGATGTTGAACCGGAACCTGTGCATCAATTGGCCCGTTCGGCAATTCCATACACGGAGACAATCATCATCTGTCCGTGTGATGAGTCGCCTGCCGTCCGAGGAAACACGGCAATCGTAAACAACAGAGCCGTCATGTTCCAGGTAGTGAAGCGGGCCGCCGACTTCACAATCCCATATGACGGCGTTTCCATCTTTCCCGCACGAAGCCACGCGCGTACCGCAGGGAAAAAAACAGCAATCCCCAATCCAGTTTTCATGCCCCTTGAAACAATGAATCAACTCGCCGGTCAGGGCATCCCAAAGCAGGAGGTCACCGATCCCCGGGTTCCACTCGCCTGAACAGGAAACAATGCGCTGGCCGTCAGGGGAGAAATCGACTCGGCGGACTCCAGCCCAATGCCCGAAGCCGAGTGTCGCCTCCGACCCGGCCGAATTCGCCCGCCATACCCGGATGTTTCCCGGCGCATCAGCGGTTGCCAGGAGGGCGCCGTCCCCTGAAAAGGCAAGTGGATCCTGGTAACCGGAATCGCCCCGGACGGTTGTTCGTATATCCAGACTATCCGGATCCAGGTAGTCGATCCGGAAATTTTCACCTGCAGTCAGAATTGCTTTTTTCTCCGGAAGGAGGATTGAGCATTTTCTGATATCGGGAAGCGAGCGCCTGTGATTCAAAACTTCACCGTTTTCAGTGTCCCAGACAATGGCCTGGTTTTCGTCAGAATACAGAATGGCCCCGTCCCCTGGCAGAAAACAGATATTGCGTTTCCGACGTTTCGGCGGAGCCTTGAGTGTCATCATAAGCGGGGATTTTTTCTTTTCCCGGTTCAGTCGTTTCAGCCAGGGCCGTCGCTGCTTTCCAGCATTCAGAAAAGACAGTGCGATCTTTTCGATCATGCTTTCAGGAGTACTGTTTATGGCCCGCTGAAAGAGAAGACGGGGATCCTCGACCAGGATCGCGATATTGATCCGAAAGAACCGGCGCAACTCTTCGGTCGTCGCTTTCATGACATTCGGCAGCCCGGGATGATTCAGAATATCGCTCAGCTCGGAAACCAGGTCATACACCATTTTGCCCCGGCACCGGGCGTCCAGGAAATCCAGGTCGCGGATCGTCGTCCCCAGTTCATCCCACAATTCCCCCCGAAGCAGATGGAACAGCAATTCATCACCCTTGCGCAGATCAGGATTCACACGATCCCCAGACGGGCCGGTGAAATTGGGTTTGGATAGAAAAAATACGGCCAACCGGCCATACAGGGCCTTTCTATCTTCCGGAGCGTCAAGGTAACGCCTTCGGACCGCCTTGAACAGGCTTCTATGGAAGAAATCCAGTACCTCCTCCCTGTACTGCATGTAAGGGCGCAACTGGCGAAGGGCCGGGAACAGGTTCTCCGATTGAACGGAGGTGGACAGCAGTTCCTTAAGTTCTCTTTCGGAGAGGCCCCTTCGGGCGCAGGCCAGAAGCGACAGAAGATCCCGGACAAACTCCGGACCGAAATCCTTCTCGATCCGACTGATAACCTGGAGAAAGATTTCGGTAACAGTGTCGCCATCCTTCGGGAAGGCCCTGATCCGGGCATTCAGTTGTTTAAAGGACCCGAAGCCCCGGAGTTCCTCCAGCGCGACAATAAGAAAGAGTGGGTTCATTGTTGCCGGATTATCCAGCAGGAGTTTCTTCTGTTCGTGATCGAGCGTTTTGGCGGAAAGCGACGGCACTCGGCTTATAATCTCCAGGCGTTCGTCAACCGCCAGCGGGCGGATATCAATGCGTTCATGAGGGCGCTTGGAAAAGGCCTGCAAGACCTGCCCCCTGCCGGCGGGATCATCGATGTAGCTGACCACAAGGCGGACGTATGGAGGGAGATTGCGGGGAAGCCAGTTCAAGGATTGAGCGTTGTCGGTTTCATCCAACTCGTTAAGAGCATCGATGACCAGGATAACTCGGGAATTGCGTGACGTCTGCTCCAGGATTTTCCGGAAGGCGTTGATCAGATCATTGATGTCTTCCGGAACCGGCTCCAGGACACCGAAAAACTTCCCGAGCAGAAGGCAGAGGCGGCGCAGCATGCGGCGAAGGCTGATGGAAGCCGGTCCGGCACCGATGAAATGTGGAATTACAAGTTGACCGGAGCGGCCCGTTCGCCTCAATGAGTGAACAAAACGGGCCAGGGCGGCCGTCTTTCCGGAACCGGCGGGACCGGTAACCAGGCAGGGAAGGCTGCCGGAACCGGAAGCAAAATTGCGCAGTTTTTCCTGGATGTCCTCCCTGCCGACATATACGCGCAGCCGCGATTCCATGAACCGTTCCTGAATATCCTCTTCGGCGGCCAGGGGATCGGTTACAGGAGATTCGCCGGCCGTTTCCCCAAGATGGTGTTCCTCTTTGATTGCCTGCCAGAGCTGCTTGAGGATTCTTTCCCCGAACGCCTCAAGACCCACAAGGCGGCCAGCAGTTCCTGTAGAAGGATCAACAGCATTCGTATCCCACCCCGCAGGATAGGGATCCATAACGAGGCAGGCACCGGCACGGATTTTATCCTTGAGGCGTTTGAGTTTCTTCCTCCTTTCCGCGGCTTGTGCCTCGGCTTCCCAGGGGGAGAGGTTTAGCGTTTCCTCTTCCGTGGGTCCTTCCATGTATATTGACTGCTTTTCCGGGGACAGGAGCCCGATGAAACCCGGGTCCCGGAAGTAGAAGAAGGCGAGCCCTTTCATGTCAGGATTGCGGAGCACGCCATGCACGATTTCCAGTTCCGTTATCGAGCGCCCGGTTAGGGACTGAACCCAGCCATACTTTGATTCTTCCAGGTCCGGAGGCGCGAGAGGCACCCATCCGTAACGTTCGCCCAGGATGCCGATGAAGTAGGGCCTGCATTCGTCAATCTGCCGCAGACACAAGTCGAGGGCCAGGTCATTTTCCGCCTGCTTTCTTGTAACTCCCCACCTGAGATCAATGTCCACGAGGTGAATCCTGTGGGCAAAGAGTTTCTCCCGGAGTTCGGGAAAAACCACTTTAATAAGATGATCCCGCTCGGCGTTCATGTCACGAAACGTCGAGGAAATGAACACCTTGATTGTCTTCCATTTTAAAAACATGATCCGCTCCTAAAAAAATCCGGATTCAACGTATCCTTATTATTAATAAGACTCCGATTGCGTAACTTCACCCCCGCACTTGTAGAAATGCATGATGATGTCGGCCCTGCCTTTCAGTCCCATGAACAGCAGGAGGGCCCAGAGGCTCCGGGAGAAGAGACCGCCGAAGTACATTCGCCTTTTTGTTCCTGGTTACCTGAAACCAAAATGACATGTGGTATATAACTCACGTAACCGACACCCCAAATTACCAGAAAGCAATTTTTATGCCAAGGGGAGTTTGAAAAATAGCCGCACAAAAGGCACAAAAACTAAAATAGAACGCGGATGCACGCGGATAAACGCGGATTTGACTTAGTGTAAAAGCCCGGTTATCACGTAAATCCATGCCTGCCCCGCGGAATGCGGGGTTATCCTGTCGGATTTTTCCTGCTTCATCCTTTTTGAATCTTACAAATGGAACATGTATAAGACCTGAATATGAAACCGGAAGCCGAATATTTACCAACACGGACAAAAGAAAGGCCTCACACTCCGAAGAGATCTTCAAGTTGGATAATCCGATTGAAATACTTCTCCTTTTTGAGGTCCTCCGTAACATCCGAAGCGGTAATCAAAACGGTCTCTATGGTGAAACGCTTCGGGTTGGCGAGACCCTGCCGCTTCTTTTCCACTTCAGCAATAATGCCTTTGCCGATTTTCCGGTCTTGAAATTTGATCTCGCACAGGGTAATGACCCTGTCCGCCCTTACGAACAAGAGATCAATCTGATGCCGCGCCTGACCCGGGGCTTGCGAAAACCATGAACCGCATTCATAGTTGACGGCAGAGAACCCGAGTTTTTCAGCGACAATACGGCTGTGTTGGAAGCATACGGCTTCAAAGGCCAGACCGCGCCAGACGTCATGCCTGCGGTCAGGCGCAAACCGGGACAAAACCGGCTCGGTCGTCGATTCTCTGATTTTTTTTAACGAGGGCTGAATGAAACGAAAATAGAACAGCAGGTAGGGGTCTACGATCCGGTACCGGGTAACCCGGGTGGCGCGGGGCTTGTCAACCGGAGTGTATCTCTCCACAAGCCCGGCCATTTCAAGATCCTCGAGGTATCCTGTTACTCTTCCGCCGGAAGCCAGGTTGCACGCCGCCTGAAGTTTTTCCCGGGAGGCGAAAGAATGCCTTGCCAGGTGCATCAGGATTCTTCTGTAATGCTGATTTGTTCCAAAGTGACTTGCGAAGATCCTTTCAAACTCATTGACCAGATATCCGTTCCGCGAAAAACACAGCCGTTCCAGATTAGCCATTACGGACTGAGACGGGTCCACCATCTCAAGATACTGGGGGACACCCCCCAGGGCCATATACAGTTCGACAACATCCCGCAGAGATCTCTTTGGCTGAAACACATTCCTTATTTCGGGCAGTTGCAGTTGTCTCAGGTTGATCTCCAGGTTAATGCGGCCATACAACGCCTTTGATCGGATCACCTTTTTCACGAGAAAAGAACAAACGGACCCGCAAAGCACCAGGTGCACCCTGTTATTCTTCATGAAGTAGTTGTCCCACACATACTTCAGGTCGCTGACAAGCCTGGTCCGACCTGATGCCATCCACTGGAATTCATCGAAGAAAACGACGACGGGTTTCTTATTGTCTGCGTATTCCGACAGATAATTGGACAGGATGATGAGAATGTCAGTCCAATGGGAAGTCTTTATCAGCCTATGTTCCGGTTTTCCGCTCAATTCGGCAAGCCGTGCCAAGAACTGTCGCTGCTGCTCATTGGTCGGCTGCCCCTCCAGCCCCTCAAATTTGAGCAGCCTGCTATCCTTGAAGGATTCCTCGACAAGACGGGTTTTCCCAATGCGTCTTCGTCCATAGATAACGGAAAGATACGAGCCGTTTGTCTCATTTGACCCGCTACGCAGGAGTGCTTTTTCCTGTACTCTGCCCAGAAATTGCATTGATTTGTCCTTTCGTGTACTTAGACCTGCACGAGAATCACGGCCATTAGTCAAGACAAATTAGCAGCAACGGCCGGGTTTGGCAACAGAAAAACCGGCCATTCAACGGAAAGACAGCCCTGAATGGCCTCCAAAAGATGTCAATGTTTCTATTTCTCCAGGGTCTGCGACTGAGTTAAGGGGAGTTTGGAAAATTGCTGCAAAAAGACACAAAAGGCGCAAAAACTAAAATAGGACGCGGATTAACGCGGATGCACGCGGATTTGGTCTGGTTTAGTGCAAAAGCCCGGCTGTCACGTAAATTCATGCCTGCCCCGCGGAATGCGGGGTTATCCTGTCGGATTTTCCCCTGCTTCATCATTCCCGGCTCTTACGAATCTTCCAAATCTTATGAATCGAAACCAAGGTTTACTCGCCGAATAAAGCGTGCTATTGTATCTCTTTATTGTTTCCTTCAAGGGGTTTTTTTGATGGACCAGGTTTACAATGCGCATGACAAACTGTTCCGGGAAACATGGAGCAATAAGGAGAATGCCCGTAGTTTTCTCATGAACTATCTGCCGGATAATGTCCTTGAACTGGTTGACATGGATTCCCTTGAAATTTCAAAGGATTCCTTTGTTGAAAAAGAACTTAAAGAATATTTTTCGGACCTGCTTTACATGGTCGATTTTAAGGGTGCCCCAGGGTATGTTTATCTGTTATTTGAGCATAAAAGCTACGCGGATAAACTGATCCACCTCCAGCTTCTTGAATATATCCTGAAAATCTGGCGTTTGCACCTGAAACAGAACAAGTCAAAACCTTTGCCGATTGTTATCCCGCTGGTGCTTTATCATGGCCGTTCAAAATGGAAATTCGGCACAGACCTCTTTTCCATGATTTCAGGCCCGTATGATCAACTGGCCGACTACATTCCGGATTTCAGATTCATCCTTTATGACCTGAGCAGATATTCGGATGAAGACATAAAGGGAACGGTACTTTCCAAAACCGTTCTCTTGCTCTTAAAGCATATTTTTGACGCCGATATCGCTGACAAACTGCCGGGGATTTTGTCTCTCCTTCGGGAGCTTATGGATAAATCCACGGGCCTTCAATATCTGGAAACAATCATCAGGTATTTATTCAGCACTATGGAACAAATGGGTGCGGGCGAAATCGACAAAATATTGAAAAAGTCCTTATCCGATAAACAAGGAGATGTAATCATGACAATTGCTGATGAATTAAGGATGGAAGGAGAAAAGAAAGGATACGCTCAGGGAATTCAGATTGCGATAGAGAGTATCCTGGAAAGCATCGAGTTGGACCTTGATCTTAAATTCGGAAAAGACGGCCTGAATTTTATGCCTCAAATCCGAAGCATCAATGATATCAACAAACTGAAAACGATAATGAGGGAGATCAAGGTTGCAAAGAGCTCCGATGATCTAAAGTCAATGCTCAATTAAAGGCTGACTATTTGGACGCGGATTAACGCGGATGCACGCAGATTTGGGCGGGTTTGGTGTAAAAGCCTGGCTGTCACGGGCGTAAATCCTGTCATATCTTCCCTACCCCATGCTTCCCGAGTCTTAAAAATCTTATAAATCTTAATAATCTTCTAATCTAAAATCAATTTATCAGGGTGGGATTTGTTTATGCTGTAGGCGAACCGATCGAGAAAGCTCTGCCCCAACAGCCCATCCACTCCCACGGCTGACTCACCTAGGACCACTGCATCGATATCCCGCGCCGTCCTGCCCAGGACTGTCATCTCAGGAATAACGAGTTCGCGCCCCTTGACCTGTGTTCCGCCCGCCAGGGTAATCCGGATTTCGTCTCCGAGGCGGTCCGTCAGCCCGAGCGTTTCCACAAGGGCCTGGCTGAGTGTGACCAGCGATGCGCCGGTATCGACGATAAAAAAACATTCCTCTTTTCGATCTAACAAGGCTTTTACGATGACCAACCCGGCTTTCCGGCTTTCATGGCTTTTAATGGCGTAGGCCCCAAGCTCCCGCCGAATGCTTTGCACCCGGCGGATATCCGCATCCAGCTCCCTGCTTTCGCCCACACTCCGTTTCTTTTGATGAAGGCGGGCATAAAAACGGTTCAGGTTTGCAAAAAAGGCCAGGTCTTCCTGAGCGTCGACCCACTGTTCATAATCTTTCACTTCTTCCTGTGCGTCCCGCTTTGCCGCTTCAATGCTATCCTGTCGGGCAGTCGATTCCCGGTTGAACCTGTTAACTGTTTGGTTATAGGCCTTCTGCCTCTCGCCGTATGCCTTGCCCGCTTCGTTGTGCCGCTTCACCAGTTCATTTCGTTGTGCCACCATGGCATTGTAAGCCCGGACGGACCTCTTGTCGCGCGGGTCGGGTTTGTTCGTCTCAAGACGTTTATCGAAGTCTTTTATTTGTGCCCCAATCCGGCGCAATGATTGCAGTTCCCCGTCCAGTTCAGCCTTTTCCGATTCGCTTTTCTCTTTTTCCGACCGAACCCATTCATTGTAATCATCAACTGATCGATTTACCGATGCATGTGACAGATTGATCGGATCGCTCCGGTAGTAGCGGTCCATGGTTTTTTCGAAATCGTAGAACTGATCGTCTATCCCATGAGGCGCAACATCCGGAATCTTGGCTGGTTTTATGTTTGCGCGTTGGCTTTGGCGCGTTGGGGTGGGAAGGGGTTTTGCCGGTTTCTTTCCAAGATACAGGTATAACGCCAAGCCGCCCCCAATGATCAGGACCGCCAGAAGGATTGAAATGGGTATGGAACCCTTATCCGCATCAAATTGAGGCATTCGGCATGGTACCAGAAACAGGCGAAAATCGCATGCTCTTTTTTGTCATTCGTTACACACTTTATGCCGGCATGAACTCCAGCCGGCACTCTGCCGTCGAGTTATAAAGAAGTCATTTCAACGATATCGTCGAACTCAACGAAATAAAATTGCTTCGGAGTGTAAGTTCGCATTTTCAGTTAGTTACACCGCTTGGCCTGAATCTTGCTGTATCAATAGTCCTAGACTGAAAGCAAGGGACTACCTTTGAAAAATTCACCCGGGTACGCAGGGGATGGGACAATGAGGGTGGTTGCAGTCGAAATAAGAAACGGTCTGATTTTCGATCATATCTTTGTAAGCAGGAGAATATTTATGCCTGATCACGGAAAGAAGGATTCAAAAGAGTTTTCACCCGGGCGGGTTGTCCTGTACGGGGCTGCGATGCTGATAATGTTCTATATCCTGGCCTTGTCCGACGGAAGCCGGTTGCGCGAGATCGTTTTCGAGAGGGGTCATATCCCGCATATTATCCTGCTTGCGTCGGCCTGGGCAATGGCCATCCTCATGGGCAAGCTTCACAACCTGAGGATTTCCGGGAAACATAATGAAGAGATCCGGTCGTTTATCCGGAAGCACTACGATAGGTTTTTGTCTGTCGCAAAGTACGCAGGATCCGAACCTGTGGAGAAATCTGAGGGAAAATGTCTGGAATGCGGGTACGAACGGAAAAGTAAAGATGAAATGTTTTTTTCTCCGCTGGAATGTCCACGATGTGGCGTGATCTATAAAAAGGTGGCGGATCTTTTTTCAAAACAGGAATCGGAGCTTCGCGATTTCCTGAATCTATTGCCAAAAGGCATGGAGGAAAAAAGAATATCTCAGATGGTAAGGGACTGTTTTGAAGTGTCGCCCGAATTTGCCTTGAATCGTTGCCGGATACTGTCCGATCTGGATGCCCAGGATGCAGCCAATTCCTACAGGGTTCCCCAGGCGCTCGCGTGGGCGGTTCCCATGCTTGGTTTCTTGGGCACGGTTTGGGGCATTGCGCAGAGTCTGAGCAATTTCACGGGAATCATGGGCGATGTAAACAACATCGGCCAAATAAAAGAAAGTTTGGGGGCCATAACGGGAGGATTGGGAGTCGCTTTTGACACGACCCTTCTTGGGATATTCTTTGCGATTATCATCACGGGCTTCATGGCTTATCTTCAGCGCAGGGAGAATAAATCTCTGGACCGGTTCGATCGAACAGCTCTCAACCTGATGAAAACCCTTTCGATCCGTGAAAAGCAGCCCCGGTTTTCCAGAATGCTTACGGGTCTTGAAAAACACACAAGATCCCTAGTGGAAGTTGTGAAACAAAACAAAATCACGGCAGACGATCGGAAAGTGCTCGAACTTGCAGCTCAATCCATTTCCGGGTTGGGAGATTTTTCCGGGACGTTAAGAGCCATAACCGGGGCAAGCCGGGATTTAACAACAGCGGTAAAGGAACTCGGCAGGCCCAGGGAATTTCGGATTATCCAGGAGTGATGTTTAAAGGCAGGAGTGATGGATATGGACAGGTCCTCGGGGTTTTTGCCGTTCATGGACGTTTTGACGGGGCTTATGGGTGTGATAATCCTGATCAATATCATACTTTCATTGAGTATGACCGGGGATGAAGGCGTAAAAGTCAGGGTGGTTCCAAGAGAAGAAGATATCGCATGGGATCAAAAAAAAGCTGACCCGCTGTTTGTTATATGTTCCGAGAATCATATTCTGCTGCACAAGACCCGCATTCCAATTGCGGAAGTGCGGATGCAATCCTTTTTTCATGGGGAAGTCCGAATTGCAGCTGACAAATGCGGGCCTAACGTCTATCTACTTGCACTTATCAAACCGGATGGATACAAATCTTTCAGGTATGTGAGAGCAGCGGCCAAACAGTTAGGTCTGAAACTTGGCTACGAACCCATTGACGGCAACTGGGAGATTGTGTACTGACATGGGAAGGAGAAGGGGCACGCATGACGGTCAAACAAACTCCATCGAGTGTTTCCTCGATGTCGTTTGCAATCTTATTGGCGTGTTATTACTGATGGCCATAATATCCGCCCTGGTTGTCAAAGAAAAAGTTTACGATGTTTTTACCCCGATGGAACAGTCTGCGGGTAAAAGTGCGCATTATCTTTTTGCCGTGACGTCTGAAGGGATCTATCCTTTCGAGAAAAACCAGGCGTTCAAAAAATTGAGAAGTAAAAATACTTCCCGAACATTAGCGGTAGAAACGCGATATTTTCATTATACTGCGGACCGTAGCCGCATCACATGTAGAATGAAGGGGCGGTCTCCCGGAATAACAGGGGAAAACATACCCTCGATATTGAATGAATTGAGAAGACTTAGAAAAAGCAATGAGGAAGACGATAGTTACTTTGTTTACTTCGTTGTAAGCCCCGATGAAAAGGCCTTTCGATTGTTCAGGCTGGCACGCAGAGAACTATTGAAAAACAAAATCAGGGTGGGATGGTCCCCCATTGATCCTGAGAAGACTGTTTCTTTTGTGAACTGCGGCATAAAAATATTGCCGCAGGGTTAAAGGGGCGGTCAATCCGAATGGATCGGCTTGAAATGGAAACAACCCTGCGGGATAAAGTGTTATCCGGTGCAATCGGTGCGGGAAAGGAGAAAACAATGAAAAAAGTTATGCTGTTCCTGGTTTTTCAGATGATAGGCTTTGCGTGCGAACCGACGGCATTCAGTGCTGTCGTCAACAGAATCAACCATTCCGAAAAAGACATTTTTACCAGCGGAATGAATCTCGCGTGGATGGACTTTGGAAATGATACGGGCGGTTTTGATGAAGCGAAATTTATTTCCGCCTTGGAAGACATCTCACGGGCTGGCGGGAATACGCTTCGCTGGTGGCTCCATACCAATGGCAGGTACAGCCCGCAGTTTGACGCCGAGGGGAAAGTACGCGGGTTGGGCCCGGATGATATCAACAATCTGAAAAGGGCTCTCGATTTGGCCAGGGAACGTGGAATGGTTTTGTGCCTCTGCTTGTGGTCTTTCGATATGCTGCAACCCAACGCGGGGGAAGAAAACCATCCCAGAAACAAGAAGTTGATAGAAGAGGTTGAATATACAAGGGCCTACATTGATAATGCACTGATACCCATGGTTCGGGCGCTGAAGGATCACCCGGCGCTCCTGGCCTGGGAAATCTTTAATGAGCCGGAAGGGATGACCATTGAGTTTGGGTGGACGCCCGTCAGAACAGAGATGAAATACATCCGGCAATTCATCAACATAACGGCTGATGCCATCCATCGGGAGGCGCCGGAAGCTAAAGTGACCAATGGTTCGTGGAACATCATGGCTTCGAGCGATGTGGACGGGTTTACGAACTATTACAGGGACGATCGCCTGATCGCGGCTGGAAACGGGCTATACCCCAAAGGCACGCTGGATTTTTATCAGGTTCACTTTTTTCCGCAGCACTACGGAGATGCCTATTCCCCTTTTCACCATCCAGCGTCCCATTGGAACCTCGACAAACCGATTGTCATCGGCGAATTCCCCGCCAGGGGGCTTTACGATTTTGGGGAAGGCTACAAACCCGGCACCACCCTGACCACCGAAGAGGCTTACGCGTATGCTTACGATAACGGCTATGCAGGGATCTGGAGCTGGTCGTGGGTCGGTCATGACATCAATGGGCAATTTCAGGATGCGGTCCCGGGGATGCAATACCTCTTTAAGTTTCACCATTGCGATCTTGTCATTACAGACGATTCGCTGATTCTGCCCCTCATCGCTGTCAACGGCCGAGAAGACGCCGTGACGGTTTCGTTCGGAAAACCGGTAACCGTAACTGTTGGGCTTGGTTTGAATGGCCGTAACGGCCAAAATGCCGATTGGTGGCTGGCGGTTATTACGTCTTCCAATACCATCTATCATTTCAATTTAAGCAGTGGTTCAATGGTTCAGGGCCTGTCGCCCACGTACCAGGGGCCTCTTTTTGATTTGACCGATGTTCAATTGGTGAGTTTCTCCAATCTGCCCATGGGAAAATATACCTTCTATTTCGTCGTTGATCTCAATATGGATGGAATCGTGGACGCTTGTTCATTGCATTTTGATTTTGTCAGCGTTTCCGTTACCGATTGACGGGAGGACCGGGTGCGGAATTTCAAATTTTGGTCGCCGATTTTTGGTTGCTTCGGTTTCTCTGATGGAGAATGGTAACCTCTTTGTATTTTAATATCTCAAAGGAGTCGAAAATGTCGGGTATTGAAGAAATCTTAGAGCAATTGGAATCGTTCGAGGATGTGAATGATGATGAAAAGCGAGATGCTATGTCTGAAAATGATAGCGTGACAGCCCAGGTTGTCAATAAGATGATCGCGGATGCTTACACGCGAGGCGCTTCCGATATACACATCGAACCTCGTCAGGGTAAAGCCGATACCATGATAAGATTAAGAATAGGTGGAGCCTGTCAGATTTACCAGACTGTTCCTCATGCATTCAAGCAGGGCATTGTTTCACGCCTGAAGAGCATGGCGGACCTGAACATATCCGAAAAAAACAAACCACAATATGGAAAGATCAATTTCAGGAAATACGCACCCTTGGATATTCAACTCCGCATCGTCACCATTCCCACGACCGGGCAAAATGAAGATGTGACAATGCATATCTTTTCCAGACGTGAACCGTTCCCTCTCGATAAGATGGGAATGAGTGCAAAGGTTCACGCTGCTTTTATAGAGATGATTACCCGATCTTATGGAATCGTTTTGGTGGTAGGGCCTTCGAAAAACGGCATAGCCTCGACCCTCCGGTCAGCCCTGGGACATATCAATAAACCCGAAATTAAAATATGGGCGGTAGAAGAACCTGTGGATGCTATTCTGGAAGGAATTCGTCAGGTGGCGGTAAATCCCAAAACAGGTCCTGATTTTGCCGACGTCATGCAGGCGGTCCTGCTTGCCGACCCTGATGCGGTTACGGTCCAGGAAATTAGAAACGGGAAAATAGCCACTATCGCAATTGACGCATCCCTCAGAGGATGTTTGGTCCTTTCCAAACTCCCTGCCAACAGCGCGGCCGAAGCCGTAACAGGTATACTGGAAATGGGAGTGAGCGCCCGCAATTTCTCAAATGCGTTCCTTGGCGTTCTATGTCAGGTTTTTATCAGAACCCTTTGCACCGAATGTAAGGAGGAATATCATCCATCGAGGGAGGAGTATGACAAACTGGTACAGGCATACGGTCCCGAGGATTTCGAAAGAGATCTGGCAAAGCCCTATTCTGAAGAATTGAGATTGTTCAGGGCGAATGGCTGCCACGCGTGTGCTCGCACAGGTTATCGAGGCACGACAGCTCTTCATGAACTGTTGCAAGGGACCCCCGGATTAAAAAGGATCATAGGGGAAAATGCCGACACTGAATCGCTTTTTGAGCAGGGCTTGAAAGATGGAATGAAAAGCATAAAACAGGATGGCATTCAAATGATATTCCAGGGGATTACAGATTTGGGGCCGGTTTTAAGGCGTGTTTAGGCTTAGGTTCAGGGATTGAGTTGGGAATAGTATTTCAACTTATGGTCACTATTTTTACATCTACAAAAGGTTGAAGATCCTGATTTTAGGCTTCAAATTGAAACCTGGGACCATACCAACAAATCACCGATGTTGACTCTCTCTGAAATGGGTGTTAGGAATCATCGAATTTCGAACAATTCGGTTCTGTTCAGACCGCAACATAACTGCTATTATTCTCAGGTTTCTGAATACGAATAATCCTTGTAATATCAAAACCATATCTCAGTTTTACAAATTTCTCAGACTTGAATATATCACCAAGTTTTTAACCTGCCAATGTACTGTACCAAAATTTTCGGCATATGAGCCGACGTCTTCACCGCCAAGAAAGACACGTTTAAGATCTATTTTTCGACGGTGGCAAGATCGAGTTACCTGTTCGGCAAGGTATTGGATCCCTTCGGCCGAGTTCTTAACAGAAAATGGTTTTCTGAAAATATGCCCCTGACCATCACAAAACATAACAACATGGTCCTTTTTAGCGTAATCCATTGGTACGCACATAACTTTTGCACTGTTTGCGGCTTCTTCAAAAAGCCTAAGCAATTCTTGACTTTGGTTTACATAAATATTTTTCTTTTTCATGGTGAAGCTCCTCCTTTCATATGCAGCTGATTCATTCCAGACTGCTCTTAAATGTGCCACCGGTGTATCCGGATGGCTAAATATGAAAGTGGAGTTTCACCTACCTTTTGTCAAGACTCGGTGACCTTGGTCATCAACAAAATATGTAATGGTGTCCCGAGTTATAGAGTTGGGGAGGAGAGTCCAGCTAACCCTAAAGAGCTCACTCTCCTCCCCAACATCTATCCCTCGGAAAGGTACCAGATATACATGGGAATATGCCACCCCATTGATAGGCAAAACGTTGCCGGAGAGCAGAGCTGAGATTTGTGCACTGAAGGTCCCTGAAAATCCGTTTAACGTGACGATGGCACCTGACGGGAAACTGTATGGTGTACCAGTCACCGTTGGGGGGGGGGGGGGACGATCAGTGTAAGATTCTGCAGGGCACTTTACGGGTTTCCATTTTCAGAGATGCGATTTTTGGCTTAATATGCTCCTTCCTACGGCATACATCAGGCCGACCCGGGCTTGCACATTATGGATGGAAAAGATAAGTTTCCCCCTATGCCTGTAGATTGATGGATTGGCAGTTGAATACACGCCGGATGGCAAGTGGAATTCGGAAGCAAAATATGGGACACTCAACGGAAATATGTGAAATTGTACTTTTGAAAGGGGAGACTTGGCCATGCCGCAGACCAGCATCTCTTCCATAGCCAGACTCATGCAGGACCTGACGGTTCGGAGTGAAAACAGCAGTGAAATTGCCTCACTGGCGATAGACCACATATTTCATGCAACACAGGCGGACATGGTGGCGCTTACCATATTCACGCCGTCGGGAGTCAGACTTTTTATCAGAGCCGGCGTTAATATGGGACACGGGCTGATCGGCGGAATCCGAAAGGATATGGATCGGACCCGGAGCATGTCGCTTTCCCCCACCGATTGGAAGAGTGATTCCATTGTCATCGGCGCTACGCGTAAAGTCGATACGGCTGAGGATATTTCGGAATTTCTTGTCTCTTATGGGGACAGGGTGATTGTCAATGATCAAACCACGCTGATTCTTGCACGCTACTACCTCCACATGCAGCCGACGGAGAGGCATCAGGGATATATGGAATTGATAAAAAGCGTCCTGAAGGTGTTTTTTGACAGGCTGACCTTGCACCACAAGATGAGTTCATTGATTGCGAACAGTCCCAGGGTGCTGTCATTTCTGGCCAACTTCAAAGGGGGTTTTTTGATCACGGATCAAGACGGCAGGATATCTCTCATTACCAGGAAAGCAGTTGAGATGTTTCACAAAAATGCGGAAGAGCTCAATCAGCAAGGGATCAGTGCGCTTGATTGTGATGAACTCTCCGCCGTATATGAACAGGCCTGCCGGACCGGTGAAAGCCTGGAACGGAATGTGACCATATCGGGATCTGAATATTGTCGGGTCTTTATCTCACCCATTGAAGATGTCAATGGGTACAAGGTCGGGTGGCTGGTGCTCATAAGCGATGCCACACAGGAAACCCGGCTCCGCCGGATTATGGTACATGACCTGAAAAATCAGCTCAATCCGATTCAGGCGCTCTTGAGGGATGCCTCGGAAATTGCCAAGGGCATCACAGACCAGAAAGAGGCGGGGGGGACCTCAGGCATACGGTTACAGGACAAAATCAAGCAAATTGTCATCAATTTTTCCCGTTACGCCAAACAGATCGACGACTTGAACTATCTTGAACATATGAAGCTAAGGCGAGGGGTTCTTCAAAAGGACACCGTAAATCTGACCACGGTCATCGGAGACCTGATCCGTCTCTACGAAAGTGAGGCGGAAGCCAAGAAAGTCCAATTGAAATCCCAGCTATTGGATGGTTGCTTTTTGAAAGCGGATGAAAAGGCCATATCCAGCGTGTTTCGGAACCTGATCTCCAATAGCATCGAACATAACGAGGCCGAAGGGGAAGGCTGGGTTGCGCTCGAAATGAAAATGGAAAATGAAAATATTGTTGTCACTATTTCCAATACCGGCCAATTGCCCAGGGAAGCCCGAAAGGCTTTCAAAAAGGGACAGCCCGTTTCCACCAGCGGAACACGCGGATTCGGCCTGTATATGGTGCGGGAATTCGTGCTTGAAAATGGGGGAACCATCGATGTAGATTCTCAAACCAGCAATGGGACAAACATACTGACATTTACCGTAAATCTGCCTGGAGGACTGAGAAAAGATGACCCAGCAACGGATGAATAAGGAAAAGATGAAATTTTTGTGGGTTGATGATCATTCCCGGGAGAAAAACGATGACGGGTCATGGCGCTATCTGAACCATTTCGTGAAGGACTTCGAATCCGTCTTTCCAGAGGCCGATATCATCACCTCGCTAAGTGAAGATGAAACGAGGCGCCTCCTGTCGTTTCCCTGCGACCGGATCAAAGAGATGCCGGATGACCTGCTGATCAAAACGATTCATGCCTGGCCCATCGGCGTTATCCTTGATTTGAATTTGGCCGGAACCCACAGAGAAGACCTGCTGGCATTTCTGAAGAAACTGCGCCGGGACCATGCCCTGATTACTTCAGAAACCTTCAAAGGCAAGTTTGAAGATGTTCTTAGAGAGACGAAGCCTGGCATTGCCGAGGATGTTTTGTCCATGCAAAACTACGGTACGGACATTCCCATAATCGCCCTGACCAACATGACCTTTCAGGATATCCTCAAAGACGCCCTCAGTTTGGGCGCAAATGCCATTTTCGATCGATCCAGATCTGAAGTGGATGAAGCCACCGGCGACATCATTTCAGCCTACATGTTATCCGCCAGGGAAATGAAAAGGCATCTCTGTTGATATAAACCCTCCTGACCCCCTTAGATTCCATTGCGTCGAGTTTAACAAAAGGAATTATGAATCCGTTGAGAACTCGACGTTTTCGATTTGTCCTTCGCTTCGCCGCACATTTCATAAGACCCTGTTCTTAAACGCTATTCTGTCTGGTGGACTTTTTCTGGCATGAATCATGCTTCGATCATGGATATGGTACATAAAAGACAAAAAGCAGATATTTCAGAAAACAAAACGAGGTCAATCGGTTGTAGATCCGCTAAATGGCGAAAACAGCCGGTTGTCGTTATGAATGACCCGTTCGTTCAAATCGCAGTGGCATTTCTTTCAAAAATGGATCTATCCCATCTCAAAAACAGGATCGAAGGGTTGGTGAAAAAGGAAAGATTTCGCATCAGGAACGGAAAGGTTTTTCTGAAAGACAGCGCCCCCTTTACAGTCGGCGGTATCGTTTCAGATGGGGTGATGGATGATAGAAACAGGGCATGGCAAATGCTTGAACCTGCGCTTCATGAGGTGGACCCGGGTATGTTTTGGTTTCTCCGTGATGGACTCCTAAAGGCATTCATCATGTTTTGCAATGAGGGAGATGTTGTTGATCTGGAAAGCTTCAATTCGAAATACAAGAGGTTTTTTGAGTTCATGGAATCCGGATTTTCAAATGAAAATGGGATCATGTTCTCACGATCTTCTCACAGGAATGTGTTTGATCTAAGGCATATAAACATGTCCGATTGTGAAAAAGCAGGAATTATGGATGACATAAACAACATCCTGATTACCACCTTAGCACGCGAGATGGTCTTCTATAATCGAAGGAGGGGTAACAAAATAAAGATCCTGCCCTGTTTTTTGCCGTATAAAACAATGATCGGTCCCTTATCTGACTGCATCCATCCGATAGCAATTGCTACCATGATGCCGAAAATGGAAAACTCCAGACAGGGTCTCATCATTTTCAATCGGAATTTTGTGAAAATGCTCTATGTATTTCGTGGGCTAAAAGGGGAGAAAGGGGATATTCCGGACTGTCCTGAGCGCGACGCGGGTCTGAAACAGCAAATTGAACATAGTGTTAAAACTACTAAGACCGCCAAAAAGAAAAAACTTGGGAATATTTATGAATCGATCCTTCATTCCATCGCAATATTTTTGCTGCGCGGCGCTTTCAGGTTAGAATTCCGGGGAATAACCCTAAATACGGATCGCCGATGGGCACAGGGTGAGAGAGGACGAGGACACCGGTATGTGAATGTTCTTTCAATGTTGTTTTTCTGGTTTGCCGCGGTGGAAAACAGCCTGATGCCTTCTGAAGACAGCGTGCGGGTTTTTCTAGAACAACACAAACCGTTTACGCGTGGTTTAGAAGAAAGGGAATTGGAAAAACTGCCAAGACACCTCGTGGCGTTGTTCCATGTTTTTCAGATAGGAGCGAAGGATTCCCCGCTATCGGTTTTCCCCCGGCGCTTGATGAGGAGGGATCCGACGCCGTCTTCCATATTTCTTTTACTTCTAAAACAATTCGAAACTCGGCAATGGCAACCACGGCCTGTCTCTGTCAAAGAAATGGTAAGTTCCTTCAAGGATCCGGATTCCAACATGTTTTGCCGGAACCTCGCAACCCTTGTAAAGGCCGGGGTTGTGGTCGTTTCAGAACCGGACGGGCCAGGTGTAAAAACCAGCGCAAAAGTATGCAGCCCCACCCACGAAAGGGGGGGGAAAGCAGGCGAGATTCGGAGGATAGTCGCAGGTTTTAAATACGGCGCCGAAGAGGTCACGTTGCTGCGGTGGAAAACGGAAGCGCTTGAAATCGCCGACATTAAATGGGTGCAGCATTTTCGAGAATTGGCGATGACAGGCTTGTACGCAAAAAAATTGAGGGATACCGGGGAAGAAATGTTGATTGCCATAGAGACGGATTGGTTCCCGAAATTTCAGAAAACATTCGGCAGGGAAATGGTCCGGAAAATCAGCAAAATAGATGGTCTGATGTTCGTAACCGGATCCGCGGCGGAGCTTCCTTTCAGGTTAAGGGAGATTGCCTTGCATCAAAAGATCCGATGGAAACACGTGACCGTGTTGGCGGGGAGAGATACCATCTACAGTCGGGAGTTACTTCACATCAGAGAATTTTTCGATAAAGGCAATGAAGCTCTGTTCACGGCTGTTGATGCCAGGCATTTAAGAAGTAATTCCAATATTCCACTAATGGCGATGCTTGTCATGGCGATGGAGGCAACCCGGTATTGGTGGAAACCAAAGCATCCGGGCATGGAAATATGGGAAACACGGAACAATCGGACATATATCTTTGAGCCCCGGGCGGGGCGGGTGAAATTCATTGAGCTCAAAGGGATATACGATGCACAGAGAAAAGCCCTGTCTGAAGCAAATATTTCAAGTGTCATGGGGGTCAATGAGCCATGAGTAAAGAAAGGATGCGACCGTCAAAAGAAAGGAGGAAGCGATGAAAAAGATTTTGTGTTTTGTGGCTGTTCTATTAATAATGTTTGTGTCTGAATCTGCCGGATTTTGCGATAACAACCGCAGGATCACCCATCGTGGCCGAGACATTTTTTCCACTGGAATGAACCTGGCATGGATGGATTTTGGAAACGATATGGGTGCATTTGATGAAAAAACATTTACCAAGGCCCTGGACGACATCTCACGGGCCGGGGGAAATTCGCTTCGCTGGTGGCTTCATGCCAATGGCAGGTACAGTCCGGAATTTGACGCCGGGGGAAAGGTGTCCGGATTGAGCCCAAATGATATCAATAATCTCAAAAAAGCTCTTGATCTGGCTCGTGAACGCGGTATGCTTTTGTGTTTTTGCTTATGGTCTTTTGATATGCTGCAGCCCAATGCGGGGGAAGAAAACCATTTTCGGAACAAAAAGCTGATAGAAGATATTTCACATACAAGAGCCTATATTGACAAGGCCCTGCTCCCCATGGTCCGAGCGGTGAAGGATCATCCGGCTCTGCTGTGCTGGGAAATCTTCAACGAACCGGAAGGAATGACCGTTGAATTCGGCTGGACCCCTGTCCGAACAGAAATGAAATACATTCAGCAATTCATCAATCTGTCGGCCGACGCCATTCACCGGGAATCGCCGGGAGCGAAAGTAACCAACGGTTCCTGGAATATCATGGCAAACAGTGATGTGGACGGATTTACCAACTATTACCGGGACGACCGTCTCATCAAGGCGGGAAACGGATTGTACCCCAAGGGCACACTGGATTTTTATGAGGTTCATTTCTTCCCGCAGTACTATGGTGATGCCTGGTCCCCTTTTCACCGATCTGCCTCCTATTGGGAGCTCAACAAACCGATTGTTATCGGTGAATTCCCCGCAAAAGGGCTTTACGATTTCGGGGAGGGATACAAACCAGGCACCACCCTGACCACCCGGGAGGCCTACGAATATGCCTATAACAACGGCTATGCCGGGTTGTGGGCCTGGTCCTGGCCCGGCCACGACGTTAATGGAGATTTTTCGGATGCGGCAGAGGCGATGCAGGCCCTGTATGACAATCACCACTGTGATATTATCGTTGCTGACGATCAACTGGTTATTCCAGGCATTATGGTAAATGGTCACGATGGTTCGGCGACGGTTTCCTCTGAAGAGTCGGTCGCCGTAACAATCCGGCTTGATCTGAACGGTCGCCGAAACCAAAATGCCGACTGGTGGTTTGCCGCGGTAGCAAATACGGGGGATGCCTGTCTCATCTATTATTTTGATTTGAACGCAGGCACAATGGTCCAAGGTTTGGCGCTCACCTATCAGGGTCCGCTCTTTGAGCTGAGCGATACCGAAATGATCCGTTTTCCCCGGCTGCCCGTCGACATGTACACCTTCTATTTCGGCATTGACCTCCATATGAATGGCACGCTGGATGTCTGTTCACGTCAATACCATGATGCGGCTATTATCGTTCAAACTCCCGATAGTTCATGGGAAATGCAATAATGACGCCCGGACCCAAAACGACATCTTTCCGAACATATGGGCCCTTTCCATGACCAATCTTCAAGGCCGTCGGAAGTGACAGATAATACCTCCCTCCCGTGGGGTTCTTTGCAGACCCTGCGGTTAAATCGAAGCACGTGGTGGTCTATAAGTATTCCGGAAGAGAGCTATCGGTGCGGCGGTGGTGGACTGTCAAAACTCATTTGAACATAATTGTGATACACAGCCCATTGACAAGAAAAATTGTCCTGCGCTATGCTCTATTTTCAGAAAAGCGAATGCTTGCATTCTTATCAATGAGAAAGTTGAAGAAGCTAAGGATAAGTAAAAAAGGGATGAAACTGAATATGATGACCTGTTATTTGACTTAGACGAAATCTTAGATGGACTCAAAGATGATGATGAGAAAGTCATTAAAAAACGCGAACAAATTGAAGCAGATCCAGCTGTTCTTGGGAAAATCCTAGACCTACTAAAATCCGAAGATCCGGTGCGCAGGGGTCAAGCGGTCTTCATTCTGTCTAACGCTGCGCCGTATTTTGAGGGTCTTGCCGTAACGCCGGCTCAGCAGACCTTCTGGTACTATATGCAGCATTTCTGGTCCATGGGAGCCCCAACGTTACAGAAGTTCGTTACCGTAACCAATATGGTCAGCGGGGGGCTTGATAAAGGCTGGTTGCGGATCCAGGAAAACGAGGTCAAGGAAATGTTCGAATGCCTCTTGGTGCGGAACCAGTCGATAGAGAAGTCATGGCGGAAGTTGCTATACATGCTGGAGCATACCAGGTCCCCGTACCTTGATGCCACGGTCAGTGACTGGCGGCAATTGGGAGAGACAGTCGAGTTCGTGATGACCCTGACAAAGGAGGATACGGTGCAGAATGGGGAGCATCCGGAGTTTCTGACAAAGTCATTTCTCAAAGGGAAAAAACAACTCTATAAACTGAATATTCGCTGCTTTTGCTTCTGACAAATGACCTTTCACTGCAATCATGAAGGTTATATGCCATGTCTTACTATATCCGTCAGAAACAGCGGATGCACCCGATTTTTGACGGCTTTTTATCATGTCAAATTGTTTACTTAGTGATGGACGTCCCCCACTCCCCCACTCCCCTTTATGGAGCGACAGCGGAATAAAGGTCAAGTGAATTCAATGGTTATGTGTATTTATGACTTTGCGCACTTTGGACAAATTGTCTCATTTTTCTGAACTACGAACTTAGAACCGCATTCTCGGCAAATGCGAACTAGCGTCAATGAAACTGAGTCTGTTACAGTGAATGAACTGGCTGCTGCCTCTTTCTCTTCTATAATTCGTTGTTCTTCCGCCTCTTCCTCTACGGTAACCGTTATATTAAATTCTTTAAGTGCCACTGATAACGTGGGGCATAATACTATTTCTTGATGAGTGTTTGAACGCGCCTTAAATTCTTCTCCTAGCCAATCATTTAGATACCCCTTGTTATTGTGACTCGCGCCGTAATCTCCATCTCTTGAAACAATCCATATGCTTTCTTTTTTCTTTTCTGCGATATAAACCAACCACTCCCAATTTATTGAGTCACCCATACTTGTATCCTTCTTTTTTCTTGGAGGATATCCAAGCATAAAACGTTTTTCGGCTAATTCTTGTAAAGAATAGCGTTCTGAATGCCCCCTATAGAGGTCTATATCTTGCCTCTTGTTAAATAGGTTCCGTAATACTTGGTATACTTTATCGTTTCTAAATGGGTTGCCAAATATTTCATTCAAATGGCTTCTTAATATTTTTACGTTATCTTCAATTCTTGATTGATTTGTTTGTAATTCTGCGGCCGCTTCTTCATTTTGTAATATTCCGGGCACTTGAATTTTTTGAGGCTTCTTTAACTCACTCATCCCTTCTATAATCGCTGATTGCCGATTTTTCTTAAACTCCATTTCAACCTGATCTGTAACTATCAATCTATCTTTAATAGCTTCTATATGTTCTAAAAACGAGCCTTTAACGTCGTTTCTAATCCGATAAAAGTCGAGATAGATATTGGTGTCTATGAAAAGTAATTTATTCATGATGATAGCCTCTTACACATAACGCCGCTTTTCAGCGGCAGCGGCCTTTTGCGGTCCGCTGCAAAAGCCTTGTTCGGCTTCTTAGGGCTGGGGGCCAGGATCGGCAGCCTCTTTTATCCGATAAAGAATCCTCACGTTGGGAGCGGTACCTATCAGCAGTGCAGCAACCTTTTCGTAAGTATTTGGTGTGGCAGGCGAAACACCGAAATGAATGGTGTTACGCGAATCGCGAACGGCATCGCTCCAAACCGCGACTGTGCGCAGTTCCCTCGGCTTGATCCCACTCAACACGGTGAGTGGACTGAAGATATCCTGCCGATCGAACACTGTGAGAACAGCCTCAATCTTTCGATATTTTCCCATCATCGGGTCTTCGAGCACTGTTCGCTGCTTGCTGAAGATTGATTGCTGATCGTTTGAGACATACGCGAGCAGCGATGCTCCCAACTCAAGCCATGCACCTTCAGAAGCCTTCCCGAGCATCGTAAGCGCCGCTGTAAAAAGTTCGTGTCGAAAGCACTTCACTGCTTGTCGAAATGCCGATGCCACTTCAGCGTGCATGTTTGGTATCCCGAGGGTATGAAGGTACAAATCTGGCTCTCCAAGGAATTGATCATTTGAACCAATCGAAGAGGGTGCTCGACGGACTCGGTTAGGAACCGGGAGTGTGAGCTCCTCGAAGGTCCATCCGCTGGAGTGCCCGCCACTTCCCGGGATGACAGTCGTCCATCCAATGGATGGCGCAGACCCTCCCGCGTCAGCCATCGGAATTAGGTAGCCCCCATGGATAAGAGACCAAATAGCCTCCTTTGCTGCCAACGACCATGACAAGGCATCGCCAGCAGCTGCCAACGCTGGCATTGAGTCGACGCTTGGATGAATCACAACCTGCTTGGGCATGGCTACGCCGTTTGCCTCAAGAACAGCGGCAATGAGGTCATCCGAGGATTTGGTTTCCTTGCACGCGCTCAGAACGATTGCTTTGGCAAAGACCACCTTCTGCGGCGTCACGACGGTTCGTTCTATAATGAGTTTCTTGGCTTCGGATTCGTTCATGTACTCTCTACTCCATGTTTTTCGATCCACCTTTATGGGTTGATTGAACCGAACGACCTGCATCACCAGCGGCCCACCAAAACTTGCCGCGTCAGCGCCGCCGTGCGTCTTGCCGTCTGGTGGATGCTTTTGTTAGCGCAAATCATATGTTTCTTCAAATGCTATGAAAAGACGCTTATTAATGTTTTCTATCCACTTGAATATTATTTCGATGTGCTCGTCTTTGCAGTCAATTCGTTCCAGCCACAGTAAATACGGGTCATTGGTAAGCCGCAAAATTGGAGTTACAAACCTTACATCAACAGGCTGATAAAATGGGTATGTAGAGTATGTGCCGTCCTCATTTTTGCTAAGATCAAAATCCAGAGATTCATTCCAAGAACCATGTAATGACTCAGATGGAATGCCGTAGATAAGTTTATAAAATTCGTCTGGTTCCAGTTGCTCAAAAATTTGCCGGAAAGGTTTACCCTCTAGTTTCCATCCACGGCGTTTTTGTTGCTCAAATGAGTTTTGATCAAAACCCTCTGCGGCCATTTTTTCACGGATAGAATCTAGTAACCTAATACCTGCCGGAGTTGAGTAGAATTCTTTTGTTTCTGCTTCCTCAAGTGCTTCAAGCCTATTTTTGTAAGAGCATTTTCTATAATCTTCTATCAGCTCATCATCTTCTTTGACTAGGAGGTAACTTGCTGTAATTGCGGCCTCAACGATTTGCCTATCGAAATGTGAGACAATTTGACCGTTGTCAGCTTTATAATACGCCACAACTTCTTTGAGTAGCTTCCATATTCTGACCAAGAGACCTAATATCGCGGCATCGTTTAATGAAAATCCTGTAGGATTTCTTTCTACATTTCTAATTCTTGTAACTGCATCATAGATTTCAGCGACATCTTCATAAAACATTGTCGAAAATTCATTCAGGCCTTCTTTACTAGAAAGCTGTTCAGTAAGATCAATGGTTTTATACTTTTCAATGATGTCGGCTAGTTCTGGCATTCGCTTGATATAGTTTAATTATTTTGTGGCGCTAACAGTGTCAATAGATGGACAATTTTCCACCTATTGCCCTTATAGAATGAAAAATATTCCATCTATTGCGATATTAAAGCAAAAACACGGAAAATAGGCTGCCTGATTTTCCACTTATTGCAGGATGACATTGATAGCATGGAAAATTCAAAAAACCGTATGGAGATTACAGGTTTACGGGCAGGTTTCACAAGCCCATCCCCAAAATTCCATGATAAAGAAAATCCCACTTGCCTGTACTCCGGCGTTTCAACGGAATTTTTGCCTCACTCGACGTTTTTATTTTCTTATTCCGATATTGACTTCGTTAGTGGATTATCGAAACGTTCGATAGGCTTCAGGGTTTCGAATGGGTGATTAATTCTTTGGCTCCCAACAGGAAAAGCAGTGCCTATTGGGAGATGATCGGGCAGTATTTAAAGGGGTGCTCCACAATAAAACCTCCAACAGACGGTTATCAGTTTTTTATGGTACCTAAAACCTGCATTCAACTTTTTCAAAGATAGAGAGAAATTACGGTATTTCAATATGTTGGTGAAAGAACAAAACGGATGAAGCAACACCAAAATTCTGTCAAAATTCCGAGGTTTTCTTTCCAAAAAGTCGAACCCTTCAGGAGCGCCTCTTTTACCGGATCTACGGCGTTATCAAGCGCTTGCAGGATTTAGGTAGTATGAAATACGTATGCCAACTAAACTCAACATGGATGAATAGTCAAGGAATATTATGGGGGAAGGTTATTTTTCTTTGATCGTAAGTCAGTTTGTATGACTTTTTACTTTCGACGGGGGGGCATGTCCTGCCCAGTGGCCAGTTTCCGGCAGGCGGCTGCCACTTCCCAGAGGGCGTGATCCAAGGCAAAGGGATCATCGGCCAAGATCCTCGCGCAGGCCCCGCAACTTCCGGGGAGGGTCGAGGCCCCTGCATAGACCGCCTCCATGGACTCCACCGTTTTCACCATGGCCCGGGCCATGACATCCGGTGGTTTTCCATCCCAGATGAAATAGATGCTCCCTTGTGCGAAGCCATCCCCGGTAAGGCCCGGGACCGATAGGAACCTATTCCCTCCGGCAACCTTCATACGGTCCAGGGCCAGCAGGTCCCCTTTTGGGCCATGGACCGAAACCTCCGCAAAAAGTGCGCAAATGGCGCACTGTTCACGCCCGTCGGAACCGAGGGCCATTTTTTGAATGATCTGTGCCTATTAGTTTTGGGGGAGCAAGACGCGATTTCTGTGACAAAATTCTGAGGACTGTCGAACAAAAACTTACCGCTAAGTCGCTTTGCATGACTGCTAATATCTCAATTTTACTCAAACTCCCCGAATTGCAGATATCACACGGTTTTTGACCTGCCTATATGTTGGGTCTTTGTCAAAGTCAACACACCGGTGGTAAACACTGCCCCGTCAGGGATTGGTATCAATCGTAATCAGCAGCCAGCCGGTTTCGGGAATTTTTACCGCTGCTGCCTTGTACATCTTTTTCCCCACCTTAACCTTCAAATGCCAGATCCCGGCATGAGGATCTTTTTCCGCGCGGGTCAATGCATTCTCCCCTGCCGCGTTGAAAAGGCCGTTCGAAGAGGGAACCGCTTTTTGATTTCCGAGAGACTTGAGGCTCTGAGATGTTCGATAATATAAAATGGCGCTGCCTGCCCCGGTGTTGACCCTTTCGATCTCCTCCGTAGCTGCTGCCCGGTTGGCCGCAATGGCCAGGCCTTCCTTGTCCATTATTAAACCGATCAGGTTTCCGGATCGGCCCGCGATAGGCTTCAGTAGCCGGCGTGAAAGCTGTGTCAGGGTAATGTCCCTGGATATGACCCCAAGGAGTTTTTCCGAGGCGAACACCGGATAGGACACCGTCACCATCATACCGGCCCCCGCAAGATCCAGGTAGGGTCGCTGCCAACCGAAACTCCTCCCCGAAAAGTCTGCTACCTTGTAGAAGTCCTGTTTTGTGGGGGGCAGATTGTTGACGGCCTCATCCAGGGGCAGATACGGATAGATTAAAAAGGCCTCGTCAACCGTGGTCATATAGACCCAGGAATAATGGAAAGTCTCGTATGTCACTTTGAATAATGGCGCCAGGGAAACAAAGGTTTTTAACGCCCTGGTGACATTGGATGTGATATTGCGGCCGTCGTAGAAAAGATAGGCGGGAAACGGCGCTTGATAGGCCGGCTCAGGGCCGCTCGAAAACGGGCGGAAACTCATTGTTTTCCCTTTCTCCAGGGCGTGTTTCATCCAAAAATCTTTCTCTTCCTCGTCCATGGGCGGGGTTGCCTCGTACATGCGGACGTACTCATCAGCCAACGCCTTGATGCTTTCAGCAACGTGCTCCAGGGTCAATTCCAGGCTTCGTGAAAGCTGCAAACTGATCGTGCCCAGACAGCCGTCGGTTTCCATGGCCTGAGGGGACTCTATGGCAGGAATCGAAAGGCAGAAAAAAAAGATAAGAATGAAAAAATAGAGCCTTTTTTTTGAAAATTGCATCATTGCCTTGCCTCCTGCAAGGATAATTTGTTGCTTGAATGAAGATGGTCGATAAAAAATGCTTTTGTGGGAAATAAAAGATAGGCGATTTGCTCGTATCTGTCAAACAGCATACAGCCTCATCATTTTCGCGGGGAAAAGGGGGCAAACCTATTTTATTTGACACCCCCAATATATGCCATCACGCCACACAGCAAGGAAGATAAATTAGGTGTGATCCCTTTTCTTTCCTCATCCTCCTTGATTCGACCGGCCTGTTAGACGCCTGAGGCCACGGTCATATGGAAAATTTGGAAAAATCGGCGATCGTCAACACAAAACTTGAAATCATCTGCAACAACCCCACCCGGTTTTCACGAAGCGCATCATCTTCCGTCAGGATCTCCACGTTATCAAACAACTGATCCACAGGTGTCCTGAGCCTTGTCATAATCCCCAGTGCTTCCAGAAAAGCGCTTTTTTCAATGCACCCGGCCACGTCATCCTTAAGGGCCTGATATGTTTCCCACAGATCTTTTTCAGCTCCCTCTTTGAACAGCTCCGGATCAACCTCAAACACCATGGGTTGCTTTTTGATAATATTGTTCACCCGTTTAAAGGTCAGTGCCAGCGGTGTAAATTCATCGGACGACAAGGTGAATTCTTTGAGCTGCTCCATTTTCGGTCGAAGGGACAAGATGCAGTCAAATGGACCACAGATGGCCGCTTCCACCAGATCTGATGCATAATCCGACCTTAACATCATGTTTTTGTAACGCTCCCGAATAAAATCGAGCACCCGTGCAAACGTTGCGTCAAAATCGAATTCAATTTCACCGGCCAGAAGAGACAGGGCTTTTTCCACAAGCTGTCTGAAAGACAAATCCCAGTCTGAATCCTCCATGATTCGGATAATGGACAGGGCATGCCTTCGAAGGGCAAAGGGATCGGCTTTTCCCGTAGGCTCAAGACCTACGGCAAAACACCCGGAAATGGTGTCCAATCGGTCCGCCATTCCCACAACAGCGCCAATTTTGGATTGGGGAAGCGCACCACCCGCTTTCAGGGGGAGATAGTGCTCATGGATGCCTGAACATATATCGTCTTCGTACCCCTCAAGTGCCGCATATGCTTTTCCCACAGCCCCTTGAAGGGACGGAAATTCAATGACCATATGGGTCACCAGATCGCATTTGGCCAGCCGCGCAGTAAGCTTCGCACGATCAACCTGTTGCGGCAGCACCTGATCTGCAATATGTTCGGCCAGGGTCTCAACCCGCATTACTTTGGCATAGCTCGTCCCCAGTCGCGCCTGATAGATAACCTGTTTCAGGTCCTCCAACCGGTCCAGAAGCGGCCGTTTACGGTCCTCCTTCAAGAAAAAATCCGCATCGGAAAGCCTGGCCCGAAGGACCCGTTCATGCCCTCGGCAGACCACAGACTCATCCCGGGTTTTCGTGTTGTTAACCGCCACGAAATGGGGCATCAGGTCTCCCTTTTCATCGTATACCGCAAAGTATTTCTGGTGCTCCCGCATGGCGGTAATCAAAACCGCATCGGGCAGATCCAGAAACGCCTTTTCAAAACTGCCGCAGACCGCCGTGGGATATTCGGTCAGATTGGCCACCGTTTGAACCAGTTCCGGATCATCCGCCGGAACACCTCTCACACTTGCAGCTGCTTCCTGCGCAGCTTTCACCACAACCTGTTGTCTCTCCAGGGGATCAAGGACCACGAAAGCGCCCTCCATCGCCTTCAGGTAATCGGCGATATTTGAGACGCTCGCTTCTTCCGGCCCCATGAACCGATGCCCACGGGTGGTACTGCCGCTTTGAACGCCGGCCGCTTCAAAAGGGACCTCGCGGCCATCAAAAAGACACAGAATCCAGTGGACGGGACGTACGAAAGGAAATCCAACCTCCCCCCACCGCATGGATTTGGGCCAGGGGATTTCCCCGATGATACCGGGCAAACGCTCCGAAAGGATCTCACGGGTCGGCCTTCCGGGAATCTCCTGTTTCACAAAGAGATATTCACCCTTGGGGGTTTCAATGATCTGCAGCTCCTCAACGGATACCCCCTGTTTTCCGGCAAAGCCTTCAGCCGCCTTGGTGGGCACACCGTTTTCATCATACGCCACTTTTCTGGGCGGGCCGGTCACTTCCTGAACCAGGTCTTTCTGTTTCACGGAAACACCCTTACCCATCAAAACCAGACGTCTGGGCGTACCATAAACGTCAAGACCGCCCGCTAAATCAATTCGGTTTTCTTTGAGGCATTCCTCAGCCAGTCTTTTTAACTCGCTCAAGCCATTTTCCAGGTAACCCGCCGGAATTTCCTCAGTCCCGATCTCCAAAAGCAATTCTGCCGTCATAATTATCATCCGTTATTTTGAGTGAAAAGTAAAAAGTGAATGGTGAAAAGTGAGTGGCGAATGTTAAAAAGTCTCTTCACTTTTTACTCTTCACCCTTCACCATCAAAGGATATCCCATTTCCTCGCGCTGGGCCAGATAGTTCTTTGAACAGAGGCGCGCCAGATGCCTGATGCGATCGATATACCGGGTCCGCTCCGTCACGCTGATGGCGCCCCGGGCATCCAGCAGATTAAACGTGTGTGAACATTTAAGGCAGTAATCATAGGCGGGCAGCACCAGACCGGCGCCCCCGATCCGCAAACCTTCCTGCTCATACTTCTGAAACATATCCAGCAGCATATCCACATCCGCCATTTCAAAATTATACACGGAAAGTTCCCATTCGCCTTTCTTATGGACATCCCCGTAGGTCAAATGATCATTCCACATCAGATCATAAACGCTTTCCTTTTCCTGCATATACATGGCAATTCTTTCAAGACCGTAAGTCACTTCCACACTAATGGGGTCCAATCGGATACTGCCGGCCTGTTGAAAATAGGTAAACTGCGTAATCTCCATGCCATCGAGCCAGACCTCCCAACCGAGGCCCGAAGCCCCAAGGGTCGGGGATTCCCAGTCATCTTCCACAAAACGGATATCGTGGTCAAGGGGATCGATACCCAGGCGCTTGAGGCTTCCCAGAAAAACTTCCTGGATGTCAAGGGGAGATGGTTTAATGATCACCTGGTATTGGTAATAATGTCCCAGACGGTTGGGGTTTTCCCCATATCGGCCGTCCGTCGGCCTGCGTGAAGGCTCCACATAGGCAACAGACCACGGTTCAGGTCCCAGAACCCGCAGCAGCGTTGCAGGGTTGAAGGTCCCAGCGCCAACCTCAAGGTCGTAGGGCTGTTGAATAATGCACCCATATTCGGCCCAGTATTGTTGCAGGGTCGTTATCAGTTCTTGAAAGTTCATGAAATTCCTCACTTTCTCTTATAATTCACCGACATGACGGTCTTTTTGAAGAGTTTGGAAGGTATCACCTTAAAAAAGGGTTGTCAACAGGCTCTTCGGGCTTTCGCGTCAAAAGCATTTTACAATGGAATTCATTTTGTGCTAGCATTCCGTGTTGATTTTGATACCTGGAAAAAGAGAAAGCACCATGAGCCTTAACCCTGATTATCGGTTGGCCAGAGAAAAAATGGTCAGAGGTCAGTTGATTTCGCGCGGCATCGAGGACCCGCTGGTGCTTGATGCCATGGGGAAAATCCCGAGAGACCGGTTTGTGGAAGAAGCCCTTACAGGGGAAGCCTATAACGACCATCCATTGCCCATCGGCCATAAACAAACCATTTCCCAACCCTATATGGTCGCTCTCATGACAGAGGCCCTGGCGCTCACGGGAAGTGAAAAGGTACTTGAAATCGGTACGGGCAGCGGATACCAGACAGCGGTTCTGGCACAACTGTCCGAAAAGGTTTACACCGTTGAAAGGATCCGGGTGCTAATGGTCAAGGCAAGGACCATTCTGGCGGAGTTGGAGTGCAACAACGTGCTCTTCAAAGCGTACGACGGCACACTGGGATGGCAGGAATTCGCCCCCTATGATGCCATTATGGTAACAGCAGGCGCCCCAAAGGTCCCTGAACCGCTCCTGGAGCAACTGGCTGAAGGGGGATGGCTCGTGATCCCCATCGGGGACCGAACCACTCAGGAGCTTAAACGAATCACGAAAAAAAACGGAAAATATCTCCAGGAAAATCTGGGCGGCTGCCGCTTTGTCAACCTCATCGGCCTCCACGGCTGGAAAGAATAGACCCTTTCACTTTTCCCTTTCCCTCACCCCGGCATAGGCGACCAACGCGGCCACAGCCCGGGCCGCTCTCTCAGCCCCCTGCAATACCGGCATGCCTTTTGCGATGACTTCACGCATCATGGGCGCATCCGGACGATGAAATGAGTAACCGATAACCGGCTTTTTCTGTTTTTTTAAAAGCTGTGAAAGCTTTTCAGCATTGATTTCAACGATTTTCCGGCTCTGCGTCAGAGCCTCTTTTTCAGAAAGCCCCATCCCTTTCAATATTCTTTCCACCACGCGTTGCGGACTGAGCAGGTAAACCATGAGAATGTCCGCATTCTCCTCCCCCAGTAAAATGCCGGGAATATCGGAAAAAAACGCGCTATGATCCTTGGTAAAGGTCAGATCCACGGGATTGCCGACGCTCCCCGTAGAAGGAACAAAGGGGGCTAATTTCTCCAGTGTTTTTGGGGACAGGGTGGAAAGCGCCAGACCCGACCTTCCACAGGCATCCGCGGCTGCGGCCCCGGGCCCACCCGAGTGTGTCTGTATCACAACCCGGTTGCCTTCAGGGATGGGCAGAGCACCCAACACCCAGCAGAAATCAAACAGCTCCACCACGGACCTGGCCCGTATGATACCGGCCTGCCGAAACATGCCATCGTAAAGCGCGTCCGGTCCGGCCATGGCCCCGGTATGGGAAAAACCGGCCGCCTTTCCGGCCTTTGATCCTCCCACATAAAAGGCCACAATGGGCTTGTGGGGCACAATAGCCCGGGCCGCCTCAATGAAAGCACGCCCCCTTCGGATGCCCTCAACGTACAGGGCAATCACTTTGGTATGGGGGCATGCACCCAGGTATTCCATACAGTCAACGATATCCAGAACCGCCTCGTTGCCCACGCTGAAGGCGGTACTGAAGCCCAGACCGAAGCCTGAAAGATATTCGAACAACTGGGTCACGAAACTCCCGCTTTGAGACGCCAGTCCCACAAATCCCGGAAGCCCCTCATTGGGAACAAAGGTGGTGTTGATGTTGCGGTGCGGGTTGGCCACTCCCAGACAGTTAGGCCCCAGAATTTTCATGTCATAGGCGTCCGCAATCTGTTTGAGCTCCGCCTCCAGTTCACCGCCGCCGCCCCCCACCTCTTTGAATCCTCCTGAAACCACCACCGCTTGCCGAATACCCTTTTTTCCGCAGGCTTCAAGCGTTTCATTGACAACATGGGTGGGCAGCACGATAATCGCCAGATCGGGAACTTCCGGCAGGTCTTCCACCCGTCGGTAGGCCGTCAAATTTTGAACGTTTTCTTCCTTACGATGAACCGGATAAATGGCACCTTTAAAACCGCCGGCCAGAGCCGCCGAAAGCAGGTGGGTTCCCATGGAAGCAATACTGTTGGACGCTCCGAAAAAGGCCATGCTGCGTGCATTGGCGATTCGGTAAAGCGGACTTTCTTCGATGAATTTTAGCATTTGAATTCCTTGTTCGAATATGCAATAATGAATGATGCTTCATTTAGAAAATATAGGATAGAAAAGGCTTCGTGTCAACCGATTGCAGTATTTAGCAGGCATTGATTTTCTCCGAAATCCAATGGTATCAAACCGGAAAGCAATGCCTGTCATAATTAAAATTCTTACATCCAATTTACTTCATAAGGAGGAACCCATGTCATACGACCTTACCGAAGAACAGGAAATGCTAAAGGAAACCGTTGCCCGCATCGCCAAAGAACAGATTGCCCCCGGTGCTGCAGAAAGAGATGAGAAAGCTGAATTCCCCTGGGATATGGTGGAACTCCTTCGGGAAAACGCCCTTTTCGGGGCTGACTATCCGGAAAAATTCGGCGGTTCCGAGATGGGGCTTTTTTCCCTCTGCCTAATCATCGAAGAGATCGCCAAGGTTTGCGCCTCCACTTCCGTGGTCCTCCTGGTCCATGAACTGGGCACCACCCCCATCATGCTGGCCGGGAACGACGAACAAAAGGAGCGATATTTCCCCAAACTGGCAACCGGCGAACATCTCATCGCCTTCGGCCTCACGGAACCCAACGCCGGTTCCGATGTGTCCGGTCTTAAAACCAAGGCGGTCAAGGACGGCGATGATTATATCATCAATGGGACGAAAACATTCATCTCCCACGCGGACGTGGCGGACGTGGTGTGCATCGCCGCCAGGACCAATACTTCCGTGCCGGGTCCCAAGGGAACCGGCATATTTATCGTAGACAAAGGCACACCCGGTTTCAGCATCGGCAAGCATGAAGACAAAATGGGCGTTCGGGGATCTTCCACCGTGGAAATCATCATGGAGGATGTGAGGGTGCCGGCCAGAAACATTCTGGGTGGTAAAGCCTTGGGTTTTCCGATTCTCATGAAAACGCTCGATCTGACCCGAATTCCCGTGGCCGCCCAGGCCGTTGGCATTGCCCAGGGGGCACTGGATTATGCCGTTAACTACACCAAGGAACGGACCCAGTTCGGCAAACCCATTTTCTCTTTCCAGGGGCTTCAGTGGATGATGGCGGATATGACCACCCAGGTGGAAGCCGCCCGGCAGCTCACCTACAAGGCCGCCAGTCTTTTCGAAAAGTTCCCCAAGAACCTGGACCGTCTCCCCAAAGAAGCGGTCCGCCAGTCCGCCATGGCCAAACTCTTTGCCGGAGAGACCGCCATGAAAGTCACGACCGATGCGGTCCAGCTGTTGGGTGGGTACGGTTACGTCAAGGAATACCCGGTGGAACGAATGATGCGAGATGCCAAAATTACCCAGATATACGAAGGCACCAGCCAGATCCAGAAGGTGGTGATCGCCGCCACCCTGTAGATTTTCCATACGAAAGCCGCATGCCGGCCGTTAAAATTTCGCGGGCATGCGGTTTACCCCCCTTGTTGCATTTAATCAGAACCTTATTTTTTACCAGGTACCCTTATCATGTCACGTTCTTTACTGGATGGACGCTATTCCCGGTTTTAGCCGTCCGAGTTAACAACTTTGTCCGGCCTTGGTTTATCAATAAGACTGCCGTGAACATATCGATGAAGGATACTTGTCATTCGATTGTCAATACCTGATCAGGGTGTCCTCCGAATTGCCAATGATCTATTCTTCTTGACTCACGGAAAGCGTTTCTCTATGGTTCAGAGGAGAAAGCTGTTTTTATAAACCAACTGTTCGTTGACTAGGGTTTGACATTGTTTCTTTGATTTCAATTTTTTCACCGAAAATGGGAGGAATCGCCATGCAGAATTCCAAACGGCCCTCAGAAACAGCGACATTTGGGAATGTTTATTTTTTCCCACGAACGATTCAAACAACGCTTCACGAACGAATCCCGCCCCGGCGGCTGAAAAATCTGAAGCACAGCAGGATGATTAGAGGTACACGGGACACGGAGCGGTTAGGCTCGACCGATTGGGACCGCCGTATTTCTAAAACTACCCGAAGGCGGGCATCTAGGAAACATCAACAAAAGACCATTTTTTTCCGAGCCATGGAATGTCTCGCTGAACCTTGAAACGAAAAAAACATGTGGGGTTAGGGGACGTCCATCATTAAGTAATTAACTCAATCTATGAGTCTATAATTGTTTTCTTTAGCGATTCGTTCACCCCTTCGCACAGCATACCCCACCCCTTGACCAGTCATACCAAGAAGCCTCGCCAAATCTGCCAATGGATATCCCAATTCCACGACCGCCCAGTAACAATACAACCCCCTCGCTTCCGCCCTTGTTTTTTGACGGCTCTTTGAATATATTTCATCCGGTTCTACGCCAAAAATCGCGCAAACCTTCCGCCCTATTGTATCAAGATCATATCCTTTGCTTTTTAGCTCATAGAAACGTTCAAATTTCTC
>Ga0307929_1000124_pt1:0-70000 | contig 76821 bp, 61 predicted proteins | sample AceLakmetage1330_FD_203160 | JGI IMG/M metagenome (GOLD analysis project Ga0307929, IMG submission 203160) | Saline water microbial communities from Ace Lake, Antarctica - #1330 | ecosystem: Environmental > Aquatic > Non-marine Saline and Alkaline > Saline | place: Antarctica: Ace Lake...
CAATGCCGAACATGGTCATGACGTCATAGGAGGCAGCACCTGCCTGCTCGAAGTCCTTGGGAGCATTTTCAGCCAGCCACAGGGCGGCGTGCTGGAGGTCGCCAAGGCCTGCCTGCAATGAGGTCAGCAAGGGTTTCAGGTTTGCATCGTCCTTGTTGGCATCGATGAAGGCCTGCACATGGGCGAAGAACGCCATGGTGGCGCGGCCGCCCTTGGCGGTCATCTTGCGGCCGACGAGGTCAAGCGCCTGCACGCCGTTGGCACCTTCATAGACCTGGTTGATGCGGGCATCACGGACGAACTGCTCCATGCCGTGGTCACGCACATAGCCGTGGCCGCCGAACACCTGCATGGACATGTTGGCTGCTTCAAAGCCCTTGTCGGTGAAGTAGCCCTTGATGATCGGGGTCATCAACTGGCCCATGTCGGCTGCAAACTCACGGGTGGCTTCGTCCTTGCCGGAGCGTGCTTCGGTGAACAGCAGCGACACCCACATGGCAAGTGCACGGGCACCTTCCACGAAGGAGCGCGACGCCAGCAGCATGCGGCGCACATCCGGGTGAACGATGATCGGATCGGCGCTGGCGTCCGGGTTCTTGGCACCGGACAGCGCACGGCCTGCGGTGCGTTCGTTGGCGTAGATCGCACCGTTCTGATAGGCGACGTCGCCGATGGCGATGCCCTGAATGCCAACGCCCATGCGGGCTGCATTCATCATGCCGAACATGCCGGCCATGCCCGAGGATTTGGATTTTGGCTTGTCGCCTGTGTCAGCTGACTTTGGCTGCGGCTTGGGGCCAAGGCGATAGGCGACGGCATCGTCGAAGTTGAGCACGCAGGTGGCCTGCGCCTTGATGCCCATTTTCTTCTCAATGGAACCGGTGGAGACGCCGTTGCGGGCTTCCATCTCGCCGGATTCCTTGTTGACCATCACCTTGGGCACCATGAAGAAATTCACAGTCGAGAGGTCATTGGCCAGCTTGCCATCTTCGTCGGGGATTTTGGCGATGACCATGTGGATGATGTTGTCGGTCATGTCCTGGTCGCCACCGGAGATGAAGATCTTGGTGCCGGAAAGCTTGTAGGAGCCGTCTTCCTGCTCAACCGCGCGGGTCTTCATGAGCTTGAGGTCGGTGCCGCAATGCGGTTCGGTCAGGCACATGGTGCCGGCCCATTCGCCGCTGATCATCTTGGGAAGGACGTTCGCTTTCATCCAGTCGTCGCCGGTGGCAGCCAGTGCGCCGTAAGCGGCATTGGTGAGGCCGGGATACATGGCGAAGGACTGGTTGGCGGCATTGCCCATTTCAGCGAATGCGAACGTGACTACGGAAGGCAAGCCTGCGCCGCCGAGCGACTCAGGTGCGCCCAGGCGGTTCCAGCCGTTTTCGCAATATTGCTCATAGGCTTCCTTGAAGCCCTTGGGCACGCGGACGACGCCGTTTTCAAATACCGCGCCCTCTTCGTCGCCGGACTGGTTCAGCGGCTGGAGGACTTCTTCGCAGAACTTGGCGCCGCCTTCGAGGATGGCGCGGGTCATGTCTTCGGTGAGGTCCTCAAACCCGGGCAGATCGCTACGATCCTGGATTTTCAGGAGGTCGTGGAACAGGAACATGAAGTCGTCGACAGGTGCCTTATAGGTCGGCATGGGGCCATCCCTCACTTACTGACAAAACTGTTAGAATTGGCGCGCAGTGTACCCATAAAACACTTCTTGTCGAGTATTTGCTGCACTGCAAATACGTGCTTTCACTCCGCACTTTTGCAAATATTACGTAGCGTCTACGGGTGTTTAGCGGTCCTGATAGGCAGGGGGCCGCTTCTCGACGAAGGCGCGGACGCCCTCTTTGAAGTCCTCGGTGCCTGAACACAGGATCTGGTTGCGGTCTTCCATGGCGATGGCGGCTTCGAGGGAACCTGCATCGATATTCATGTTGAGGCATTCCTTGGTCAGGCGCAGGCCAAGGGGGGCTGTGGTGATCATCTCATCCAGATAGGGGCGGGCAGCGGCTTCAAGCTCATCGTCCGGCACCACTTCAGAGACGAGGCCGGTGGCCAGTGCGCGGTCGGCCTTGATGAAGCGGCCTGTGAGCATCAGTTCGCTGGCGACGGAGACACCGACAAGGCGGGGCAGGAAATACGAAACGCCGATATCGCAGGCGGAGAGGCCGATGCGGATGAAGGCGGCATTCATGCGGGCGCTTTCGCCGGCAATGCGAATGTCGGAGGCGAGCGCCATGGCAAAGCCGCCACCGCAGGCGGGGCCGTGCACGAGCGAGATGATCGGCTGCGGGCATTTGCGCATGCGCATGACGATCTCGGAGATGCGGCGCTGGGAGATGAGACCGGCGGCCGGGCCTGTCTGGATGGCGGATGTATCAGACCGGTTGGATGTGTCCTTGAGGTCGAGCCCGGCGCAATAGGCGCGGCCTGCGCCTTTGATGACGACGATGCGGACTGAATTGTTCATGTAGAGCGACAGGAAATAATCAAGCAGCTCATCGATCATTTGCGGATCAAGCGAATTGAGCGCGTCCGGCCGGTTCAGGGTGAGCCAGTCAATCTGACCCTCCTTGCGAATGTTGATTGTGTCGTAGGCGGTGGCTGCCGGGGCGGATGATGCCTTGGACATGGGTGTGCTCCTGGGTTTCTGGTTTATCTGGATTACGGGGCCGATTTGGCGGCGATCATCTGGCTGACAATGTCAGGCGGAAGATCAAGCCAGCGCAGGCTGATTTCGTGTGGTGGGTGTCGCGGGTCGAAATAGGGTGGCTCGACGCGGACGACATCGGCAATGAACGGGCCTTTGGCATCACCAAGCGCAATTTCACCGCTGGCGAAGTCGCCGACGGCAAGTGCCAGTGACGTTCCCTGAATGCGGGCACCGCCAAGTGACCAGTTGATAATCGTTGCGGGACCAAAGCCCAGGTCGATGACCAAAGAGCCCGGTGCCGCAGCGTCACGCTCATAAACGCGGCGCTCTTCATCCTCGTCGCTGAGCTGGTTGCTGGCTGATGTGGGAATGTTGCGCACGGTCGTGTCGGGTGCCGAATTATGGTTTTTGGTGCGGCAGTGTGCGCTGCGCGGGGCTTCGGCTCAAGGCTGGATATTGGTAGTGCGGCAGATGTTGCGCAGCACAGCATGCTGCCAACACAGACCACCGGTAACTGTGCGCATGGAGGATTAAGAGCTTTTTCATGCGCGGCGCATATGGGGTTCCCTGTACCTGCAGCTATGGCTAATGTCCGGCCAGCCCCGACAGCTGGTTGCTCCGGTGGCCGGCTCAGGGCGTGGCGGGTGTGCTGCATCACGACCGCGTTCCGCATGCCGCTTCCTCCCCGCGGTGGGCCATCTTGAAAGGCGTCATTCTTACCCGTGACAGGTACTTTGGATATCGTGCAGCAGATTGTGCTGCCTGCGGCCCTGTTCGGGGTCATGGTCACCGTGGGTATGGAACTGACCCGACGGGATTTTCGTGATCTCGTGGCGGCGCCGCGCGGCTTTCTCATTGGCATTGCCATTCAACTCCTGCTGTTTCCCGCCATCGCCATTCTGGTTTTGTGGGTCGTGCCTCTGCCGCCCGCTATTGCGGTGGGCCTTGCGATCGTAGCTGCGTGCCCAAGCGGCGGGTTTTCCAACGTGCTGACCCTGCTTGGACGTGGTGATCTGGCGCTTTCGATTTCTCTGACGAGCATGTCGAGCCTGCTGGCGGTGCTGACTTTGCCTTTGCTGCTGGCACTGGCGCTGGGCTTTGCGGATGCGTCGGCTGAAGCCGGTGGCATCATTTCGATACCGCTGCTGCCGACACTGGGGCAACTTTTCATGATTGTGTTGTTGCCGGTCGCATTCGGCATGTGGGCGCGCGCAGCACATCCCGCCTGGGTTCAGCGCAATATCGACCGGGTACAGCAGGTCGCGCAGATATTGCTCTACGGTATTGTGCTGGTGCTGGCGGTGCAGGATCGTGAAGCCTTCAGCCAGGGCATCGAAGCATCGCTCCCATTGGGTGCCCTGCTGTTCGTGTTGAGCGCAGGGGCGGCCTTCTTCGTGGCGATTGCATTCCTGCCGCGTGCGCAAGCCTTCACCATTGCCATTGAAACCGGCACCCGCAATGTCGGCCTGTCAACATTGGTGGCGATCACTGTGCTGGGCCGCGTGGATTGGGCAGCGTTCGGCGCTGTCTATATTGTGCCCGCAAGTGCGCTTGGTTTTGCCGCTGCCATAGCCCATCGGCGGGCCAAGGCACGCGATAAGCGCCTTGAACAGGCAAAGCGGCAACGCACCAAGGGGATTTAGCGCCATGTCCACCCCGGCATCCATGATCCGCGGCGTGATCAAGCAGATGCGCGACGCCTATTATGGCTGGTGGGTGGTGGCGGCCGTCTTCGTCACCATGAGCACGACGGCGGGCGTCGGCTTTTACAATCTTTCAGTCTTGCTGGGTGCGTTCTCCGAGACCCGGTTCGAGGTCAGCGCTGTCTCCGGCGCGACGGCGACGTTTTTCCTGGCGTCGGGCTTTGCCGGTATGGCCATTGGCCGGCTGATCGAAATTTACGATGCGCGCTACGTGGTGGCGATCAGCGGGGCGCTGGGCGCGCTCGTTTTTGCGTTTGTCGGATCGATCACCGAAGTCTGGCAGCTCTACGTATTCTATGCGGTGTTCGGCGTGCTTTATGCGGGCTGTGCGCTGGTGCCGGGCACAACGCTTGTGGCGCGCTGGTTTGCGCGCAGGCGGGCAGTGGCCCTGTCGGTTGCATCCACAGGGCTTTCTATTGGCGGTATCGTGTTTACGCCCGTCTCAGCGTGGATTATTCAGACGCAGGGGCTGTCGATTGCCGGGTACTGGCTGGCGGCGATGTTTTTTGTTGGTGTGGTGCCTGCCGCCTTGTTTGTCATGCGGCCAAGCCCGCAAAGCATGGGGCTGCGGATTGATGGCGATCCGCCGCTGGCCGACGGGGAAACCGAAGGCCCGCCGGATGGCACGCCGATCGCCGAAGCTATCCGGTCGCGGTTTTTTATCGGGCTCACCGGCGCCTACATATTCGCCATGATGGCGCAGGTGGGTGCGTTGTCGCATCAATTCCGGCTGGTGAGCGGGCGGGAAGATGCTGCAATGGCTGCGCTGGCAGTGTCGGTGCTGGCGGCTTCCAGCATTGTCGGCCGGTTGGTGGGCGGGGTGGCGCTGACGCGGCTGCCGATCCGCACATTCACGCTGACATTCATGAGCCTGCAGGCCTGTGGTCTCGTCGCGTTTGCGTTCGCCGATGGCGTGGTTGCGCTGATGGCGTCGTCGATTCTGTTTGGCGTCACTGTGGGCAATATCTTGATGCTGCAACCACTGCTGCTGGGTGAAGCATTCGGGCTGCGCGACTATGGCCGGATCTTTGCGCTCAGCCAGATGTGCGGCACGGTCGGTGTGGCAGCGGGGCCTGCGGTTGTCGGGATCGTATATGACATGTCCGGTGGTTATGCCGCGGCCTATCTGACCGTTGCCGGTGCGTCGCTCCTTGCGCTGACGATTTTTTCTCTTGCCGGGCCAGTTGGTGCTGCGCGGGAAGCTGCGGACGACGTGGTCTAGGCCAGCCGGGCGGGTGCCTGCGGTATGCTGTTCCAGAATTCCGGGTCATGGCCATACATGATGCGCGCGCCGCGCCGCTGCAAATCGCGCAGGGTGTGAAGAGAGGCCAGCATCTGTTCGTCATCGAACCGGAAGCGCGGCAAATGCAGCTTGTCCAGCGAACGCCGCAGATAGCAGGCATCCCCCGCCAGCACGAAGCTGCCTTTTTCGGTTCTGACTTTCAAAGATTGATGGCCCGGTGTGTGTCCCGGGGTCGGGATGCAGGTGACTGACCCGTCACCGAACAGGTCATGTTCGCCGGAAATGGTTGTGAACGACTGCCCTGTCTCGAAATCGTCGGCGACATAGCCGTATGGCGTGCCGGCAACCCGCGCATGATCCAGTTCGCGCTTCTGGACAATGACGGGCACATCGGGGGCAAGCTGATTGCCGCCGGCGTGATCGTAGTGCAGGTGAGAGTTCACGATGTGGGTGACGCTGCCAATGTCGAGTCCTGCCGTCTCAAACCGCGCGGGCAAAAGTTCGGGTTCCGACACGTGGAATGTGGTTGAGGCATGCATATGCCCCATGTAGTCGCTCGCCGGATCCACTGCATGCGGGTTGAGGCCGGTATCAAACAGCACCGAGCCTTTCTCATGGATGATGAGATAGGCCGGTACGGGGACCGTCAGCGTGCCCTTTTCGCCTTCCAGAAATGCCTGAAACGGCATTGTCAGGTGGCCGCAGGTGAAGGCGTAAAGGGTAGCGCTCATGGCCGGCGTCTATTCGCGTTCGGTGGCGTTGTGGGTATCGCGCAGGTCGCTGCGTAGCGCATTGATGAGACGCTCGGTCAGCGCCTCCTTGTTGGCCACAGGCGATGCAGTGGCAGTGGTGTTCACAGCGTTGCCGCGCCAGACCACGCGCGCCCCTTCATCGAGGATTTTGAAATTGACCGTGTACGTGGAAAGCGGCGGGCAGTCTTGCGGGGTGCTGTCGAAGCTATAGCGGCCGATGGCTTCAGGTTCCCGGCCGCTTTGCACGCTGGACTGGATGGAGAAACGCCGATCCTTGGGTTGTCCCTGGCTGTCGCTCTCGTAGACAAGCTGCCAGAAGGCGTTGGGGTCAATCTCAAAGCCCAGAGTTGCCAGGCGGGCGGCGATGCTCTCCTCCATCACCACATCGCGATCAATCTCGCGGCGGCTGGCAAGTGAGATCGGCCCGCCGAGCGGAATATCGCCACTCACACGGCTTTCGACACGGATGCCGGTGGTGCGGGTTTCATCCTGCAGGCTGGTGCAGCTGCCGGGCTTGTCCAGCGGTTGCTGCGCGGTCGTATTCGCTGGCGTGTCAGCTGTTTCCTGTGCCTGGGCGATGGCCGGAACAACGCTCAGTGCTGCAACAAGCGCGGTGCAGGCCAAGGGGAGTGCAGCCGCGCGGGGCAACAAGCGGGTGGGGACGAAAGGGTTGGTCACGGGCAGGCACCTCACAAAAATTGGTCACGGCGCGGCATGCGGTGCCGCCTTGTTCCGCTAAGCTACCGCGAACGCATCATAATGCGAAAGGCGTCCATTCAGGTAAGGTTGCCAGGGGTCGGGATATCCCTCATTAGCCTTGCTTGGACAGTGGCAAAGCCCGAATAAGAAGTGATGTCACAGGGGATCAGTGCCCTTGCCGGCATAGCCACCGGCGCGATGCGATGCTAAAGGCAAATGCGCTCAAAAGTCGGCCCCGTAGCTCAGCAGGATAGAGCATCAGATTCCTAATCTGAGGGTCGGTGGTTCAAATCCACCCGGGGTCACCAATGCGTATGCCGGCTGCGCACCCGTTGCCGCTTCATCAATTTTGCATGAAAAAGCCCGCCGGCATTTACACCGGCGGGCTTTTTGTGTGTCGGGACTCGCTGCGCGTCAGAATGCGGCGGAATAATAAACACCTGCGGCGTTAACGCCTGGATTGGTGTCGGAGATGCCGGCATTGGACAGGTGCCAGAAATAGGCTGAGACCATGTCGCCGCCGTCAAACTGCCAACCGAGTTCAAGCTGCTCGCGGAATTCGAAGGTCTGGCCAAGAGACATTGAGTTGCCTTCGCCATACGCGCCGAAGCCCCACTGAATGCGGGCGAGGAAATTGTCGGTGATGAAGATCGAACGTGACAGGCCGATATGCGCATAGGCTGCGCCCTTGGAGTTCACGAAGCCACCGATCAGCGGCCGGATTTCCCAGATGATGTTGTAGTCGGGGATGTAGCCGATATCGAAGACTGCGGCAGAATCTTTCTGGCTGTCACTCACATCGAAGAGACCGATACCCGCATAAAGGTGGGCCGGCTGCGATGCGGCCAGCTCCTCAGCCTGTGCTGCGGTCGAGACGGCCAGCGAGCCGAGCGTCATTGAAAAAGCTGCGGCGATGATGGCCAAGCCCGAAAGTAAGTGTTTCACTTGATATTCCCCTGGTGCCGGTCACGAATGTGCCGGAATCCCTCATAAACCCGGCGGCAGTTTATGGGGCAATTCCCTTCTGAGGCAAATGCCCCGGCACCGCAGAGAGAGGCCGATCAAATGAAATGTTGCGAATGGGCCACATGATGGTTCCAAGATCTGGATTTTGGGCCGCTGGGATGCTCGCAACGCTGTTGCTGGCGGGCTGCGATGAGGCGCAATCTGCTGGATGCCTGACACCCCCTGCAAGCGCACAGGGCGGCTGGTCCGTCATATCGGTGGTCGATGGAGACACTATCGTGCTGGATGACCGCAGCGAGGTGCGCATGGTCGGCATTCAGGCCCCCAAGCTGCCTTTGGGGCGGCGCGGTTTCGCGGAATGGCCGCTGGCACGAGAGGCGCGTGATGCAGCGGTTGAGCTGGCCGATGGCGGCCGCGTCATGTTGTGGTCCGGTGGTGCGGATGAGGACCGGCATGGCCGACGATTGGCGCATACTTATGTGCAGGTTTTCGCCGGTGAGCCCATCTGGTTTCAGGGTGAGATGCTGCGGCAGGGGTTAGCGCGGGTCTATACGTTTCCGGATAACCGGGCCTGTGTGGATGACATGCTGGCGTTGGAAGCCGAAGCGCGGGACGCAGGCCGGGGCATGTGGGCGCTTGATACCTACAGAATCATCCAGGCTGATGAGATCGACCGGCTGAATGCACGTGAAGCGTCCTACGAACTGGTGGAGGGGCGGGTGCTTGAGGCAAAGATTATCAGCGGCCGCGGGTACCTCAATTTTGGCGATGACTACCGCGATGATTTTACCGTCTCGGTTAGCCCACGCGATATGAAACTGTTTCGAGATGCAGGTGTTGATCTGGTGTCGCTTGCCGGGCGCCGGGTGCGTGCGCGCGGCTGGTTGCGCGACTTCAACGGCCCGGCAATTGAGGCGACGCATCCCGAGCAGATAGAGGTATTGCGATGAGGATGAACCGGATGGGCCGGGTGTCGGCGCTGCTTCTGGCGGCGCTTTTTTTGCTGGGATCACCGGCATCGGCGCAGCTTTCGCAGCGCGACCGGCAGCAAAGCGCCAGCCAGCACGAGCAGATTATTGCCGCCTATGGGGGCGTTTATGATCACCCGGAAATCGGGCCCTATGTTGCGCGGGTCACAACGCGGATTGCCGGTGCCTCGTCCATGCCGAATGAATCATTCCGCGTCACGGTGCTCAACAGCCCGGTCGTCAATGCGTTCGCGTTGCCAGGCGGCTATGTGTATGTGACGCGTGGGCTGGTGGCGCTGGCCAATTCGGAGGCTGAGCTTGCAAGCGTCATCGGCCATGAAATCGCGCATGTGACCCAGAAGCACGGGCAGGGGCGGCAGGACCGGGCCATCGGCGCCACATTGCTGGGCGCAATTCTTGGCGTTGCTGTCGGCAGCGACATCGTCAACCAGATTTTCAATATCGGCGCGTCGGGCTTTCTTGCCGACTATTCGCGTGATCAAGAAGAGGAGGCGGACAGGGTCGGTCTCGATATGCTGGCGCGCGCTGGCTATGACCCCTATGCAGCCTCGTCGTTTCTGGCATCGCTTGGGGCGCAAAGTGCGCTGCATGCGCAGTTGCAGGGAAGTCAGTACGACCCCAACCGTGTGGATTGGCTGGCGTCACATCCGGCAACCGGCCAGCGGGTCAACGCCACGCGCCTGCAGGCCCAGCAGACCGGGCTGGCGCCGGGCACACGCGCTGTGGGCGCAGATGCCCATTATGCTGCGATAGACGGGATGATCTACGGGGATGATCCTGAGCAGGGTTTTGTGCGGGGGCGAAAATTCATCCACCCGAAAATGCGGTTTCAGTTTGAGGTGCCTGAAGGCTTTCAGATGGCCAACGGCTCTACCGCTGTGATTGCGCAGGACACGTCCGGCGCGCAGATAAAGTTCGACGGGGCGCCGCGTGGAAGTGCGCCCAATATGGCGGCCTATATCACGCAGGTGTGGGCACGGGATGCGCGCATCAGTCAGATCGAGGCGATTGAGGTCAATGGCATTGCGACCGCGACCGGTGTCACGCGGGTGAAAGGCAAGGATGTGCGGCTGGTTGCTTATGATGCGGGCGATCAGAAGGGGGTGTTCCGTTTCCTCATTTCAACGCCGTCGCAACAGACCGCCAGGCTTGCGTCCCCGATGCGCGACATGGTGGTCAGCTTTCGCCGGTTGACGGCGTCGCAGGCTGAGCAGGTGTCTGCGCTGCGTCTGGATGTCCGCACTGTGACGCGCAGGGACAGTGTTGCATCGCTCGCTGCGAAGTCAGCATTTGAGGATGCTGTTGAACAGCGCTTTCGCGTACTGAACGGGCTTTCAGAGGGTGACGCGCTTGTGTCGGGTCAGAAAATCAAGCTGGTAGTCGACTAGGCGACGCCTGCCTAGTGGGATGTTGTCTGGATGGGGATCAACTCATCGGCTTCATCGGTTTCTTTCAGCAGTGCAGCGCGCAGCTTGTTGATGGCATGGTGTTCCACCTGCCGCACGCGCTCCTTGGAGATGCCCAGCTGCTTGCCCAGTGATTCAAGTGTTTCACCTTCCTCGCTCAGACGGCGACGCTGGATGATGAAGAGTTCGCGCTCCGTGAGTGTTTCCAGCGCGCGGGCAAGCCAGCGTCGACGCACGTCTGCGTCGTGGCTTTCCATCGTCATATCTTCCGGGTGCGGACGATCATCCGCCAAAATATCCTGCCATTCCATGCTGCCGCCGTCGCCGGCTTCGGCACCGGGGAGGGTGGCATTCAGCGACCGGTCGCCGGCGGCAAGCCGGGATTCCATTGATTCCACGTCGCGCATGGGGACGCGCAGCTGGGTTGAGACAAAGGTCCGGCTTTCCGGTGTCATGCTGGCCCGGCCGCCGTCGTTTATCATTGCCCGGAGACGGCGGAGATTGAAGAACAGGGACTTTTGTGCCGATGTGGTGCCGGTGCGCACGATCGACCAGTTCCGCAGGATGTAATCCTGAATGGAAGAGCGGATCCACCAGGTGGCATAAGTGGAAAACCGGACGCCGCGTTCGGGATCAAACCGCTGGGCGGCCTGCATCAGGCCGACATTGCCTTCCTGCACCAGATCGCCCATCGGCAGACCGTAGATGCGAAACCGGGCTGCCATGGCGATCACAAGGCGCATATAGGCGGAGGTGAGTTCGTGCAGGGCGTTCTCATCCTTGTGGTCATGCCAGGCACGCGCAAGATCCCGCTCGTGGTCGGCCTCCAGCAATGGTGCCTTCATGGCCGTGCGGATGAATTTCCGGTCTGATCCCTGTGAGGTTCCGGCGGACGCGGTTGCCATTCGATGCCCCTTTCTACTCCCTGCGCCAACCGAGAATTATGCGCGGCAGCAGGCGTTTTACGGTTTCTAGGGATACGCAGGCGGGGGCGGTCTGGATCAGTGCGGCGGGCACAAAAAAGGCCCGGAACCGAATTGGTCCGGGCCTTGATTGGATTGTGGCGGGAAGCGGTGTCAGGCGGCTTTTTCAGCGCCTTTTTCAGTGCTTTTCTCCGCACCTTTTTCGGCGGCTTTCTCCGCACCTTCTTCCTTGCCCTCTTCTTTTTCGGGCTTGTTGCGGCTGGGGGCTTTTTCCAGAATGCCTTCAATCTTGGTCACGGCCTCGTCGTCGGTGGCCTTTTCAACGGCGGCGACTTCGCGGGCCATGCGTTCGAGTGCCTGTTCATAGAGCTGGCGCTCGGAATAGGACTGTTCGGGCTGTTTATCGGAGCGGTAAAGATCGCGCACCACCTCGGCGATGGAGATCAGGTCGCCGGAATTGATCTTGGTTTCATATTCCTGGGCGCGGCGGCTCCACATGGTGCGTTTGACGCGGGCGCGACCCTTGAGCGTCTTGAGCGCCTGGGCCACGACATCATCGGGAGACAACCGGCGCATACCAACGGATTTCACCTTGGCGACGGGCACACGAAGGGTCATCTTTTCCTTCTCGAAATTGATGACGAACAGCTCGAGCGAATGGCCCGCAACTTCCTGCGTTTCGACGCCGGTGATCTTGCCGACGCCATGTGCCGGATAGACGATGAAGTCGTTCGCCTTGAATTCCAGCTTTTTGGTAGCAGTCTTCTTTTTCGCGGCCATGCTAAGTCCCAAACTGCGTGACGGAAAAAGCCGGTGCACCACGCACAGGCTCGACCCGCCCACGGGTAAACGTTTACTCGGCGAAATACGCGTCAATGCGCCGCAGACATCCCCGGCAGGGCTCAGATGCGTACCTGAACCCATGCAGCAGGGCCGATTGCGGGCATGACCAATCCAGTCGCTTCAAACCGAAAAATCCTATAAAACTGCCAAAACGTGGCGTTTTAAGGACCAAATCAAGCGGTGAAGGCTGGCAATTCGCCTTGAGCCTTTGGCAGGACCAATCCCGCCAAAGTGCGGGGACATGCCCCACAAGTGCTTATAACCATACACTAAAAATGGCGGAAAATAAAGTCAGCACGGGAATCATCCGCCTGCTGACACGGCAAAAGGTTAACGGGCTGATGCCCCGACAGGCCTTCAGGATGCCAGAGGAGGCATCAGTCGCCGGTGCCCGGCTCTTCCTTGAAGAACTTCTCGAACTTGCCCTCGACGTTGAGGAAATCGTCCGCGTCCGCAGGTGCGTCCTTCTTGACCGTGATATTCGGCCAAACAGCGGCAAATTTGGCATTTACCTCAAGCCACTTCTCAAGCCCGCCTTCAGTGTCCGGCTTGATGGCTTCGGCAGGGCATTCGGGCTCGCAAACGCCGCAATCGATGCATTCGTCCGGGTCGATGACGAGCATGTTATCGCCTTCGTAGAAACAATCGACCGGGCAAACCTCGACGCAATCCGTGTATTTGCACTTAATGCAAAGGTCATTGACGATGTAGGTCATGTGTCGGTGCTCCGGTTGGGCTGCGCGCAAAGGCTATGCGGCCGCGCTGCTTGCCCTGATCCATATATTGCAGCGCTTATACGAAGTGGATGCCGGGGGCCGCAAGCCCTGCAATTCCCCAATAATTTGAGGGAAATGCAGGGCAGCCATACGTAAAATACTATGTGACGGTTCAGCTGCCGGACTTCAAGCTGCGCAGACGTGCCCTGTCGCGGCGGTTGGGCGATGCAGGGGGCGCGGGGTTCGCCGATGAGTGCTTGCGCTCCTCAGGTGTGGGCGGTGGCGGGCTTTGATCCTCATACAGGCCTTGAGCGATCGTTGCTGATCCGCGCCGCTCAACGAAGCTGAGCACCTCCACCACCCGGATGCGCTCGGCGAGGGGGAAAGTCAAAACATCGTGAGGCCGCACGGTATGGGATGCCTTGGTAATGCGGACGCCGTTGGCCCGCAGGCGCCCGGTTGAGATGAATTTTGCAGCCAGTGACCGGGTCTTGAAGAAGCGCGCGCACCACATCCAGCGGTCGATGCGCTGGCGGGGATCCTGCCCGGCGGCATCAATATCTTCATCTGCCGGTTTTGACGGGGATGCTGCCAAGATGGATCAGTTTTTGTTTTTGAGCTGGCTCAGCACAGCGAAGGGGCTGTCTGGGTCAATCGGCCTTTCAGCGCGTGCCGGTTTGCCCTTCGGGGCGGCGTTGCGGCCATTTGCCTTGTCGCCGCCATGTTGTGGCTTTCTGGCCTTGGCCGGGCGGCGGCGTGGTTTGCCGCGGCCTGCGGGGGGCTGTGCATCTGCGGTGGCATCGGCGCTTTCGCCCGCAGCGTTGGACTTGGCCGCCACGGCGGGGGATTTGGCCTGATTGCGTCTGCGCGGCGGTCCGCCACGGGATTTGCGTGCAGGACGCCAGAGGATGATGTCCTCCATCTCTTCGTCAGCCGGCGCTGCTTCGGGTGCAGCGGCATTGGTGGCGGCTTCTTCCAAGGGGGCGGCTTCCGGTTCGGCCGGGGTAGCGTCCGCCGGAGCTGCAACGTCCGTTTCCGGCTGGACCTTAGGCGTGGCTTCTGCCGCCGCTCCATCCGGGGCTGGCGTTTCAGCGGCCGGTGTATCGTCTGTCGTTGCGGAAGCTGCTGCTTGCGCTGGCGCTGCGGCTGGCGCTGCCGGGGTGGCTGCTGCGGGCGCGGGCATTTTCCGTACGCTGATTTTGTGCGGCTTGAACCCGAGTGATGCCAAAAGGCCGTCAAAGACTTCGCCGGAGCAGCCAACAAGCGACATCAGGTCTGCGTCAGCCAGAAAGCCTGCGCCGCCATATCCGTTGCCCAACTGGGCGCGGGCGGCGATCTTCGGGCGGATGGCGTCCGCCAGCCGTTCCAGCATGTCAAGGCGTACGGCGCGCGGTCCGCAGATGCGAAAACCCAAAGCGGGATAGAAGAAATCGGGCATGCCGGGTTCAACGGCTGCAGACGTGAGCCCCGGTGCAGGCGGGGTGGGCAGATCAACAATGCCGCCCTGTGCTTCATGGACTGCATGCAGCAGCAAGATGAGATGCGCCGGTGCTGGTTTCAGCAATGCGGGCATGAAGATGGAGAATGCACCAAAGCGCACGCCGTATTTGCGCAGCATGGCGCGGTCAGGCTGATCGAGGGCTGTAATATCTTCGGCCGCTTCATCGCGGCGGATAGCGCCAAGCGCTTCCACCATGCGGAAGGCGACGCCGCGGGCAAGGCCGGTCACGTCTTCGGCGTCGCGCAGTTTGATCAGCGGCTCAAGCGTCGTGGCAATATGCGTTGCCAGCCATTTGTCCATGCGCTGGGTCACGGCGATGCGGTCGGAGGCTTCAAGCTCCTCACCGCAGATGATCTCGGTATGCGCGGAAAGCCGGTCAGGCCCGGTGACAACGCGGCCGACAGCCGCCTTCTCCCACAGGATGCGGCCATGCTCGGTCATCTCGAAGGCCGCGTCATCGGCAGCGGTGATACGGTGGGCGCGACCGGTGATCTCGCCTGTAACCGCCTTGTCGGAGGCGGCGCGCAGTGCTTTGCCGTCAATTCCCTCCGCGCGGGGATCCGGCACGAAGACGAGCCCTGCCAGGCGGCCGACGAATTCGCCTTCCACCATTACTTCGCCATCTGCGTTTACTGCCGCCATCAAATCCTCGCTTTGCTGCATCCGTTTGAGCAGCACACTTGTCCGTCTGTCGGTGAATTGCTGGGTAAGCCGTTCGTGCAATGCATCCGATAACCTATCCTCTATAGCGCGCGTGACGCCCTGCCAATACGCAGGATCAGCGAGCCAGTTCGACCGATTGGCAACATAAGTCCAGGTGCGTATATGCGCCAGCCGTGATGCGAGGGTGTCAATGTCCCCATCTGTGCGGTCCGTGCGCTTGGTCTGGGTGGAAAACCAGTCCTCCGGAATGCGGCCCGGAGAGGTGCCGCCAGCACGCATCAGATGGTCATAAATATTGGCCAGAAGGCTGGCGTGCTCGTCGATCATGACCTTGCGGAAGTCAGGCACCTGCGCCACGTCCCACAGCCGCGTCACGGCCTCTTCACCCTTGGCAAAAGGGCCGACGCGCTCATCGCGCACCATGATCGCCATTGCGGCCATGTCGGTGGCGTTGCGGGCACGCATCAGACCGCGAGCCGGTGGCGGCATGTCCAGACTTGTGAACAGGGCATCGACAGAGCGGAAATCAAGATCCGCGTTGCGCCACATCAGGGTTCTGACGGGCTCGAAGCGATGCTCCTCGATTTCCAGCACCTGTTCGCTTTCAAGTGCGGAGGCCTGTCCGGTCACACCAAACGTGCCGTCATCCATATAGCGTCCGGCGCGGCCTGCGATCTGGGCGATCTCGGCTGAGGTGAGGCCACGATGGAAGCGGCCATCGAATTTTTCCAGTGATGCAAAGGCCACATGGTCCACGTCCATGTTGAGGCCCATGCCGATGGCATCCGTGGCGACGATGAAATCGACGTCGCCGGACTGATAAAGCGCCACCTGCGCGTTGCGGGTGCGCGGGGACAGGGCGCCCATGACCACGGCGGCGCCGCCGCGATGGCGGCGGATCAGCTCGGCGATGGCGTAAACCTGATCCGAGGAAAACGCGACAACGGCAGAGCGGCGCGGCAGGCGGGTGATCTTCTTGGCACCGGAATAGGAAAGCTCCGAGAAGCGCAGGCGCTGCTCGAAGCGGCAGCCTTTTACGAGGTCGCGGATGCGCGACTTGATGGTGTCAGAGCCCAGAAACATGGTCTCCAGTTCGCCGCGCATATGCATCAGCCGGTTGGTGAAGACATGGCCGCGCTCGGGGTCGGCGGCCAGCTGCACTTCGTCGATGGCGACAAAATCCACATTGATGCCGGTGGGCATCGATTCAACGGTGGTGACCCAGTAGCGCGGATCGTCGGGAATGATTTTTTCTTCGCCGGTCACCAGCGCCACATTGGCGGCACCTGCGCGTATCTTGACCTTGTCATAGACCTCGCGGGCCAGAAGCCGCAGCGGCAGGCCGATCATGCCGGTTTCGTGGCCCAGCATCCGCTCGATGGCCAGATGCGTCTTGCCGGTATTGGTCGGCCCCAACACTGCCCAGACGCGCGCGTCCGCATCCACGCGGGGGACGTGACCTGTCTGGATCTGTCGGGGAGAGAAGGGTTTACGCGGCATTACCGGCGCAACTTCGCCGCAGGGCAGGGCAATAGCAAGACGGAACTGGCCCGGTCAGGCTCGCTGGATGGCGAGGGGAGGGGGCATCCGCGTTTACGTTTGAGACCATGCAGGGAACGAAGCGTGTCCGAATCGCGGACGCGCAGCGATTCCGGGTTCGTTCACGGCTATATGTGGTGGATGGGTGCCGCGTGCCTCATAGAGCAGCACCTGTCAGGCGGGTGCCTGACAGGTGCTGATTTACGCAAATTCGCGGATTGAGAATCCAATGGGGGTGATCAGGCAGCTTTGTCCCGGTTTTGTTCCTTGTGGGTCACGCGCATGGCCTTGAAGGCGGCTTCATCCACCGGCGTCCAGCGATAGCGCTTTGCCATTTTCTTGAGGGCCGCCTGGAATGTGGGGCTGTCCACATAATTGGCGTGGCGCGGGCTTTCGATGAACTTGATGCCGCCCGACAGATCCGGCGTGGTTCTGGTTTCCTTGAGGAACTGGGCAGCGCGGGCCGGGTCGCGGTCGCGGTCGGCAATAGCGTTGGCGATGCAATTGGCCATTTCGTCATAGAGGAAATAGCCGCCGGAATTGGTCTCCTCAAAGCCCATGGCGAAGAAGCCGGGCAGGTCACGGCCAAAGACGGTGAGGTAGAGATCAGGGCGCCCGGCGCGGAAGGGAACGGTGCCTTCGGGCAGATAGGGCATGTTGTAATTGTAGCCGGTGGCGAAGACGACCACGTCGAGGGCTTCGCGGCTGCCGTCCTTGAAAACCACGTCATTGCCGTCGAACCGCTCGATATCGCCCTTCACGTGGATATTGCCATGGGACAGGTGGTGCAGCAGCTCTGAATTCACAATCGGATGGCTTTCAAACACCTTGTGATCAGGTGCCGGCAACCCGTAGCGGGTGATATCACCCACCATCAGGCGCAGCAGCTTGCCCAATACCCATTGCTGAATGGGCATCGGCAGCGTGGGGCCGCTATGGGCGAACACGTCTGCGGGCATGCCGAATATGTGCTTGGGCAGGAAATGGTAGCCGCGCCGTACACTGATGAATGCCTTGTCCGCATGGATGGCAGCATCGCTGGCAATGTCGCAGCCGGAATTCCCCGCACCGACAATCATCACGCGTTTGCCGCGGAACAGGTCCGGGCTTGCATAATCCACCGCGTGAATGGCGGTTCCGTTGAAATGGCCCGGAATATCCGGCCGGTTGGGGTGCCAGTTGGTGCCGGTTGCGACAATGAGATTGGCGAACTGTTTTGTTTCGCCATTGGCCAGGGTCACGGTCCAGCCGCCCTTGCCGTCAGGCTCTGCGCGTTCAACAGCCGTGTTGAAACGGACTGCATCCTTCAACCCATATCGTTCGGCAAAGTGGTGGATGTAATCCAGAATCTCACGGCCTGAGGGGTAATCGGGATACTCGTCCGGCATCGGACAATCAGTAAAAGCCGACTGGGTTTTGGAGGAGATGAAATGGGCACTGTCATAAACCGGCGTGCCGGGATTTTTCGGGTCCCACAACCCGCCCACATCGCTATGGCGCTCGAACTGCTCATAGGGGATGCCGTAGCGCTTAAGCGCGCGGGCAGCGGCAAGCCCGCCGGGGCCTGAGCCGATGATGCAGGTCGTGGTTTGGGATGCGGGTGCGGACATGGGTGGGCTGGCCTCAAAAAGGGGTGATCCTTAAATGTGATGGTTCCTCATGTTTACATTTGATGTCAAGTAGGCCAGAAATAATCCCATGCAGAGCCAAAAGCAGCTTGATGCCCTGACCCCCCGCCGCCCCAAGCAGGCGCGCAGCCGCGCGCGGTTTGAGGCCATTCTCGATGCGGCCGAAGCGGTTGTTGCGAAAAACGGGATGGCGCATCTCACCATGAGCGAGGTGGCGTTGTGCGCGGGCGTGTCCATTGGCTCGCTCTACCAATACATGCCGACACCCAAGGCGCTGCTGCGGGCGCTGACGGACCGTTTTCTGGCGGCCTGGCGCGAAGACCTGACGCAGCGCATCGATGATGCGCGCACGCCGCAGGAACTGTCGGACGCCATCGCGGCGGTGATCTGGCAGATCTATCAGGACATGCGCCTAAAGCCGCAGCAAAGAGAGCTGTGGGCATATCTCAATGCGGATCGGGATCTTGCGGCGTTCAATCTGGCGGACAGTCGGGCGAACTCAGCCCTGTTTGTGGCAGCGCTTGTCCGGGTGGGGGTGATCCCGCAAGACCTGACTGACGACCTCCTGCCGGATGCCTTGCTGGTCACACATCTCTCCGGTGCCGCTACGCAAATGGCGGCTGAGCTTCCCGCCGCCGAAGGCGACCGGCTGGTGCAGGTCTTTGCCGGGATGGCGGCTGAACGTGCCGGATTGCCCGCGCCGGGCATGTTGTCCCCATCAAACAGGTGACCCTGCCTCCTGCCTCACGTTAGACTGATGCTGAAACAACAATAAGTCGCGCACGCCTGAAGGGGTGCCGCGCCGGGGAAGCATCATGGTTGAGGCGCTCAGGGAAATTGCCCTTGTCGCAGAGCACGCGCGTTTGCAGCGCCTGTTGCCGTGTCTGCGCGCGCCCTCCCGACATTTTTTTGAAACTGCGTAATTCGTAAACCGCCGACCGGAAAGGGCGTCTGTCATGGACTTTAGTATTCCAAAAGACATCACCGATTATCTCGATGTGCTTGATGATTTCATCGAGAAGGAAATCAAGCCGTTGGAGCAGCAGGACGACAATATCCGCTTCTTCGATCACCGCCGCGAAAACGCGCGCACGGACTGGGACAATCAGGGCCTGCCGCGGCATGACTGGGAAGAGCTGCTTGGCGAGATGCGCCGGCGGGCCGATGCTGCGGGCCATCTGCGCTATGCGCTGCCCAAGGAATATGGCGGGCAGGACGGCACCAATCTGGGCATGGCAGTGATCCGCGAGCATCTTGCCGCCAAGGGCCTTGGTCTTCACAACGACCTGCAGAATGAAAGCTCGATCGTCGGTAATTTCCCGACCGTGCTGATGTTCCGTGACTTTGGCACCGAAGCGCAGAAGGCCAAATATCTCGAAGGCTCGATGACGGGCAAAGTCCGCGTTGCATTCGGCCTGACTGAGCCTGATCACGGCTCCGATGCCACATGGATGGAAACAGCCGCGAAACCTGAAAAGCGCGACGGCGTTGATGGTTATCTCATCAACGGCATGAAGATGTGGAACACAGGCGTCCATGTTGCGACCCATGACTTCGTGTTCGCGCGCACCTCAGGCCCGGATGGTTCTGCCGTCGGCATCACATGCTTCATCGTGCCGATGGATGCGCCGGGCGTCGACATTCAGGAATATATGTGGACCTTCAACATGCCGACGGACCACCCGCGCATTGCCTTCAAGGATGTGTGGGTGCCCGCTGAGGACAATCTCGGCGGCATCGATCACGGGCTGCAGCTGGCGCAGCACTTCGTGCATGAAAACCGTATCCGGCAGGCGGCATCTGGTGTTGGTGCGACGCAGTACTGCATCAATGAAAGCGTGAAATATGCCAAGGAACGCAAGCCTTTCGGCAAGCCGCTTGCAGTCAATCAGGCGATCCAGTTTCCGTTGACGGAATTGCACACGGACTGCGAGATGGTCCGTACACTGGTTTACAAGACTGCATGGCAGATGGACCAGATGTCGAAGCGTGATGTGGCACGTCACCTCTCGGACAAGGTGTCCATGTGTAACTACCGGGCTAACCGCATGGTGTGTCAGGCGGCCGATACGGCGATGCAGGTGCACGGCGCGATGGGCTATTCACGCCACAAGCCGTTTGAACATATCTACCGGCACCATCGGCGCTACCGCATCACCGAAGGCTCTGAAGAAATTCAGATCCGCAAAGTCGGCGGGCATCTGTTCGGATTTCTGGGTGGAGAAAAAGCCGCCGCCAAAGCCGCGGAATAGCAAGCCTATTCGGCGGCTTCTGCCGGGCGGGCACCAACAGCGTCCTTGGACGTCCGCCAGGCCGGGATCGTAATGGTCACGCAGGTGCCCTCACCGGGTTGGCTTTCCAGGGTGAGGGTGCCGCCGTGCATTTCAGCAAGCGACTTGGTGATCGGCAGACCCAGTCCGGTGCCGCCGAAATTGCGCGTCATCGGGCCTTCCGCCTGGCCGAAGGGTTCCATGACCCGTTCGATCATGTGGGGTTCGATGCCGATGCCGGTGTCGCGCAGTTTGATGACCATGTCTCCTCCCGGCTCATGGGTGGCAGACAAGGTGACCGTACCGCCTGCGGGGGTGAACTTCGTGGCGTTGGACATCAGGTTCAGCAGGACCTGTTTGACGCTGCGCTCATCCACGTAGATCTCCGGCAGGCCTTGCAGATCTTCGATGACCATGTGGACGCCACCCTGCTCGGCGCGATGGCGCACCAGTTCGAGCGACCACTTGGCGACGGTGTTGAGGTCGATCCAGCATTCTTCCAGCTCGAACTGCCCGGCCTCAATCTTGGAAATATCCAGAATGTCGTTGATCAGCTCAAGCAGGTGACGGCCGCTTGAATGAATGTCGCGGATATAGTCGGCATATTCGGGCACGCCAATGGGGCCGAACATCTCTTCACGGATCATTTCCGAGAAGCCGATGATCGCATTGAGCGGCGTGCGCAGCTCATGGCTCATATTGGCCAGGAACTGGCTCTTTGAGTGGTTGGCAATTTCTGCGGTGCGAAGGGCTTCTGCCAGCCGCTGCTCGGCGCGCCATCGCTCAATGACAATGGCGGCAAGCTGGGCGGCGTTGTTGAGAAATTCCAACTCGTTTTCAAGAGGGCTACGGTCGGTTTCATAGATCATGGCAACGGCGCCGAGAATGGTGCCGTCGCGTGAGGCGATGGGCTGCGACCACATGGAGCCGATGCCCAGTGCTTCTATCAGCTCTTGCTTGGTTGCAAATTCGGGGTGCGTGCGGGAGTCGGGTATAATCACGAGCTTGCCGGTTACCATTGCTTCGCCGCAGGGGCCGGCTTCGCGCGAGGCGGTCATGCCGTCGAATACCTGTGCATATTCCGGCGGCATGGACGGGGCAGAGCCCAGACGAAGGCAACCCTCATCATCAAGCAGCAGGATTGATGCCCGTGTCTCTGGATTAAGGGCTTCCATTTCGACCGTGAGTTCGTTGAGCACGTCGGTCATACCAGCGCCGGTGGCGAGTTTTTCCAGCACGCCGAGATGCATTTGCAGCACATGGTCGGCGCGTTTGCGCGCAGTGGCGTCGCGGATATTGAAGACGACACCGTTTACATTCGGGTCGTCGATCATGTTGCGGCCGGTTGCTTCAATCCAGATCTTGTCGCCGGTCATTGTTTCGGCCCAACCCGCGAAGCGTTCCAGTTGGCCTGAACTTGCGGCAAGAGACTCGACTGCTTCTTTGGTCTTGGCACGTATGTCATCGGTTGCCAGATCGGGGATATCGCGTCCGGTAAGTTGACCCGGCGTTGCGTTGAACATGCGGGCAACCGCATCGGTGGCAAACTGGATGATGCCGTCGCTGGAGGCGATCATGATACCGTCAAACGCATTGTCCACGAGTGCGCGGAACCGCTGCTCGCGACCCGCGAGGCGGGTATTGGCGGCTTCTGCCTGACGCAACGCCGCGTCGGATTCCCCTTTGGCGGAAGCCAGGTCGCGGATCAGATCGTCATGTTCAAGACGCAACGCAATGGCAGACGTTGACTGGGCGATGACTTGCCGCGCCACCGTTACCGTGAACGCATAAACCATGACGATCAGGCAGCCGACGCCGATATAGACATTGTCGCCTGATTGTAAGGTGACAACAGTCGTGGCCAGGGTAATTGGCAGCGTGCAGGCAAAATATATCCGCCATTCATAGCTGGTGGTGGCGGTGGCGACCGACAGGTGCGAAATGAAAAGAAGCAGTAAGAAGAAATTCTGTGTCTCGCTCTGAGGATACCAGAACAGAAAGAACATCGCCGACCAGACCACATTGGCATTGAAGTAGCGTAGTGCCAGTGACCTGCTCAGCCGGTCGGGATCGTCCGGCAGTTTGCCTGCGAAATACCGTGCCGAGAAAATGGCAATTTCAAGCCAGACCAAACATACGGCGCCTGCCCATACGCTGATTGTGAATAGCGATGCTTTGGTGTCGAGCGTTGCGATGATGAGGGCAGCAATCAGGGGAAACAGCAGCGACAATGCGCGGTGGTTGCACATGATCCGGTTGAACAGCGCAAGCCGGATGGCTTTTGCATGTCCAGAGCTGGTTACAGCTCCAGAATGCAGCGCATCAAGCTGAATTGTTTCAGGCCGGTTTGGCACAACTTTTCCCCTATCCGGCAGCAGGTTCTAATGGGACCTGTCACGGACACTAAATTATGGGGATCACTGGTAAATCTGACGCTAACGAGGATTTCGGCAGTTTTCGGGGTTTTTGCAGCAAGGGTCCTGCATTTCCAATGCCTTAACCCTAAGAGCGCTGATTTTTGAGGCTATTGGGCTGGCGTCAGACTGGCCTGCATCAGGGCGTGTCCGCCTGCCTCGACCGATACGAGGTGGATGACCGCGGTGCCCCATTCGCTTTCCAGCTGCATGCGAACCGGGATCATCACGTCTGCGTTTGTTCCATCGCGCCGAAACGGAGCCATCCACAATTCGACGGGCGGCGTGGGGTTGCGGGCCTGTTCAAGCTTCCATTCACGACTCTGGCCTGCCAGCGGGACATAGTTCAATTCACATTTGACGGTGTCGCCTGCAAAAACACCCTCAGTGCCGGGGGTGAGCACTTCTGCACCTTTGCGTTTGAAATCCAGATTGAAGACGCGCCGCCCGTCAAACACGCGTAGCTTTTCCGTGCAGACGGCTGCGGCCGGGCGCAGGGATGAATACAAAATGGCGGTTAGCGGATCGAGCGTGCCGTCCGCGAGGCCTGAGCGAAGGGCTGCGGCTTGTTGCGGCTCAAGTTCCGGCTCGGCTGTTACGTCAAATGTGCCGTTGCCGTCGCGGATCATTTCAAGGCTGCGAACGCCAAAGCGGGTATCGGAAAAATTGCGGAACCGATGTGGCCTTGGACCCGCGCGGCCAAGCGAGCCGGTGGCTTCAGATTCAAAGCGCGCACGGGCAATTGTTTCGGCGAGGCCCGACGATTTGCCGCTGCTTGAAATTGAGTAGCTGTCATCTGTGAAGCGGGCTGTTGCCTGCATGGAGGCGAGCTGGAAGCCCGCGGCATAGAATTCATAAGCCAGATTGATCGGCGCCGGCTGGCTGGTTGCCGGGGCCGGTGTTTCCAGAGGAGCCGCGCCTACAAGGCCAAACAGCGCCACAGTGCTGATGGTGGTGCTGATGGCGGCGCTGATGGCCGCATTGCGGCTACTATGGGTCCATTGTCGTGTCGTACTGATGAAATACCGCATGACGTGCCGGGCTCCTGTGCCATTCGAGACCGTCCGGTTACCCAGCTTCACGGACCGATTATGGACCGCAGCAATACCGGACCGGGGAGGCGCTAAGCACTGTCCCCTAGGTTAGTGTTCGCGAATGGCGGTACTTCGGATCACTGCGCCGCCATAAGGCGTTGGGGCAATAATGCGTACGGGTACGAGGAAACCGGCGGATTTCAAAGGTGCAAGCCAGATTTCCACCGATTGCGCTTCTTCCCGCAGCTTGATCATTGCCTCTGCACTATAGCCTGCAACCGGGGTCAGTCGCCCTTCACATTTATGTGCTGGGCCAGCGTATCCATCAGTCGCCTCAATGGTGGTTTCGCCCATATAGGCGATGGTGATGTCAAAGCGCCGCCAGCCGTCAAATACGGGCACGGGCTTGGTGCAGGGGTCAGTGCCGCTCATTACGGTGAGGGCCAGCAGGGCGCTGACCGGGTCCACGGCACCTTTCTTGTGGAAATCAGACAGGGTGTCCGGCTTTTTCGCCGGTGGCGGCAGCGCCAATACGCTGGCCGGGCCGGTTTCGTTGAAGGTGATCTGCAACTGGCTGGACTGGCCTGCGGCCGTCACATAATCGGACGTAAAAATCTGCGGCTGCAGGACCATGCCTTCCTGCGCACCGGCGGCAAAAAGGGTGAGCGTTGCATCCTCGGTGGCCCCAGCCACCTCCTCAGTATTAATTGTGGTTTCCAGCTGGTAGCGGGCGGGCTCAACGTCCGCGATCAGCGTCATGGTGCCGATCTTTGCGCCGCCGACATAGACCACATAGTCAATGGTGGTGACCGCGCGTGCAGCCGTCGATGCGGCAAGAAACAGGAATGTTGCTGCAACGGTTTTCAGAATGCGGTGCGGCGTCTGGGCTGCAGGGAGATGCATATGGCGGCCTTGGGTCAGAATCGGGAAAAAAGCAGGCGCAATAGATCAACGCCGTGCGGTTCACCGGATAAGCAGTAGCACACAGGTTATTGCGTAATCATGGCCGCTTGCGAATGCGTGGCCGGGCTCACAGTAAATTTGTTGGCGCGGGCCACCAGCGTGCCAAGCGGCGTTGAAACTTCAATTCGCACTGGCACAAGCGCATCGGCATCGGGTACCGCTCCTAGCCAGACGCTGATCGGCATCGGGTCGCGGCGCATCTCCTTGATGGTGTCGCGGGTATAGCCTGCGACCGGCACCAGCTTTGCGTCACAGCGCACGGCTGTACCTGAGAACCCGTCCTTGCTGTCGATCTCGCTCATGTGCGCAAACTGCATCACGAAATCATACCGCCTGCGACCGTCATAGACCGGGATCTTGCGGTTGCAGATTTCCGGTGTGGGCGCTGCTGCGGGAATGATCATGGCGGACAGGGGATCGACCGTGTTTTGCAGATCAAAGGTGCTTGGGGTTACCCGATCTGAATTATCGTAAGGCGGGTCTGCGGCAACTAGCGGTGCGCCGGTCTTGCCATAGCTCATGTCAATGATCTGGATATTATCCTGGTCGGTATTGCGGGACTTGTGGCGGGCGGTCTGCATAAGATTGCCGGTCCGCGTACCTGACGATGTGAGATCAAACACCGACCGAAACACATGGTCGGTGATGCCTTCGGTGCGCACGACGCTGCGGACGCTGTAGGCATCGCCGCCGAACTGCGCCTGCATGGCGATGGACCCGAATTTGAGGCCGCCCAGGCGCACATCCATGCCCACATCCAGGTGGATGTCCGGGCCGGTGGGCGGTGTGCCTTGTGGCGAGGCTGAGGGGGCTGCCAGCGAAATGCCGGCAATGCCGAGTGACGCGAAAGTGGCGAGAACGGCCAGCAGATGCAGCGGCATGCTTGTGTTTTTTGTCGTTGAGGTAGTCATATGGCGTCTCTCCCGGGCCCAAATTCGTGGTCTCATAGTGATGATGGCCGGTGAACGCTGGCTGAATGGTGCAATCCGGGGTTGACGTGGAGGGCTTCAGGCCCCTATATCCGCGCCTCTTAAACGCGTTTCAAAAGAATTCAGGAGTTGGGCATGGCCCGCCGCTGCGAACTAACCGGCAAAGGCGTCCTCACAGGTAACAATGTGAGCCACGCGGTCAACAAGACCCGCCGCCGTTTCTTGCCGAATCTATGCAATGTGACCTTGTCGAGCGAAGCGCTTGGCCGGAATGTGAAGGTGCGCGTCAGTGCTGCTGCTCTTCGCACGGTTGAGCACAAGGGTGGGCTGGACCTGTTCCTGGCCTCCGCTCGCGAAGAGAACCTGTCGTTGGCACTTCGCCGCATGAAGCGCGAACTTGCCAAGGCAAAGGCGCAGGCAGCCGCTTAGCGGTTTCGCCGATCCGTCACGTTAACGAATTAAGGGTTCGCCGGTTCCACCGGGCGGGCCCTTTTTCGTGTCTTGTAGCCCGCCAGGGCGCATAAAGCCTCAAAACCCACATGGCATGGCGGCTGCATTGCTCTTTCCTGTGATATGAATCATTTGAATTCGGGAGAGCGGGTATGGTCTTGGCAGACAGCCGGTTTCATCAGTCAATGGAACAAAAACCAAGCGTTATGGCAGATATTTTACGCTTTTTAGGCCAGTTACTGGCACCGTCGGCGCTGCTTTTGGTGGCGATGGTCATGGCATTCATGGCGCGTGGCGAGGCTGTGCCGCTTTTGGGCATCTTGTCCTTTAACGGCATGAGTCCCGATGCGGGATCATGGTTCACCATGGGCCATATCTGGATCTTCGCATTGTTCATGCTCGTCAACCTCACCGGACGGCGCCATGGCGCTTCGGTGGCTACTGGGTCGCTGGTCCTTGCGGCGGTGGTTGCTGCCGGTGTGTGGGCCTATGCCACCTATGGTGCCGCACACGTATTGCTGCCCGCCGATGTGATTGCGGCACTGGGTGACCAGACAATGGTTCTGGCGATTGCCCTGTCGGTCGTTGTGGGCCTGCTGGTGGATATTGTGGTGTTTGACCTGGTGCGCGGGCGGCCGTGGTGGAAAGCGCCACTGATGGCGCCCCTGTTCGGCGGTGCTGCATTTGTCGCGCTGTTTCACGGTCTTGCAGGCAATGTTCTCGCCGGGCCCTACATGGACCGGGTGGTGACGCATATGGTCCTGGTGGTCGCTGCAACCTTGTTGATGGTGCTGGTCTATCACCTGCTGCGCTCGGTCATCCGCCCGCGCGCGGGCTATGGTGGCGCTTAGTCAGCGCTGGCATTGTCCTGGTCGGCGGGGTCCTGGTCTGCGGGGTCCTGGTCTGCGGGGTCCTGGTCGGCGGGCGGCATCAATTCAAACATCAGCAATAATGTGCGCTGTAGCGGATTGAAATTATCGTCCGAGACCACATAAAGCAGCGTTGCACCATCTGCGGCGGTGCGCACTGCAAGACCTTCCATATTGTCGATGGTATGGCCCGCGGTTGAGCGATAGATGATATCGCCATCCAGCGGGCCATTGCCGTTCAGCGATGCGCTTTCAATGAGCCGCAATTGCGCACCGACGCCGCCGATAAGGCTGAAGCGGCGTTCCAGCGTCAGCAGGTCGCCTGAGGGCAGCAAGGCTGTGTCAGTCAGATCGAATGGGGGGCTGCGCCTGAGGGCGACGGGCGTGCTGGCATTGCCGGATACGCGCCAGCCCTTGATGTACCCCTGAGCATCGTAGCTGCCTTCGGTGAGCGCAATCAGCGATCCGTCCGGCAGGGTCTCGATAGCTTCCAGACCCTTATTGTTGACCGCGTTTTTGAGATCGGGGCTGATCGGCACGGGCGTTGGGAGGGAGATCATGCCGGTGGCGTCGAAATCATAGGCTTCGACACGGTGGTTGCGTTCAAAGCCGACGATCAACCTGCCATCGGGAAGGCGCGCAAGGCTCTCGGCGTCGCCCCGGCGTTTGCTGTCGGCGACGGATTTTCCCTCGGCATCCAGCAACGGCGCGAGATAGGCGCGGGAGACCCCGTCAAGATTGCCGTCACGGTAGTCCAGCTGCGCACTGAACCAGTATCCGCTGTCGGAGACGGCAACCATCTCGCTGCCGTCTTTGCTCACCAGCAGGCCTGAGAGGCCGCCGAAGCGGTTATCTGGTGATTGAATAATGAGGCCGCCGCGATAGGTCAGACGCCTGCTGGTGGTTGCCGTCGGGTCAGCGCTGTTCAGGGCCACATGCGCATAGCTCAGGGGGATGGCATCGCCTGCATGGCTGCTTGTCTGTGCGGCAGCGGGTATGGCACAGGCCAGGATGGCGGCTGTGGCGACGATTGCCCGGATAGGCATGGGGCATGGCTCCTGGGGGACGCGTTAGCTGGAGGCTGCAGTCTGGGCTGGTGTGCGCGGCAGGCCTTCGCCCCGGCGTGATACGCGGGGAGCTGATTTGTTCTTCTTGCCGGGCCGCACGTCATCTTCAAACAGTTCAGCCAGCTTCTCGGTCATTGCGCCGCCGAGCTGTTCCGCATCGACGATTGTCACCGCGCGCTTGTAGTAGCGGGTGACGTCATGGCCGATGCCGATGGCGATCAGCTCGACCGGCGATTTGGTTTCGATCTGCTCGATGACCTCGCGCAGATGCCGCTCCAGATAGTTGCCGGAATTGACCGACAGGGTGCTGTCGTCCACCGGGGCACCATCGGAAATGACCATCAGGATGCGGCGCTGTTCGGGGCGGCCGAGCAGGCGATTATGCGCCCAGATCAGGGCCTCGCCGTCGATATTTTCCTTCAGCAGCCCTTCGCGCATCATCAAGCCGAGATTGCGCCGTGCGCGCCGCCAGGGGGCGTCGGCGGCCTTGTAAATGATGTGGCGCAGGTCATTGAGGCGACCGGGGGATGCGGGCTTGCCATCCGCCATCCACCGTTCGCGGGACTGGCCGCCTTTCCAGGCGCGCGTGGTGAAGCCGAGGATTTCAGTTTTGACCGAGCAGCGCTCCAGCGTGCGGGCGAGAATGTCTGCGCACATGGCCGCGACTGTGATCGGGCGGCCGCGCATGGAGCCTGAATTGTCCAGCAGCAGGGTGACCACCGTGTCGCGGAAATCCATGTCCTTCTCCATCTTGTAGGAGAGGGAGTGCATGGGGTCGATGACAATGCGGGAGAGGCGGGCTGCATCGAGCAGGCCTTCATCAAGGTCGAATTCCCATGTGCGGTTCTGCTTCGCCTGCAGGCGGCGCTGCAGGCGGTTGGCGAGCCTGCCGACGACGCCCTGCATCTGCTGCAGCTGCTGGTCGAGATATTGCCGCAACCGGCCTAGCTCTTCGATGTCGCACAGGTCTTCTGCGGCGATCACCTCGTCATTGGCGGTGGAATAGACCTTGTAGCCGACGCCGCGGCGTTCATCGGACGTGCCGTCGGGGTGCCAGGGCTGCTGACCTTCGGCGCTGTCGTCGGGGTCGCCCTCCATCTGCTGGTCTTCGGCTTCAACTTCCACGGCCTGCTCTTCGCCGTCGTCGCCTTCGCCGTCTGCCATTTCCAGCTCTTCAGCGGACATGCCTTCGGCCTGCTCGGCGTCGCCACCTTCGGCGTTTTCCTCGCCGGGAGCATCGCCGTCTTCCTCGTCTTCGCTGTCTTCGTCGGATTGGTCCGGCGTGTCACCGAGTTCATCCGCCATATCCAGGTCGGCGATGATCTCGCGAGTCACGCGCGCAAATGCTTCCTGATCGTGGCTGAGCTCGTTGAGGCGGGCAAAATCTTCGCCGGCTTTTTCTTCAACCCAAGGGCGCCACAGATCGACCATTGCGCGGGCGCTTTCGGGCGGCGGGGTGCCGGTCAGCCTTTCGCGCACCATCATGCTCACCACCTCTTCGAGCGGCGCATCCACCTTGTCGGTAATGGTGGCAAAGCCGCGCTTGTCGCATTTGTCGTCAAGCGCGGCGGTCAGGTTGTTGGCGACGCCCTTCATGGCATTGGCGCCCAGCGCTTCAACGCGGGCGGTTTCGGCTGCTTCAAACACAGCGCGCGCGGTGCCGCCTGTGGGCAGCATATGCTGATGGGTCGCGTCGTCATGGAAGGCGATGCGCAGGGCGATCGAATCCGCCGAGCCACGGCACTGCGCCACTTCGTTGTCGGGCAGCTCACGGCTGGGCAATGGCAGCCGCACATGGGTGCCGCGCAGGCTTGCAGGCTCGGTGCCGAAATTGACCGTCAGGTCGTCACGCCCGGCGATCGAGCGCAACGCCATGGTCACCGCCCGCTTGAAGGGCTCGACCGGATTTTCCTTGCCGTTGGACACGTAAAGAGCCTGCGTTCTTGTTAGGCGACAGCCAGATTGGCGGTGGACTGCGGCAGTTCTTCACCGAAGCAGCGCTGATAGAATTCGGCAACCGTGCCGCGTTCCAGCTCATCGCACTTGTTGAGGAACGTCACCTGGAAACCGAAACCAATGTCGCCGAAGATTTCAGAGTTCTCGGCCCAGGTGAGCACGGTACGCGGGCTCATCACGGTTGAGATATCGCCATTGATGAAGGCGTTACGGGTCAAATCCGCGACACGCACCATGGCGGCGACGGTCTTTTCCCCTTCCGGGTTCTGGTAGTGCTTGGCCTTGGCCAGCACGATGGCAACTTCCTGATCATGCGGCAGATAGTTCAGCGTGGTGACGATGTTCCAGCGGTCCATCTGACCCTGGTTGATCTGCTGGGTGCCGTGATAGAGGCCGGAGGTGTCACCAAGACCAATGGTGTTGGTGGTGGAGAACAGGCGGAAGGAAGAGTGCGGACGCAGCACCTTGTTCTGATCGAGCAGGGTCAGCTTGCCGGACACTTCAAGAATGCGCTGGATCACGAACATAACGTCCGGGCGGCCTGCGTCGTATTCGTCGAACACAAGTGCGACGGGGTGCTGCAGCGCCCACGGCAGAATGCCTTCGCGGAACTCGGTGATCTGCTTGCCGTCCTTCAGCACGATCGCATCCTTGCCGACAAGGTCGATACGGCTGACATGGCTGTCGAGATTGATGCGGATGCACGGCCAGTTGAGGCGGGCGGCCACCTGCTCAATGTGCGTGGACTTACCGGTGCCGTGATAACCCTGCACCATGACGCGGCGGTTGTGGGCAAAGCCCGCAAGAATCGCCAGCGTGGTTTCCTTGTTGAACAGGTAGTCCTCGTCATAGTCGGGGACGTAGTCGCTCTTTTCCGTGAAGGCGGGAACTGTGAGTTTTGACTCGAACCCAAAAACTTCCTGCACCGAAACCGTGGTGTCGGGCGCGTGGGTTGGCATCATTCCGGTATGGGTTTCGGTCATAGGGCTGAAAAACGCTCTTCTTAATCAATCAGGACGACGCCACAGGCATGAATAGACTTAGTGTGCGGCGCATGCGGACCGGCGCTGGGGCATTTTGTGCCCAAACGCTGGCATTGGTTTTATCCGGGTGATTGTCTCAACCCTTAAGGGGCCAATGCAACACTAAGGATGGCCGGTGCATATGGCTTTGCGCATATCGTGTATTCGCAAAACCGCATGGTGCCAGCCTTGAGGCCGGCCCGGGAAGTCTACCAACTCTACCAGTCTAGCAAAACCCGGGGCTTAGCAGTAACCCGTGGATTTCAGGTAGTTGTAGGCGTCGATGACGCTACGTAAACGGTCTTCGGACGACCGGTCACCGCCATTGGCGTCGGGATGGTGCAGTTTTACCAGCCGCTTGTACTTGCCTTTGATATCGTTCGCCGAGGCTCCGCCTTCAAGGCCCAGGGTTTCAAGCGCTTTTGCTTCCTTTGGCCGCAGGCGGCGGCGGGCGCCGTCATCGCCTTTTGTGGTGCCGCCATCCGTGGCAAGGCCGTGCGGGTCATAGACGGTGGGGTCAGCTTCCGAGCCGACAAACCCAAACTTGCTGGCCGCGGCAGCGCCGCGATTTGAGCCGACTGACCAGGTTGGCCTGTGGCCGGTTGCGGCTTCGCGCTGGAACCGGGCCACATCCTTGTCGGACATGCCCTCGAAGTAATTCCAGGATTTGTTGAATTCCTTCACATGTTCCACACACAGCCAGCGGTAGCGGCGGGCGTCCCCTGTGGATGCCTTGTCGGTGGGGGCCTTGTGAACGCCTTCCGAATCGCAGCCGGGCCAAGCGCAATCATGCTTGCGGGCGCGCCGTTTGGCAGCCTGCTCCTCTGCCTGCGTGCGTGAACGCGGCGGGACTTTGACAAACTCGCGGTATTTGGACCAAGAACTCATGTTGTGATTATGTGAAGCCACTGGTTACGAAACAACCTAGGTGGCTTGGTTTCTCCCAAATTTCAAAATGACAGCCCTTCGTTCAGGACCACTTCCATGCATGTTGCCGAAACCATCAAGCAAAAGCTGACGGATAGTCTTTCACCCGAACGGCTGGAGATTATAGACGATTCAGCGCGTCATGCGGGACATTCTGGTGCTGCTGCCGCGGGCGAATCACATTTCAAGGTGGTGGTGGTCTCAAAGGCGTTTGACGGAAAGTCCCGTATTGAGCGGCATATGCTGGTGAATGAGGCGCTGGCTGATGAGCTGCGCGGGCCCATACATATGTTGTCGATCAAGGCGATCACGCCGGCGGAAGAGTGGCAATAAGGGCTATTACGCCGATGCAGCTTTGCGCGGCGGGGTGATTTTCATCGCCGTGATCTGGTTGCGGTGACGGCGCAGGATCTGAAACTTGTAGCCGTAGAATGAAAATGTCTGCCCGACTTCGGGGATCGTCTGCGATTCGTGAATGACGAGACCGGCGACCGTGATGGCTTCATCTTCCGGCAATTCCCAATCCAGCGCCCGATTGAGATCGCGCACAGCAAGTGTGCCGTCCACATTGCAGCTGCCGTCGGGCTGCTGGCGCAGGCCTTTCACTTCGACATCATGTTCGTCGGAAATCTCGCCGACGATTTCCTCGATGATGTCTTCGAGCGTCACCAACCCCATGATGCTGCCATACTCATCCACCACCAGTGCGAAATGCAGCTTGCGCTGGCGGAATGCGTTGAGCTGTTCGACTAAGGATGTGGTCTCGGGCACGAACCAGGCTTCGGTGGCCAGTGACTTGATGTTGAGGCTGGTGGGGTCACCATCGTGAGAAATGAGCGCGCGTAGCAGATCCTTGGCGTGCAGCACGCCGACGATGTTGTCCGGGTCGGCTTCCCACAAGGGAATGCGGGTGAAGGGGCTGGCGAGCACCTGTTCGACAAGCGTCTGCGGTTCATCATCAAGGCTCAGCGCCTGCATGGTCTTGCGGTGAACCATGACGTCGGCCACTTCAAGGTCGCGCAAATCCAGGATGCCGCCGAGCATGTGGCGGTCATCAGAGCCCACGCCGCCTTCCTTGTGGTGCAGGTCAATGGCGCCGCGCAGTTCCTCATGCGCGGACAGCACTTCAGCGGCGTCGTCAATATTGGCACCGACAAGCCGCAGCGTCCGCCGCACGATGAACTGGACGGCAGCGGTTACAGGCGCAAACGCAAACACCACCATGCGGATGACAGGTGCCACGGCGAGCGCCATGCGATCCGGATTGGTGATGGCGTAGGTCTTGGGCAGCACTTCTGAGAAGATCAGCACCAGGGCTGTCATCACCAAAGTTGCATAGACAACGCCGGTGTCGCCGAACAGCTCCAGGAAAACACTGGTGGCGATGGCGGACGCCATGATGTTCACCAGATTGTTGCCCAGCAGAATGGCGCCGATCAGCCGCTCGCGGGTTTCAATCAGCTTGTTGACGATGCCTGCGCGCTTGATCCCGTCGCGCTCCATCGTGTGCATGCGCGCACGGCTGGTGGCGGTGAGAGCTGTCTCCGAGCCTGAAAAGAAGCCGGAGAGAATCAGCAATACCAGAATGGCGCCGATAGAAATCAGAAGGGATGTGGTGATCACGCGGCCAGCCTTTCGGAAAGAACGCGTGCGACCATTTCCATGTCCACATCAGTCGCGACGAATGATTTACCGATGCCGCGGCTCAGGATGAATGTGATTTTGCCACCGGATACTTTCTTGTCCTGACCCATGAGGCGGATCAGTTCATCCGTATCGGGAATGATGAGACTGTTGCGCTTCTCAAGGTCGCTTATGCTGGCGGGCAGGTCGCAGGCGCGCAGATGCGCCTTGGCGCGTTCAGCGTCGGCCTTTGGGCACAGGCCCAACTGCACGGACACGTCGAATGCTATGCCCATGCCGGCCGCCACGGCTTCGCCATGCAGCAGGTCGCCAGAGTAGCCGGCGGCGGTTTCAAGCGCATGGCCGAATGTGTGGCCGAGATTAAGTAGGGCGCGCTGGCCGCCTTCACGCTCATCGGCGGCAACCACACGGGCCTTGGCGGCAACGCTGTGGCGCACGGCTTCGCTTCTGAGGTCTGCATCGCCGTCCAGCAGTTTGGGCCCATTGGCCTCAAGCCATTTGAAAAAGTCCGCATCATCAATCAGGCCGTATTTGACGACTTCCGCATAGCCAGCACGCAGCTCGCGCGCGTTCAGGGTTGCCAGCACGTCAATATCCGCCAGTACCAGGCGGGGCTGGTGAAAGGCGCCGATCAGGTTCTTGCCCTGCGGTACATCGATTGCGGTCTTGCCGCCGACGGAACTGTCCACCTGGGCAAGCAATGTGGTGGGGATCTGAATGAAATCGACGCCGCGCCGCAGGATGGCGGCGGCAAAGCCTGCAAGATCACCGATGACACCACCGCCCAGCGCGACAACCATGTCGCTGCGTTCGACGCCTGCATCCATGAGCTGGCCAAGCAGATCTTCCAGATGTTTGAAGCTTTTTGTCGCTTCGCCGGCGGGCAGGATGATCGGCAGGCTTTTGATGCCTTCTGCCTCAAGACTGCTGGTCAGGGCCTTCAGGTGCAGGGCCGCGACCGTTGCATCGGTTACCACGGGCACGAAGGGGCGCTTGAGCAAAGGCGCTATTTCCGCACCTGCGCGCGCCATCAGTCCGCTGGCGATGCGCACCTCGTAGGAGCGGTCGCCGAGGCTGACCGGCACGATGTGCGCCGGTGATGTAGGGGGTGTACTGGTCATGATTGTGGGCATATGGCCCCTAATATGGCCTGCGTCCAGCCGATTTGGACATAGGTGATCACCGGTAGGACTCCAGTTGTGCCGCCAGCCGGTCGACGACGTCCTCGTGCGGGCCGTCGCCGGTCTCCAGCGCGATATCCGCATGGGCATAAAAGGGCTCGCGTTCCTTCATCAGCTTTTCCATCACCGCGCGCGGGTCGTCGGACTTCAGCAGCGGGCGGGTCGGGCGTTTGCCGACGCGGCGCATCAGCACATCAAGGTCGGCCTTTAACCATACCGATATGCCGCGTGCGGCAACGCGGGCTCTGGTATCGGCGTCCATGAAGGCGCCGCCGCCGGTGGCGAGCACCTTCGGGCCGTCATTGAGCAGGCGGGCAATCACCCGGCGCTCGCCATCTCTAAAAGCGGGTTCGCCGTGGGTTGCGAATATTTCAGCGATTTTGAGGCCGGCTGCGGCTTCAACCTCCGCGTCGGCGTCCACAAAGGGCAGGCTGAGGCGTTGCGCCAATCTGCGGCCGACGGTTGTTTTTCCGGCACCCATCAACCCCACAAGCACAATTGATCGGCCGCCATAGGGCTGGAGGTCATCAATTGCGTCTGGCTTGAGGGACTGCGGGTCTTCTTCTTTTTGGTGGGCGGACATGAAAACGGGGTGGTCCTGTACGGCAAATATGCGGGTTGCGTCTGTTACAATCTAGGCCGAGACCGGGCTGAGTGCCAGAACTGCCGTAATTCTGCCAAACGGGCGATATCTGGTGCGGCTTAATGGGCAGTGTTGGGTGCGGTGGTCGCAAAGCGCGTGGTATGCTTCTGCCCAAATCAACCTGCCTGCCGGACCATGGTTCCATGTGTCCGGGCCGGTGACGTGAAAGAGGCTTCTTCCCGTTATGACAGCTATGCGCCTTCTCATTGTGGTGATCGTTCTTCTGGGTGCGGGTTTTGCCGCGCTGGTCTTGATCGGGGCCAGCCTTCAACCACAGGTCGCAACCGTCGAGGTCACATTGCCTGATGACACGTTTGCCGAATAGGCGGAGACGGGCTCCAGGCGCTGCATTGTGCTGTGTGCTGATGCTGCCGGCGCCACTATTGGCCGGTCATGCGCTGGCCCAGGACGCAGCAGCGCCTGCCGCGCTGGAGAACCGGCCAAGCCTGACAGAGCAATTGCTGGATCCGAATCAAACGCCTCTTGCACGGGCCACGGGACCGCGCTCGCTGGCGCCGCCATCCAGCGTTGATGAACCGGTGCAGTCTGATCTGTTCGCGCCTGCAACGCCGGATGTCTATTTTCCGTCCGGCGGGCAACGCAGTCTTCCGCCGGTTGAACCGGCAGTCTCATTGGCCTCGCGTCCGGGTGAAGAAGGTACGGGCATCGAAGTGTCGCGCCTTTCGGGCCTGGCGGATGACGGGATAGGGCTTGTCGGCCCGATGGAAGGTGGGTTGCCGCCCACGCTCTGGGCGGGAAGCCGCCGCATTGTCATTGAAGACGGCCTGGCAGCGCTGACGCCGCCACCCCCCTCTGCGGCGCTGGGCAGTCTGTTCCGGCGGCTGCTGATTTCACGCGGAGAATTGCCGCAGGGCGCAAGCACGGGACGGTCGATCATCGCCCTGCGGCTTGATGCGCTTTATGCGGCGGGCTTTGTCAAAGAGGTCGATGCGCTGGCGGCGCTGTTGCCTGCAGGCGAACTGACACCGGAAACAGCCGCCCCTGCGGCGCGTGCGGCACTGGCGCTGCGGGATCCCGACAAAGCCTGTGGCTATCTGACCCGTCTGCCTACGGAAGGTGCGGCTGACGACGTCTACGCGCAGTTTGCGCTTGAGCTTGGCGCGCTGTGCCAGGCGCGTGCGGGGCTGCAGATGGCGGCCTTGCTGTCGGTTGATCTGGTGCGTGAGCAACGCGGCGGCGACAATACATTTGTGGCGCTTGCGACGCGTGCTGCGGGTGGACCTGCCCTCAAAGTGCCGTCGGATGAAATTTTCACCAGCCTGCATTATGCGCTGGTGCGCGAAGCAGATGGCACGTTGCCTGCCAATGTGGCGGACCGGGCGGAGCCTGCTCTGCTGCAGGCTCTGGCAAACGACAAATCTCTCAGCTGGGATGATCGCCTGACTGTGGGCGAAAGAGCATCTGCCCGTGGGCTGATGGCCCCGCGCGACTTGGCTGAACTTTACCGGCAGGCAATCGTTGAAGGTGAGGGCGACGTCAACCCACGCGTCAAAGCTTTTGCGGCTGCGTTTGACGCATCGGACCCCACATTGCGGGTCGGTGTTATTGCGGCAGCTTTTGCGGAAACACCGGTGGAACTTTGGTCCGCAACAATACCGGCATTTGGTGGCTCGCTGCGCGCGATCCCGCCTGCCATGGGGTATGCAGACCATGCGGTGTTCATGGTCGAAGCGCTGGCGTTGCTGGGAGATGCGGCACGGGCGGACGCATGGATCGGTATCGCGACCACGTCAGCACCGGGTCAGATAGCGCGGTTGGAGGCGCTGACGCGGATTGCGACGCCCAGCCATTCGTCTTTCGCGCTGCCATGGAACCCCGAGCTTGCGCTCAAATCCGTTGATGTGCGGTTGGCCAATGACGGGCCGGATGCGAAATGGCTGACGGCATTTGAAATGCAGACGCTGGCAGCGCTTGGTCTGCCGGTGCCGCAGGTGATCTGGGCGCAGTTTGACGATTTGCAGATGCCCGGCGTTCGTCTGGGCGATGCGCCGCTGCGGGCTTTGCGGGTGGCGGCGGAAGGCAAACGCATGGGTGAAGCAGCTCTTGCGATCCTCAATGCACTCGGCTCGCTGGAAAGCGGCGGCGGCATCGGTGAATTAGGGCCATGGGCGCTGACGCCCGGTTCGCTTTCCGCCGCTATCACCGCATTGTCGCGTGGCGGGCTTGAAGCGGATGCGCGCGCGCTTGCGGTCGAAGCCCTGATTGTGCGGGCCCATGGCGGCGCCTAAGCCAAGCCGTAAATCCGGTGGGCGGCTGCGTGGGCCGGGCGCGAATCTGGCTGATGCCTTTCTTGAAATGCTGGTGGCGGAACGCGGTGCAGCGGCGAATACGCTCACGGCCTACGCGCATGATCTGGATGAATTTGCGGAGTTCATCGCGCCGTTAAGGCTGGGTGAGGCGGATGCTCATCACGTGCGGGACTATCTGAGCTCGCTGGCGGAACGCGGACTGTCGCCGCGCACGCAGGCACGGCGCTTGTCGGCGATCAGGCAATTTCACAGGTTTTTATTGGGCGAGGGGCATCGTGATGATGACCCGACAAGCGTTGTGGATGCACCGCGGCTTGGTCGTCCGTTGCCGCGTCTGTTGAGCGAAAGCGATGTGTCGCAACTGTTGGCGGCAGCGCGCGACGCGGTTGATGCGGGAGAAGGCGCTGCACGCGGCAAGGCGCTGCGGTTACTGGCGCTGGTTGAACTTCTTTATGCATCCGGCATGCGGGTGAGCGAACTTGTCGGGTTGCCTTTGTCGGCAGCGCGCGGTGGTGAACGCGTGTTGCTCATTCGCGGCAAGGGCGGGCGGGAGCGCATGGTGCCGCTGACACAAATTGCCCATGATACCCTTCAGGACTGGCTGCCTGCCCGGGCGCTGGCCCTGTCGGCCCGCAAGCAGGAAAGCCGGTGGCTGTTTCCCGGCACCGACCCTGACCAGCACATGACCCGGCAGCGTCTGGGGCAACTCCTGAAGGCGCTGGCCGTTGATGCGGGGGTCAATGTGCAGGCGGTGAAGCCGCATGCGTTGCGGCACGCCTTTGCAACGCATCTGCTGGCGCACGGGGCGGATTTGCGCTCGGTGCAGCAGATGCTGGGGCACGCGGATATTTCAACGACGCAGATTTATACGCATGTGCTGGACGCGCGGATGGCGGCGTTGGTGGAGCAGCATCATCCGCTGGCTAAATCCGGCGGACGGCGCGGCGATTAACTCACGCGTTTCCAAGCGGTGGGTCCAGCAGCCGCGCCAGTTTGTCCGGGTTGCGCATCATGTAGAGCGCGGCGATGCGGCCATCTTCCACATCAATCGAATAGCTGACTTCGACCTTGCTGCCGGTGCCGATGAAAAAGCCGGGGCGGCCATTGATGCGTAGTGGCGTAATTTCTCCAGTGAGTGCTGCGGCATTTATAGCGATGTGGGCAACGAGTTTCGCCACCTCTTCAGCGCCCGAGACAACACGCAGGGCGGCTGTCGCTTTGCCGCCACCGTCCGACGTCAGGGTGATGCCGCTTGAGAAAAGCTGCATGAGGCCTGAGATGTCGCCGGCCTGAGCGGCGTGCGAAAATGCAGTCAGCAATTCTTCATGATCCTGATCGCTTGCCTCAAACCGGGGGCGGTTGGCGCGTAGGCGGGTGCGGGCGCGCGACACCATCTGGCGGCAGGCATCTTCGCTTTTGCCAAGTGCCGCCGCGAGGTCCTGGTAGGACATTTCAAAGGCTTCGCGCAGCAGGAATGCGGCGCGCTCTTCGGGGGCCAGGGCTTCGAGGACGGTCATCATGGCCAGCGACACATCCTGCGCCAGTTCAAGCGCGTGGCCGGGCTCAGGCTCAGTGGGCTGGTCGGTCACAATGGGCTCCGGCAGCCACGGGCCCACATAGGTCTCGCGGCGGGATTTGATTTTGCGCAGGTGATCTATAGCCAGCCGGGCGACGGTACGCGACAGCCATGCGCGTGGGTTTTCTACAATGGATGTGTCGCTGCGGTGCCAGCGCAGCCAGGCGTCCTGGACAATGTCTTCAGCTTCGGCCCGCCCGCCGGTCATGCGGTAAGCGAGCCTCAGCAGGTCCGGGCGGACTTGTTGAAAGACGTCTGTTTCATCGGCGGTGCCGGTCATGGCTGCACTCTTCAAACGGGTTATGCGGCTATGGCGCGGTGTGCATCGACGTCCTGGCCACCGACGCGGACTTTAAGACATGTTTCGCCAAAGCCCATGGTGCGCTTCATCATCGGGTAGACCTGACCCGACGCAATGGCGGATGCGAGATCAATGAGGCCCTTTTCGCCATAGATGCGGATGACTTCTTCGCGCATTTCGCCAGCCTGATAGTCACCGGCGACGATTGCCGACGCGAACCGGTAAATGAGGGCGAGGTTGGCGGGCAGGGCGTCCAGATTGCCGCTTACGGCATGCTCAAGGATTTTGGGGTCGACGCCCGCCTCAAGGGCTATGTTGACGCTGATCTGGGTGCAGGGGCCGCAATCCGCATGCATGGTGCTGACAATGCCCGCAATGGCCGCGGCATCTGCCGGCAGGGCGTCGCGGCCTTTGGCAAACCACATAAAACCGAAGGAAAACCGCCGAAAAGCGGAACGGGACGTGTGCCACATATATCGGACATAATCGAAGCTATAGTCGTAGCGGGTTTCCATTTGGCGCAGATTGCGCTCAACGAAGAAGGAAACGGGGCTGGTTTTGGGTGAAAATGTCATCGGGCGCCTCCTGGTTGGATGATCGGCTCTGATGACATGACGGGTGAAACTACCATTCTGTGACTGGCCGGGGGGCCAGATAGGGGCCAATTTTACATAGCGGCATCCTGTAACGCGCTGAAAATCAGGCAAAATTCCGGTGCGATTTGTTGACAAGCCTAGGCCGCGCAAGCCAGTTTGCCGCGTCTTCATCAAAGGGTTGCAGTTTATTGTCCATGCACAGCTATCTTGAGTTTGAAAAACCCGTCGCCGAACTGGAAGGAAAAGTCCAGGAGCTGCGGCGCATGGCGGCGGAAGACCCAACCATGCAGGTCGGTGATGAGGTTGTGCGGCTTGAGACCAAGGCGTCTCAGCTTCTGACCGACACCTACTCAAAGCTGACGCCGTGGCAGAAGACGCTGGTGGCGCGCCATCCCAACCGCCCGCATTTTAAAGATTATGTCAGCAAGCTGATTACGGATTTTACGCCGCTGGCCGGCGACCGTGTCTTTGGTGAGGATCATGCGATTGAAGGCGGGATTGGCCGGTTGCACGGCCGCCGTGTTGTCGTCATCGGTCAAGAAAAAGGGTCGGATACCCAGTCCCGCGTGAAACACAATTTCGGCATGGCGAACCCGGAAGGCTACCGCAAGGCCGTGCGGCTGATGTCGCTGGCCGAACGGTTCCAGATGCCGGTGATCACGCTGGCGGATACGTCGGGTGCCTATCCGGGCAAGGATGCCGAAGCGCGCGGTCAGGCGGAAGCCATTGCGCGGTCCATTGACCGCTGCCTGTCGCTGCGGGTGCCTTTGATCTCCGTCATCATCGGTGAAGGCATGTCCGGTGGCGCTGTGGCCATTGCGGCCGCCAACAAGGTGTTGATGCTTGAGCATTCCATCTATGCGGTGATTTCGCCTGAAGGCTGCTCGTCAATTCTCTGGCGTTCGTCTGACAAGGCGCAGGAAGCCGCTGCCGCCATGCGTATTACTGCGCAAGACCTGCTGTCCCTTGGCATTATTGACCGCATTCTGCCTGAGCCGATTGGCGGCGCCCATCGTGAGCGCGCGCAGATCATTCAGGAAGCCGGCAAGGCCATCGAGCAGGAACTTACAGCGCTTGACGGATTGTCCGGGGATGAACTGATTGCGCAGCGCCGCGACAAATTCCTGAAGATGGGCCGCGAGGGAATCGCCTAGCGATTCAGAAGCTCGCGGAAAGCGTCTCGCACATCGGCGGTGAACAATTCGGGCTCCTCGAGGGCTGCAAAATGCCCTCCGCGCTCCATATGCCGCCACCGCTTGATATTGTAGCAGCGCTCGCCCCAGTGCTCGGGCGTTTTGGGCAACGTATCCATGGGGTATTCCGAATACGCCGTCGGCACTTCCACGCGCTGACCGGCCTTGAGCTTGTCCGAGCGTTCTGCCGGGCCTGCCTTGTAGAGCGTGTTGGCGGAATTGATGGTGCCGGTGAACCAGTAGATTGAGAGCTGGGTCAGGATGGTGTCGAAGGGAAAGCGCTGTTCCATCCCCTCGAATGTATGGGCCTTGTCGGTGTCGCCGAGGCGGTAATATTTGTCGGCCAGCCAGCCGGCCAGACCCGAGGGACTATCCATGAGGGCAAAGGCGAGGGCCATGGGCTTGGTGCCCTGAATGACGCGGTAGCCTTCTTCCTGTGCCCACCATTCACGCATATGCCCGATCCATTGCGCTTCTTCCTCGGTCACCGGCTTGCTGCCGGTGGTGGGGCGCAAGGGCAGCATCGTGAGGTGGATGGCGTCGATCTGGTCGCCATGTGCAAGCGCAAGGCGGGATGTGACGTAGGAGCCCCAGTCACATGCCTGCGCGCAGTAGCGGTCATATCCCAGCACCCGTGTCATCAGTGTGTGCCAGAGTTCGGCAATTGCTGCGGGGCCAAGCGGCTGGCGCGGCTTGGACGAAAAACCGAAGCCCAGAAGCGACGGGACGATGACGTCGAACGCGTCTTCCTCGCGCCCGCCGAAGCGCTCCGGGTGGGCCAGCGGCTCAATCACATTTTCAAACTCTGCAAATGTGGAGGGCCAGCCATGGGTGAGAATCAGCGGGCGTGGTGATTTGCCCGAGCCGCGCTCATAGATGAAATGGATCTGGTGGTCTTCGTCGGGCAGGCCCAGATCATCGCCTGAAATGGTGGCGCGGTAGTGGTCGAACCGGTTGAGGCGAGCTTCCGCGGCGCGCCAGTCATAGTCGTCGCGCCAATATTCGATCAGCCGTTCCATATAGGTGAGGTTGGTGCCGTAGTCCCACCCCTCGTTGCCGTCCGGCTCATTGGGGAAGCGCGTGGCGGCGAGGCGCTGTTTCAGGTCAGCTATTTCGCCATCGGATACGCGAATTGTGAATGGATCGGCGGCGATTGTGCGGTTCATGCTGTGGGGACTTTCTTGAGGAATGCCATCAGGTCCGCGACGAACGCTACGGGTTGTTCGAGGGCTGCAAAATGCCCACCCTTGTCATGGTCCGTCCACTGAATGATGTTGCTGAACCCCTGTTCAAGCATGCCGCGTGGCGGCCACGGGTATACGGTTTCACCGACAAAATTTGCGATGCCCGTGGGCACGGTCACGGTTTCACCTGCAGGCATATTGACGCCGCCTTCATCAAAAACGCCGCGATAGATCCAGGTGGATGTGTTGAAGCTGCCGGTGGCCACATAAAGCATCAGATTGGTCAGCAGCTGGTCCTTGCTCAATACCGAATCAAGATTGCCGTCGCGCACATCGGCCCAGGTGTGGAACTTCTCCAGAATCCATGCGGCCTGTCCGACCGGGGAATCAGACATGGCGAAGGCCAGTGACATGGGCTTGGTGCCCTGCAATTGCAGATACGCTGTCTCAAGCATCTGCATGGCGCCCATATGCTGCAGCCAGGCATTATCCTCATCGGTCCTGGGCTCCATGTTGGAGCGCAGGCCGAGCATGTTGAGGTGGACGGCAAGGCAGCCACCGGATTTTTCGGTCGAGTGGTCGAAGGCGATCCAGCCGGAGATGATCGACCCCCAGTCGCCGCCCTGGGCGATGTAGTTTTCATATTCCAGCGTGTCGCGCATGAAGGCGTTCCACAGGGCTGCGATGGCGCGCGGACCCATCGGCTTTTTCGGCCGGCCTGAAAAGGCGTAGCCGGGGATCGAGGGCGCAATGACGTCGCGTCCGTCTGCGGCATCGCCGCCAAACTGTGACGGGTCGGCGATCTGATTGATCACCTCATAGAATTCAAAGAACGAGCCGGGCCAGCCATGGGTGATGAGGAGCGGCGGGTTGGCCGGGTTTGAGCCTTTGACATGCACATAGTGGATGTCGTGGCCGTCCACTTGCGCGATGAATTGCGGCAGGGCATTGAGTTTGGCTTCCCATGCACGCCAGTCATATGTGTCGAGCCAGTAGGCGCAGAATTCCTTCAGGTAGTCCTGATTGGCGCCATAAGCCCAGCCGCCATCCTGTGGGAAATCAATCCACTCAAAGCCGCGCACCTTGTCGGCAATTGCGTCGAGTTTCGACTGGGGAATGTTGATGGTGAAGGGGGTGGGTGATGACATGCTACTGATCCTGCTGGCCGCGCGACTTGTGGCGGGGCGGCATTATGGCAGGCAGGCGCAGGCCTTCAAGCAGCTAGATCAAACCGGTGGCGCGGGATGTCATTCGGCGGCGCGGGATACCGGTTTTGCACTGGTCTTGCCCTGGGGGGCCGGGAAGGTGAGTTCATGATCGATGGGCTTGAGCGTCTCCAGATCATAAACGGTTCGGGACTTTAGTTTGCGATCCTTCATTCCCGCCCGGTCGGCGTCGGAGATTGGTTGCCCCACTACGAATGCGCCGATCACATAAATAATTTCGTCGGTTGCAGCGCAGATGAACGGCACTTGCAACTTCTCCACCTGGATTTTGTCACCTGCAAGCGTCGTGATGGAGCTGAGGGAATGAATGATGAGGGGGTGTGAGAATTTGATGGCCTGCATGCGGTCCAGATCTGCCAGCTCCCTGTCGCTGTAGATATTGTTAACCGGGGTTCCGAGCAAATTCTCATTGAGCAGGTTTTCCACGACGCTGCCTGCATAGGCAAACCGGCAGGATCCGTCAGATGTCCTGAATTGCAGGCAGACATTCTTGTTGACGCGGGTGTCGCGGGCGAAGATGGCCGCATCCATCCGGGGCAAGCCTTTGTCATCTCTGGCCGCAAGCCAAAGACCCATGATGTAGTGGTTGTCGGGTGTGAAACGCATTTCTTGGTACAGCACCAATTGTGACAGGTGAGAGACCCTAATTTTGAGCCGGTTAAAGAGTTGTTGATATCGGCTGCTGCGCCCCTACCGTTTTTGTGGTGAACACCATAGAGTCATTCGCAGAACGGTAAAAAATGCCGCTAAGGGCTGGTTTAGCTCAGGGGAGAGAAATTAAGTGACAGATACAACATCAGGTGGCGTTCCGGCCGCCGGTGAGTTTTCACCTGCCTATCGGCGTTATGCGCTGTTTGTGCTGCTGCTGGCCTACATATCAAGCTATGTGGACCGCCAGATCATGGGCGTGCTGCTGGAACCGATCAAAGGTGAATTCATGCTGACGGACACCCAGATGGGGTTTCTGGGTGGCATCGCATTTGGCATTTTTTACGCAACGTTGGGCATACCTATCGCCTTTCTGGCGGACCGCCGGAGCCGGCGTAACATCATCTCGGTGGCGGTGACGATCTGGAGCTTCATGACGGTCGCCTGTGCGTATGTCACAGGCTTTGGCACGCTGGCTATGGCGCGCATTGGTGTTGGTGTCGGCGAGGCCGGGTCGAGCCCGCCATCCCATTCCATGATTGCCGATCTGTATCCCGCCAAGCAGCGGTCGGGCGCGTTGGCGATATATGCGCTTGGTGTCTATGTCGGCATCATGCTCGGCTTCTTGGTCGGGGCCTATATCGCCAGTGAATATGGCTGGCGGACGGCTTTCATCGTTGTTGGTGCGCCCGGCATCCTCATTGCCGCTCTTGTCCGCTTCACGCTGAAGGAACCGACCCGCGGCCATTCGGATGGCCTGGTTGCTGATGACCAGGGTCCGATGGAGTGGGGGAGTGCTTTTGCACAGGTCAAAGGCGGGTTCGTCCACCTGTGGACTGATAAGGTTTCACGGCATGTGGTGATCGGCGTCACGCTGGTGTCATTTGTCGGTTATGGCGGCGCTTACTGGGGGGCCGCATTCTTCATTCGCAGTCACGGGATGACGCTGCTTGAGGTCGGGCAATATCTGGCAGCCGTTATCGGTGGTGCCGGTGTTATCGGTGCGCTTACCGGCGGGCGGCTGGCCGACAGCCTCGGCGCGAAGGACCCGCGCTGGACCATGTGGATCGTGGCGCTGGCCAAACTCATCGCGGCGCCGATCATCGTCGTGTTCTTTCTCGAGATGAACACGGATGTGGCGCTTATTCTCTACATCCCAACCGTATTGTTGGGCGCGTTTTATCTGGGCCCGAGCTTTGCGATGATCCAGACGCGCGCGCCGCTGCATATGCGTTCGCTCAGCTCGGCGATCATGCTGTTCATCCTCAACATCATCGGGCTTGGTTTGGGGCCGCAGGTGGTGGGTATCATAAGTGATGCGCTGAAGCCGGAATATGGCGCGGAGTCGCTGCGCTATGCGCTGCTGCTTCTGTCCTTCATCAGCCTGTGGGGCGGATACCACTACTATCTGGCTGGCAAGCATCTGGCTGTTGCCAAGACCTGACACAGAAGCACGCATAAACAAATCACATAGAAGCGGCTCAGGGAGAGTTCATGACCAGGATTGCAGCGCCGGACGCGGTGGGTGCGGGCGCTTCCGCAATCACGCCGGGCTATCGGCGCTATGCGCTGTTCATTCTTGTCGTGGTTTACACGTCGAGCTTCGTGGACCGGCAGATCATGGGCGTGCTGCTGGAGCCGATAAAAAATGACCTGGGCCTCAGTGATACGCAGATGGGGTTCATGTCGGGTCTGGCCTTTGCATTGTTCTATGCGACGCTGGGTATGCCGATTGCGTTTCTGGCGGACCGGCTCAACCGACGCAATATCATTTCCATCGCGGTTGGCATCTGGAGTGTCATGACAGCGATGTGTGGTCTGGCGACCGGCTTCTGGACGCTGGCGCTGGCGCGTACAGGTGTGGGGGTCGGCGAGGCGGGGGCGAGCCCTCCGGCGCATTCCATGCTCGCGGATCTCTATCCGGAAGGTGAGCGGTCTGGGGCGCTGGGCATTTATTCGCTCGGCATCTATTTCGGCATCATGATCGGTTTTCTGGTCGGTGCCTTTGTGGCCGATGCTTATGGCTGGCGGGCAGCGTTCTTTGTGGTCGGGCTGCCGGGGCTGGTGATTGCAGCGCTTGTGCGGTTCACCTTGATTGAGCCGGTGCGCGGTGCAGCTGACGGTATTGAAGCGCGCGAACCGGACCCTCTGGACTGGTCAAAACTCATCAGTGAAGTGCGTGGCGGGTTTGTGCATCTGCTATCCGACCCTGTCTCGCGTAACGTCGTGCTTGGCATCATGCTGGTGTCGTTTGTCGGATATGGCGGCACGGTGTGGGGGGCCTCTTTCTTCATCCGCAGCCACGGGCTGACGCTGGTTGAGGTGGGTGTCTATCTCTCATTTGCAATCGGTGTCTTTGGCGCATTCGGCGCATTTCTCGGCGGTCGGCTGGCGGACTGGGCGGCCAAGAAACACGCAGGGGGTACAATGTGGATCGTGGCCGCAGCCAAGTTTGCCGCAGCGCCGATGGTTGTGTGGTTCTTCCTTGAGACGAACACCAATGTTGCGATGGTGATCTATCTGCCGACGCTGCTGCTGGGCGCGTTTTATCTGGGGCCGAGCTTTGCGATGATCCAGAGCCGGGCACCGCTTGCGAAGCGGGCGCTGGCATCCGCCATCATGCTGTTCATTGTCAATCTGGTGGGGCTTGGTCTGGGGCCGCAGGCCGTGGGTATCGTCAGCGATCTGCTGGCGCCGGAATTCGGCGCGGAGTCGCTGCGCTATGCGCTGCTGCTGCTGTCATTCGCAAGCGTGTGGGGCGGCTGGCACTACTACCTGGCCGGCCGGCATCTGGTGCGCATCAGGCAGGCTGAAGCCGCCTAGGCGTGCGCGCCGTGGCAGTGCTTGTATTTCTTTCCTGAGCCACAGGGGCACTGGGCGTTGCGCGCGACTTTTCCCCATGTGGCGGGGTCGTTCGGGTTTTGCGCCGTGCCCGGATTATTACGCATGGTGCCCTGCGGGCGCTCGGCAAGCATTGTATCGCCGCTGATGTCGCGGCGGGCCGCACGGCTGGCGGCGATGTCCGCATCCATCATTTCATCACGGCCGGTTTCCGGGTCGATGTGACGGGCTTCCATTTGCGGCAGTGCGCGGCCTTCAACCGGCGGCGGCACGTCGTCGGCCTGACGGATCTCCACATGCATCAGCTTGCCGGTGACGTCCTGGCGCAGGCGATTGAGCAGGGCTTCGAACAGCTCGAAGGCTTCCGTCTTGTATTCGTTCAGCGGGTCACGCTGGCCGTAGCCGCGCAGGCCGATCGTGTGGCGCAGATGGTCGAGCATCTGCAGGTGTTCGCGCCAGTGATTGTCCAGCGTTTGCAGCAGGATGCTCTTTTCCACCTGCCGCATGACGTCGGGGCCGACCTGTGACGCGTTGCGCGCAAAGGCCTGATCTGCGGCACGCTTCAGGCGGTCATGGATTTCCTCGTTGGCGATGCCTTCTTCCTTGGCCCATTCGGCGATGGGAACATCAAGGTTGAGATATTTCAGGGCCTGTTCGCGCAGACCTTCAGTGTCCCACTGTTCGGCATAGGCCTTTTCGGGGATATGGGTTGCGACCATGTCCTCGATGACTTCGTGGCGCATGTCGGCGATGGTTTCCGACAGGTCTTCTTCATGCATCAGTTCGATGCGCTGTTCGAAGATGACCTTGCGCTGATCATTCATCACGTCGTCGTATTTGAGCAGGTTCTTGCGGATGTCGAAGTTGCGCGCTTCCACTTTGGACTGCGCGCGCTCCAGCGCCTTGTTGATCCACGGATGCGCAATCGCTTCGCCTTCTTCAAGGCCGAGCTTCTGCAGCACCCCGTCCATGCGGTCGGTGCCGAAGATGCGCATCAGGTCATCTTCCAGTGACAGGAAGAATTTTGAATGGCCGGGATCGCCCTGACGGCCTGAGCGGCCTCGCAGCTGGTTGTCGATACGGCGGCTTTCATGGCGCTCAGTGGCGCACACATACAGCCCGCCTGCATCCAGCGCCTGTTTCTTGAGCACGGCGATCTCCTCGCGGATGGCCTGTTCGCGTTTGTCGCGCTCGGGGCCTTCCACCATATCGCCAAGTTCGTTTTCAATGCGCATATCCGCATTGCCGCCAAGCTGAATATCGGTGCCGCGGCCGGCCATGTTGGTGGCGATGGTGACCGCGCCGGGCACACCTGCCTGTGCAACGATCACGGCTTCCTGTTCATGGAAGCGGGCGTTGAGCACGTTGTGAGGGACTTTCTTCTTCTTCAGAAGATCCGCGAGCATCTCCGACTTCTCAATTGAGGTCGTGCCGACAAGGATCGGCTGGCCACGCTGGACGCAGTCCTTCACCAGTTCAACGATGGCGTCGTACTTTTCTGCCGCTGTCCGGTAGACCTCGTCGTGTTCGTCGATGCGTGAGACGGGCACGTTGGTCGGGATGGACGAAACTTCGAGTTTGTAGATGTCGAGGAATTCGTCGGCTTCGGTCTGTGCCGTACCGGTCATGCCGCCGAGCTTGCTGTACAGGCGGAAATAGTTCTGGAAGGTAACGGAGGCCAGCGTGACGTTTTCCGGCTGGATCGTCACGCGTTCCTTGGCTTCCAGCGCCTGGTGCATGCCGTCTGAATAGCGGCGGCCTTCCATCATGCGGCCTGTGAACTCATCGATGATGACGACCTTGTCGTCTTTGACGATGTAGTCCTTGTCGCGCTGGAACAGCTTGTGCGCCTTCAGGGCCTGATTGATGTGGTGGACGACGGAGACATTCTCAATGTCATAGAGGTTGTCGCCGCGCATCAGGCCGGCTTCGGTCAGGATGCCTTCGAAATATTCATTGCCCTCTTCGGTGAGCGAGGACGTGCGCTGCTTTTCATCCAGCTCGTAATGTTCCGGCGTCAGCTGCGGGATGAATGCGTCGATGGTGGCGTAGAGGTCTGAGTTGTCATCAGTGGGACCTGAAATGATCAGCGGCGTGCGGGCTTCATCGATGAGGATCGAGTCCACTTCATCGACAATCGCGAAGTTGTGGCCGCGCTGTGTCATCTGCTGCAGCGAATATTTCATGTTGTCGCGCAGGTAGTCGAAGCCAAGCTCGTTGTTGGTGGCGTAGGTGATGTCCGCGGCGTATTCCTGGCGGCGCTGGGTATCGTCAAGCGCATGCAGGATGACGCCGATCCTGAGGCCAAGGAACTCGTGCACCTGGCCCATCCAGCGGGCGTCACGTTCGGCCAGATAGTCATTGACCGTCACCACATGCACGCCCTTGCCGGCTAGCGCATTGAGGTAGGCAGGCAGGGTGGACACAAGGGTCTTGCCTTCGCCGGTCTTCATTTCGGCGATGCGGCCATCATGCAGCACCATGCCGCCGATCAGCTGCACATCAAAATGCCGCTGCCCAAGCGTGCGCTTGGCGGCTTCGCGGACGGTGGCAAAGGCGGGCACCAGCAGATCGTCAAGCGACGCGCCTTGCGCGATCTCCTTGCGGAATTCGGCGGTGCGGGCACGCAGTTCTTCGTCGCTCAGGGCTTCAAGCTCTGGCTCCAGCGCATTGATGGCGACAACTTTTTGCTGGTATTTGCGCAAATGCCGGTCGTTGGCGGAGCCGAATACGCGTTTTGCGAAACTTCCAAGGGAAACCATGAACGATTTGGACCTTAACTGCGGCAACGGAAAATGGCTCAGGCGGGCTCAACACCCAAGGCTGAAAACCAGCGGATACAGGCGAACGAGAGATAGTGGTGGGCCAATCAAGTGTCAACGCAGGGGAGGGGCTCCCCTGATTGTCATATATGCCGCATAAATGCCTGAAAATCCGTCATAAATGCGGCTTGTGGGCGACGCTGCTTCGTGGTGAAGATGGCGATTGGCGGGTTCCCGCCCTTTTTGACCACATTCCTCGTGGGCGTGTATGGCCCGTCTTGCCTGAATTTGAAGTGAACCGGAGTAACCCGAATGGCTAATGGTGCCCTGCTGCGACCCCATGTCCGCCCGACTTTCCGCCCGCTGGTGCGCCAGGGGGCGCTGACGCTCGGCTTATTTCTGCTGGGCGGGCTGCCGGCAGTTGCACAGGAAGAGGCCGCCCCGGCGGCTGAGCCGGCGGTTGAGGTTGAGGATGTGGTCGTCGCCACCGTAAATGGCGAACCTGTGCGGTATTCCGATATTGCGATGGCCGAGGCTGATCTGGCGACCGAGCTGTCAGGTGTGCCGGACGAAGTGAGATTTGAATATCTCTCGAGCCTGATGGTGGACCGCAAGGTGCTGGCGGGTGCGGCGCGCGAAGCGGGTCTTGAAGATGATCCCGAGGTTGCGCGGACCATGGCGTTCTATCTGGAAAAGACCCTTGGAGATGTTTATCTGGCGCGCCAGCTGGCCGATGCGGTCAGCGACGAGGAAGCGCGCGCCTTCTATGACAAGCAGGTAGCGCAGGTTGAAGTAAAAGAAGAAGTCCGCGCGCGGCATATTCTGCTTGAAAGCGAAGAAGATGCGCTGGCGGTCATTGAGCGGCTGAAAGCAGGCGAAGATTTCGTCGCGGTCGCCAAGGAAGCCTCAACCGGGCCAAGCGGTGCCGGAGGTGGGGATCTTGGATACTTCACGGCTGACCGCATGGTGCCGGAATTTTCAACCGCCGCCTTCGCACTTGAGGCCGGTGAGATTTCAGCGCCGGTCAAATCTGATTTCGGCTGGCACGTCATCAAGCTTGAAGACCGCCGCATGCAGCAGGTGGTGCCGTTTGAGACTGTGAAGGCCGATATCAAGGCGCAGCTGCGTGATGAAAAGGCTGCCCCCTTCATTGAGGGCAAGCGCAATGAAGCAAAAATTGAATACACGGAAAGTCAGGCCAGCAGGCCGCAGATTGTACCGCAACAGTAACGCGTGTATTTTTATCCGCATACGGTGTAATTGACTTTGAAACACGGGCGCTTGGACAACATGGCAAGCAAGACAAAAAAGAAGACCTCCGGTAAATCAGCTGGCAAATCCCTGTCCCGTGCAAAAAAGGCATTGCGCGCGGCGACCGGTAAGCGGGCTGTGAAGAAACCGACGTCGAAGAAGACACCGGCAGCCAAGAAAGCGGCCGGAAAGGTTGCTGCCAAGGCAACGGCAAAGACATCCGCGAAGAAAGCGCCCAAGGCTGCTGCCAAGAAGACGTTGCCGACGGTATCACCCCTTGCACCCAAGGCGTTTCCCAAGGTGGCGGATGTGCCCGGTCTGCTGATGGCCACGGCGCGTGCGGAAATCAAATACAAGACCCGCGAAGACATGCTGGTGGCTGTAATGCCGGCGGGCACAACGGTTGCCGGGGCGCTCACGCGCTCGCGTACTGCATCCGCGCCGGTGGACTGGTGCCGTAACAGCCTTGAAAGCGGCGAAGGCCGGGTGCTGGTTTCAACCTCCGGCAATTCCAATGCGTTTACCGGCAAGGCAGGCGTTGAGACTGTGAAGGTCACGGCGGCAGCGGCGGCAAAGCTTGCTGGTGTGCGCCAGAAAGATGTGTTCATCGCGTCAACCGGCGTCATCGGAGAACGGATGCCCGATGACAAGATCACGAGGACATTGCCGCTCGCATTCGATGCGCTGGCACCGGGCGGTTTTGAGGCGGCGGCACGCGCCATCATGACAACGGATACGTTTCCCAAGGCGTCATCGCGTATCGTGGAAATAGATGGTAGCCCGGTTGTGATTTCCGGCATCGCAAAGGGGTCGGGCATGATCGCGCCTGATCTGGCGACCATGCTGTCTTACATTTTTACCAATGCCGCGATCTCCCAGCGCACCTTGGGTGCCCTGCTCGATATCAATCTGCGCGACAGCTTCAATGCCATCACGGTGGACAGCGATACCTCCACCAGTGACACGGTGCTGCTGTTTGCAACCGGACGCGGACCGGATGGGGAAAAGGCGCCCTATGCGCCGATCTCCCGGCCGGGTGACCCCAAGTTGCGCGCCTTCCGGACGGCACTGGCGGAAGTCATGCAGGACCTTGCAATGCAGGTGGTGCGTGATGGCGAAGGGGCGACGAAGTTCATCTCCATCACGGTCACGGGTGGCGAGAGCCACAATTCGGCACGCCGGATTGCTATGTCGATTGCCAATTCGCCGTTGGTCAAAACCGCAATTGCCGGTGAAGACGCCAATTGGGGCCGCGTGGTGATGGCAGTGGGCAAAGCGGGTGAACCTGCGGATCGGGACAAGCTTTCCATCAGCTTTGGCGGCATTGAGGTCGCCAAGGCGGGGCAGGCTGTGGACGGGTTTGACGAGGCACCTGTGGGCAAACATCTCAAGGGTCAGGACATCAATATCGAGGTTGATGTGGGTGTGGGGCCTGGTGCGGCCACGGTCTATACGTGTGATCTTACCCATGGCTACATCTCCATTAACGCCGATTATCGCAGCTAACCATTGATTAAGGCTGAGGCGATGCTGTCTGCGTGTAGTGGATTGCCGTCATGTCTTCTTAACGGGCTGATGCAAAGATTTAGGCAAATCTGAATTGGGCGCTTCCATGCGGATTGTTCTTGTTGCGGCTTGCGCGCTTGTGGATGCCGACGGGCGCGTGCTTTTGGCAAAGCGTCCGCAGGGCAAAGCGATGGCGGGGCTTTGGGAGTTTCCCGGCGGCAAGGTTGAGCCGGGAGAAACGCCGGAAGTGACGCTTATTCGTGAGTTGAAGGAAGAGCTGGATATTGATGTGACGGCGGCGTGTCTGGCACCGCTGACTTTTGCCAGTCACACCTATCCCGGAGACGGGCCTGACGGTGACGGGTGGCATTTGCTGATGCCGCTTTACGTCTGCCGCCGCTGGGCGGGCACGGTGACGGCGCTGGAACATGAGGCGCTGGAATGGGTCCGGCCAGTCAGGATGCGTGATTATGATATGCCACCGGCCGATGTGCCGTTGGTTGCACTGTTGAGGGATTTCTTGTGATGGCTCGTTTGACGGCGAAAAAGGTTCTGGCCGATGACAAGGGTGCGACCGCCATTGAGTATTCGATGATTGCGGCGGGCATTGCAGTGGCCATCATGACGGCGATCAGCACGCTGGGCACTAATGTGACGGCCCTGTTTACGACCATTGCAGGCGGCTTTTCCTGATACCTATCCGCCGGGCTTTTCGCCGGTGGGAATTTCGTTCGTATTCAGCGCATCCGCCAGCCTTTGGGCGGCACTGCCGGGTTTCAATGGCTGTTGCTGCGCCTCATGCGGCGCCCAGCCTGACAGATACCCAATCTGAAATGTTGCGTGGACGCGCCCTTCGGGGGTTGAAAAGCGTTGCGCGTAAATCTCCGCCATGCGCAGCAAAGTCGCCCGGCGAAGGGGCTGTTTGCGGCGGTCCATGAGCGCATTGGTCTCGCCCATGCCGCGCAGGTCGCGCAACAGGGCAAACGGGGTGGCGTAGGTCACGCTATGCCGGTCCACATCTACCACGGGCAAGGCAAAGCCTGCGCGTTGCATTAGGCCGCCCATGTCCCGCACATCTGCAAACGGGGCGACGCGGGGGCTGATACCGCCTTCGATTTCGTTTTCGGCTTCTGCAAACGCGGTGCGCAACTCTTTCAGGGTTTCTCCGCCCAGCATCGCACCCAGAAACAATCCGTCGGGCCGCAGCGCACGGCGGATCTGAATCAGCGCGCCTGGCAGATCATTGACCCGGTGCAATGCCAGTGCGCTGGCGATGAAGTCCACCTGCCCATCGCCGATCGCAAGATGCTCTTCGTCCATCACAAAGTGCGGGCGTGGTGCCCGGCGTGCCATCGCGGCGCTGCTGTCTGCGTGGATCAGATGGGTCAGCCGGCCCGTTTCCATGAGCGGCGCATGCAATTCGCCGTGATGGCTGCCGATATCAACGCCACAGTCAAAACTGCGATTGGCATCCAGCAGGCGCTCGGCCAGTTGTGTGGCTGTGATGGTCTTGAGGAAGTTGAAGTCCGCATAGGTGCCCGCGGCACGGGTACGCCTTTGGCGTATCAGCCGTGTATCGAAGGGGGTGATGGGCGGAGCAGGGGGCACGGGGCAGCCTTGGCTGAGAGGGGATGGGACGTATTGCTACAGGCGCACTTAGCTTACCGTGTGGGGATGGGTAAAGCGCTTGCAACGATTGGGGCGGCTCTTGGCGGCATCTGGAGGATGCTGGTGGCCATCATACTGCCGCCGGTGTGCCCTTTGACCGGGGAGCGGGTGCGCGAGCCGGGTACTTTGGCGCCTGCGGCCTGGGCGGAGCTGACTTTTGTAACGCGGCCGATATGTGAGGTCTCGGGCATGCCGTTTGAGAGTGATCCGGGCCCCGGCGCCATAAGTGCTGCGGTGGCGGCGCGGCCGCCTGCCTATGATCGGGCGCGGGCGGCATTGGTTTATGAGGGCCCGGCCCGGCGGCTTGTCCATCAGCTCAAATACAGCGACCGGATGGATTTGACGCCGCTGATGGCGCGGTGGCTGGTAATGGCCGGGGCTGAGCTTTTGGAGGGTGCTGATTTATTGGTGCCGGTGCCACTGCATCGCCGACGGTTGCTGTGGCGGCGTTTCAATCAGTCGGCTGCGCTGGCGGCATCGGTAAGCGCGGTGTCGGGAATACAAGCCGTGCCGGATCTGCTGGAGCGGGTGCGGCCGACGCGCAGTCAGGTGGGGCTGAGCCGTGCCGGGCGGCGGCGCAATGTGCGCGGGGCATTCAGGATCAGCGGACGGGCTGCGGTTGAGGGACGCCATGTTGTGCTGATCGACGACGTGATGACATCGGGGGCGACTGTTGAGGCCTGCGCCTCAGTTTTGCGGCGGGCTGGTGCTGGCCGCGTTGATGTTCTCACCGTTGCGCGGGTTGTCGCGCCGCAGGACACCACCATATGATGTGGCGTATGATGGCGTCCAAGAGACGTTCCAAGGAATGCTGTAACCGGGTGAATTTATGAGCAAAGTCAAAATCTACACCACTCAGATATGCCCCTATTGCCACCGCGCGAAGGCGCTGTTGCGCGACAAGGGTGTTGCCTATGAAGAAGTGGATGTGATGGCGGTGCCCGGCGCGCGTGACAAAATGATCAATCAAGCCGGCCGCACCAGCGTGCCGCAGATTTTCATCGGCGATACTCATGTGGGTGGTTGCGATGAGCTGTTTGCACTGGAGGCAAAGGGCGCGCTTGATCCGATGCTGGCAGGCTAGGCTGTGACGCACACGCCGTTCCGCGCTGCCTGTGTCACACTTTGCTCAGGTCGGGACCCTGCTGCCAATATTGAAGCGGTGGCCGATTATGTGCGCGATGCGGTGCATGACGGTGCCCGGTTCGTTTTCACCCCTGAAAACACCTTGCTGATGGAAGCAGGTGGCAAACAGCTGTTTGCGGCCGTCCATGCCGAGGATGCAACGCCCGCGGTAGCGCAGCTTGCCGCCTTGGCAGGTGATCTTGGCATCTGGCTGAGCGTTGGCTCGATGGCAATCAAAGTGGCGGCGGACAAGGTTGCCAACCGCTCGTTTTTGATGGGGCCGGACGGGCGCATTCATGCGCGCTACGACAAGATCCATATGTTCGATGTGTCGCTGCCCAATGGCGAAACCTACCACGAATCAAAGAACTACCGGCCGGGAGACGAGGCGGTTTTGGTGGAGACCGGGTTTGGGCCGATGGGCCTGAGCATCTGCTACGACCTTCGCTTCGCGGCGCTTTATCGCGCGCTGGCCAAGGCCGGTGCCCTGTATCTCACCGTCCCGTCGGCGTTTACGCAGGTGACCGGCGAGGCGCACTGGCATGCATTGCTACGGGCGCGGGCGATTGAAACGGGTGCGTTTGTTTTTGCTGCGGCGCAATCAGGCGAACACGAGAACGGGCGCAAGACCTATGGGCACAGCCTGATCGTTGACCCCTGGGGCAAGGTGCTGGCGGATGGCGGCATTGATACGGGCTTTGTGACGGCGGATATCGACCCTGCGAAAGTTGCAGAAGCGCGCGGGCGCGTGCCGTCGCTTGAGCACGACCGGGAGTTCAGCCTGCGTCGGGTTGATACGGATGGCGAGGCCTGAGCCATGATCCGCTACAGTCTTGTCTGTGCAAAGGGGCACGAGTTTGAAGCATGGTTTGCGTCCAGCGATGCCTATGACACCCAGCTCGCCCAAGGGCATCTGTCCTGTGCCGTCTGCGGATCATCCAAGGTTGAAAAAATGCTGATGGCGCCTGCAATCAGCCGCAAGAGCAAAAGCACGGACGACATGCCGGTGAGCGACAAGGGCGAGGCACTGAAAGCCGCGCGTGAGCTTGCTGCCTTCATGGAGAAAATCCGCAGCCATGTTGAGGCGAATGCGGAATATGTGGGGGACCGCTTTGCGGAGGAAGCCCGCGCCATTCACAACAAGGAAAGCGAGATCCGGGAGATCTACGGTGAGGCGACGCTGGAGGAAGCGCGTGATCTCATAGAGGAAGGCGTCGCCGTCGCGCCAATTCCCGTATCCCGGAAGAAGCGGCACTGACGCGCGCTCGTCAGGTGGTGGGTTTGGTTGCCGTCATCATGTAGTTGACCCCGGCATCGCCGGACAAAGACCATTTATCCGTCAGCGGATTAAAGCTGACCCCGGTGACCGGGCCGGGCAGAAGGCCGGCCCCCTGCATCATGGTGCGCATTTCATCGGGCGTTACGAATTTGGACCACTCATGGGTGCCGCGCGGCAGCCAGCCGAGCACATATTCGGCCCCGACAACGGCCAGCGCGAAGGCGCGCGCCGTGCGGTTGAGGGTGGCAGCGATCATCAGCCCGCCGGGTTTGAGGCAGCTGCCGCAGGCAGTCATGAATTGCGTCGTGTTGGCGACGTGCTCGATCACTTCCATATTCAGTATGACATCGAACTGTTCGCCGCTTTCAGCCAGTGCCTCGGCAGTGGTGGCCCGGTAATCGATGTCGAGGCCCTGCTCTGCGGCGTGGACGGAGGCGGTTTTGATGTTCTTTTCGCCTGCGTCAGCGCCGGTTACCTGCGCTCCCAGCCGGGTCATAGGCTCGCTCAAAAGGCCGCCGCCGCAGCCGATATCCAGCAGCCGTAGCCCCGCAAGCGGCCGATCCGTGCCGTTGGGGCGGGCAAAATGGGTTGTCAGCTGATCGCGGATAAAACCCAGCCGCACCGGGTTGAACTTGTGCAACGGGCGGAATTTGCCGTTTGGGTCCCACCATTCAGCCGCCATTGCCGAAAATTTGGCTATTTCCTGCGCATCTACAGTGCCGTTATTGGGGGTCTCTTCGGCATGTGGGGCGGACGCAGGCATCGGATTTATCCTTTCGGCGGGCGATAGCGGGAGTGTGCAACGCACCTTGCATGCCGCGTTAACCTTGGGCGCGCTGGTTGCAGGCAGCGGGCGCTGCGGTTATGTGTACGCCGCGATCCGCGGTTGGTCGCTTATCTATCACGTTTGAACAAGGATATGGCGCGCCATTCGTTTCGGTCCAGTGACCGGCGGCAGGCCGTGCTTCTAAGTCACATGTCACGACTGGTGCTCAAATTCGGCGGAACCTCGGTAGCGGATATCGAGCGTATCCGCGTTGTCGCTCGCCATGTGAAGCGCGAGGTGGATGCGGGCCATGAGGTCGCAGTGGTCGTCTCGGCAATGGCAGGCACGACCAACCAGCTCGTGGACTGGTGCAAGGATGCGTCTGCGCTGCATGACGCGCGCGAATATGACGTGGTGGTATCGGCGGGCGAACAGATTACGTCCGGCCTTCTGGCCATCGTGCTGAGCGAAATGGGCGTGCCTGCGCGCTCCTGGCTTGGCTGGCAGATCCCCATGCACACCAGCAATGTGCACGGCGCTGCGCGCATTGAAGATATTGATACCGCAGGGCTCGAAGCAGCCTTCGCCGAAGGGCGGGTGGCGGTTGTGGCGGGTTTTCAGGGGATTGCCCCGGACAACCGCATTGCGACGCTTGGACGGGGCGGGTCAGACACCAGTGCCGTCGCGCTGGCGGCGGCGCTGAATGCGGAGCGCTGCGACATTTATACGGATGTGGACGGGGTTTATACGACCGACCCACGGATGACGCCGCGGGCGCGCAAGCTCGACAAAATTACCTATGAAGAGATGCTGGAAATGGCCAGCCAGGGTGCCAAAGTATTGCAGACCCGCTCGGTGGGGCTTGCCATGGCGCAGCAGGTTCGCACGCTAGTGCGTTCGTCTTTTGACGAGCCGGACGCACCCGCACTTATTTCAGCAAGCCGAACCAATACCGGGTTACCGGGTACGCTCGTCTGCGACGAGGAGGAAATTGTGGAACAAGAACTTGTGACAGGCATCGCGTATTCGCGCGACGAAGCCAAAATCACGTTGGTGGATATTGCGGATAAGCCCGGTGTTGCCGCGGCGATTTTCGGGCCGCTGGCGGATGCAGGTCTTAATGTTGATATGATCGTGCAGAACGTGTCGGAAGACGGCTCGATGACCGATCTCACCTTCACGGTCAGCCATGCAGAGCTGGACAAGGCCCGTGCGGTGATTGAAAAGGCCAGCGATGAAATCGGATATCAGCAGCTGATTGCTGATGGTGACGTTGCCAAGATTTCTGTGATCGGTGTCGGTATGCGCAGCCATACCGGCGTGGCGCAGAAGATGTTCCGTGCACTGGCCGATCGCGGCATCAACATTCACGTCATCTCGACATCCGAGATCAAGGTGAGTGTTCTTGTTGATGCGGAATATACCGAACTGGCCGTGCGCGCTCTGCACACGGCTTATGGGCTGGACGGCGAAGCCGCGTAACGCCTACTGCCCCCGTTTTAGACACAATACAATTTGGTTGCCGGGGCGGCACCTGAGCAAGAGTTGGGCATTCGTATTTGCCCGTTGCTCCCTTATGATTTGAACAGGCTGAATGAGAAGGTTGAACGCCGGTGGTTGAAACCTCGCATGGTCCGCGCACACTGTTGAGACGCCTCCGCGAGGTGATGGCGCAAACAGGGTCGGCCGACGACCGGTTGCAGACGGTCGTGCGCCTTATTGCGTCCAATATGGTGTCGGAAGTCTGCTCGATCTATCTGCTGCAGCCTGACAACCGGCTGGAACTGTTTGCGACCGAGGGGTTGCGGCAGGAAGCTGTGCACAACACCTTCCTCAGCCTTGGGGAAGGTCTGGTGGGCACCGTCGCCAAGACCGCGCGGCCTCTGGCGCTGTCTCACGCGCAGCGCCATCCGGCCTTTGCCTACCGCCCTGACACGGGCGAAGATACGTATCTCTCCTATCTTGGTGTGCCGCTGTTGCGCGGCGGGCGTGTGCTTGGCGTGCTGGCGGTTCAGAACGTCACCACCCGTTCCTACCGGCTGGAAGAGATGGAGGCGCTTGAGACGGTTGCCATGGTGCTGGCCGAGATGGTGGCGTCGGGCGAGCTGGTCAATCTTCAGGCGCTGCATCAAGCGGAGATGATCGACGACCGGACGATGCGCCACCGTGGTGTGCCGATCTCGGAAGGGATCGCGCTTGGCCACGCGGTGCTGCATCAGCCGCGCTTTCACGTCACCCGAATCATTGCCGAAGATACCGGCGAGGAACTCGACCGGATCGAAGATGCGGTTGGCCGCTTGCGGGCGTCGGTCGATGAAATGCTGTCGGGCTCGAACTTTTCAAATGCGGGCGAGCATCGCGAAATTCTTGAGACCTATCGCATGTTCGCCAATGACCGCGGCTGGCTGGCCCGGCTGCGCGAGGCGATTGAGAGCGGACTGACGGCGGAAGCCGCCGTTGAGCGGGTGCAGAATGAAACCCGCGCGCGGCTGATGCGGCAGACCGACCCTTATCTGCGCGAACGGCTGCATGATCTTGATGATCTGGCCAATCGGTTGCTGAGCCATCTGGCGGGCGTGCCGCTGACAGCGGCGGGTGATGACCTGCCGGCCGATGCCATTGTGATTGCCCGCAATATGGGCCCTGCAGAATTGCTTGATTACGACAGCGGCAAGCTGCGGGGGTTGGTGCTGGAGGATGGCTCGGCCACGGCGCATGTCTCAATCGTCGCGCGAGCGCTTGGTATTCCGATGATCGGCCGGGTCGCCGGCATCACGGATTTGCTGGTGGCCGGTGATCCGGTAATCGCTGACGGGGATACGGGCGACGTTTATGCGCTGCCCTCACAGGACATTGTTGAAGCCTATTCGGAGAAAGCGCGGTTCAGGGCGCGGCGTCAGGCGCAGTTCCGCAAACTGCATGACACACCGGCGGTCACGCGCGACGGGCATGCTGTTTCGCTGACGATCAATGCCGGGCTGATGGTTGATCTGCCGCATCTGCATGAGGCAGGGGCTGACGGTATTGGATTGTTCCGTACCGAGTTGCAGTTCCTGATTGCATCGGCCATGCCCAAACTCTCCGAGCAGCGGGAGTTTTATACAAAGGTTCTGGACGGGGCCGGGGACAAGCCGGTGACGTTCCGCACGCTGGACGTGGGGGGCGACAAGGTGCTGCCCTATCTGGCGCATGCCAAGGAAGAAAACCCGGCGCTGGGCTGGCGCGCCATCCGTATCGCGCTCGATAGGCCGGGTTTGTTGCGGTACCAGTTGCGGGCGCTGTTGCAGGCGGCTGTAGGCCGTGACCTGCGGGTGATGTTTCCGATGGTGGCTGAGGTCGCTGAGTTCCAGCAGGCCCGCGGGTTGCTGGACAAGGAAATCGCCCGCGCCAAGAAGACCGGACAGGAACTGCCCGCCAGTATCAAGGTCGGGTCAATGCTGGAAGTGCCGTCGCTGGCCTGGCAGCTGGATGCGCTGTTGCCTTTGGTGGATTTCGTGTCGATCGGCTCGAATGACCTGATGCAGTTCTTTTTTGCCAGCGATCGGGGCAATACCCGCGTCGGCGACCGATATGACCTGCTGAGCCCGGCGGTGCTGGCGTTTCTGAAGCATGTTGTGACCCAGTGCGGGGCCTATGACGTACCGGTCTCGCTGTGCGGGGAGATGGCGGGGCGACCGCTGGAGGCGATGGCGCTGGTGGCGCTTGGGTTCCGTACCCTGTCCATTCCGCCCGCCGCAATCGGACCGGTCAAGACGATGATTCTGGAGCTTGAGGCCGACAAGCTGGCCGAATTTGTGGGTGAACGGCTGACCTTGCCGGACCGCAGCCTTCGTCCACAGCTTTTGGAATTCGCCCGAAACAACAGGATTCCTCTGTAACCCATTGCAGTTACGGGCCGTTTTTTGTTTAGTAACCATCTTTTGACAGTCTGTTCGCAAGATATCCACAGGTGCCGCTCTCGGGTGGTGGCTTGGCAGCTGATCCGAACGGGATTGATGCCGTAATTTTGACGCCAAAACAGGATATGCAGGCCGCTTATGGGCAAGGTGACCAAACTCAATCTCGATAGTTCTCATGTCAGCGCCAATGCGCGGCTGCATTTGCGGGACATTCACGACGAGAATCCTGAGCCGCGTGGGACGACGGGCGCTCAGATGCATGCGGCACGGTTGGCGATGGGGGAGGATATTCCCGCAGTTGCCAGCAGGTTGCGCATCCGCCGTGACCAGATTGAAGCTATTGAAGGCGGCGATTTTCAGAAACTGCCGGGCCGGGCCTATTCGATCGGCTTTGTGCGGTCGTATGCGGAGTATCTCGGTCTGAACGAAACTGAGGTGGTGACCGCTTTCAAGGCTGAGTTCGATGCGGCCATGCTGCCGGGCTCGGAATTGCATTTTCCCGATGTGGAAGAAGATACGCGACTGCCACGTGGTGCGGTGATTGTCATTGCCGTTGTGGCGCTGGCGGCGCTTTACGGCGTGTGGACGCTGACGGTTTCCGCTGACCGCATGGTTGAAGAACGTGCGTCGGCACCATCCGTCGCGCCGGCAACCCGCGTGGTTGCGCCGCCAAAGGCACCTGAAACACTTGCCGCGACGCCGGCAGAAAACATCGACCGGACCGCCTCTGAGGCGTCCGCCGTGGTGCTGCCTGCGGCTGGGGAACCTGCCGCTTCATCCTTGAACTCCGATGGGGATGTTGCTGCAGCGCCGTCCGAAAACGCCACCGATGCTGGCGGTGTTACTGCTGAAAACGCTGTGACGCCTGAAACGGCGCCGCAGGCGGTGGCAACGGATAATGAGACGCAGACTGCTGCGATCAAGCCTGCTGAGGAGTCCGGTGGCGATCAGCTGTCGCCGCTGGAGACTGGCGCTGAACGGGCCTGGGAAGGTTTCGTCTACGGCCAGCAGAATCACGATTCCCGGGTATTTATCCGCGCCAATGCTCAAACATGGGTGCGGGTTGAAGATGCGGATGGCAATGTATTGCTGTCACGGACGCTGCGCGCCGGGGAAAGCTACCGGGCGCCGAACCGTCCGGGCATGGTGCTGGCCACGCGCAATGCGGGGGCTTTGCAGCTCTTTTTGGACGGCAAGCCTGCGGGCACGGCCGGTGCGCCGGGGCAGCCTCTGGTCGACAAGCCACTTGATCCGGCGGCGCTTTCCGGGCAGTAGCCACCATCGGCGACGTTTTGCGTAGCTGAATTGTGTGTCCCTCCCGTTTGAATAGCGTTGGCGCCCATGCTCTCCGAGCAAAAAATTGAACAGATCCTCTCCAGGCAGGCCGGGCTTGAGAAGAAGATGTCCGCCAATCCGGACCCTGATGCCTATGTGGCGCTTTCCAAGGAATTTGCAGAACTGCAGCCGGTGGTTGTCGCTGTGCGCAAATTGCAGGACGCCCGCGCGGAACTGGCTGATCTGACGCAGATGCTGGCGGACAAGGATATTGATGCGGATATGCGCGAGATGGCGCAGGAAGAAAAAGCAGCGCTTGAAGAACGCATGCCGGATATCGATCACGAAATTTCGGTGCTGCTGCTGCCCAAGGACATTGCCGACGAGCGCGACGCCATTTTGGAAGTGCGCGCGGGGACCGGTGGCGACGAGGCGGCTTTATTCGCCGGCAGCCTGTTCCGCATGTATCAGCGCTACGCAGAACTGCGCGGCTGGAAGATGGAAATCATTTCAGTCTCGGAAGGCGATGTGGGCGGCTACAAGGAAATCATCGCCAGCGTGAAGGGTCAGGGCGTGTTTGCCCGGATGAAATATGAATCCGGCGTGCATCGCGTCCAGCGGGTGCCGGAAACCGAAGGCTCAGGCCGCATCCACACGTCAGCGGCAACGGTTGCGGTGCTGCCGGAAGCTGAAGAAGTCGATGTGCATATCGAGGAGAAAGACCTGCGGGTTGATGTGTTCCGTGCGTCCGGTCCCGGTGGCCAGTCGGTGAACACGACCGATAGCGCGGTGCGCATCACGCATATTCCGACCGGCATCGTGGTGTCGCAGCAGGATGAAAAGTCACAGCACAAGAACCGCGCCAAGGGCATGAAGATTCTCCGTGCCCGGATTTTTGATGCGGAACGCGCCAAGGTTGACGCGGAACGGGCGCAGGCCCGCAAAGGCCAGGTGGGTACGGGTGACCGGTCCGAGCGTATCCGGACTTACAATTTCCCGCAGGGTCGCGTGACCGATCATCGGATCAATCTGACGCTGTACAAGCTGGATCAGGTGATTGCCGGGGATGCGCTGGACGAAGTTGTGGATGCGCTGATTTCCGAAGATCAGGCAGCGCAGCTTGCAGCCCTCAACGACTCGGCGGACGATTGAGCGTCTCGCCCAGGGGTGACACGTATTCAGCGGCGATGCTGCGCGGTCGGCAAGTGCTCCAGGCCGCAGGCGTTGCGACAGCGGCGCTGGATGCCCGGCTACTGATGCAGGCGGCAAGTACTCTTTCCCATGAACAATTGGTGATGGGTGGCGATGATCTGCTCCCCGCGGATCAGGCCGCGCGGTTTGACGGATTTGTCGCGGCGCGGGCGGGCGGCAAGCCGGTGTCGCGGATTTTGGGCACACGGGAGTTCTGGGGGCTTGAGCTCGCTGTAACGTCGGCAACGCTGGATCCCAGAGCAGACACCGAGACCCTGGTGAGCGCCGTGCTGGCGCGGCTTGGGTCCATGCGGCAGCCATATATTCGCGACATGGGGACCGGCAGCGGCGCGATCCTGCTGGCGCTTCTGCATGCCCTGCCGCAGGCGCGGGGGCTTGGCAGTGATCTTTCATTTGGCGCGCTGAAGACGGCGCGGGCCAATGCCCGGGCGGTGGGGGTGTCGGACCGTGCCTCGTTTGTGATGTCTGATTGGGGGCAGGTGCCGACACGGCTTGCGGATATTCTGGTGTCCAACCCGCCCTATATCGCGCGTGGCGAGTTGCCGGGGCTGATGCGCGAGGTGCGCGGGCATGACCCGGTTCAGGCGCTGGATGGCGGGGCGGATGGGCTTTTGCCTTACCGGCAGATCGCCGCGCAATTGCGGTGGCTGGTGAAGCCGGGCGGATTGCTGGCCTTTGAGATGGGGCCAACGCAGGGAAAACAGGTGCAGGCGGTCCTGGCGGCGGTGGGGGCACAGGTGCGCGGAGCCGGGCTGGGGGTAGTTGCGGACCTGGCCGGGCGGCCCCGGGTGGTTGTTGCGCGCGCGCCACGGCGTTGACGGCTCATTTACGCTGGCAATGGGTCGGGTCAAAAAAGGCTTGGATCGAGGGAAGCGAGCGGCTAGGGTCCAATTCAAGGGGAATTTGCGCATATTTGCGCACCGGCCTTTTCAGGCGCTCTCCTGTCCATCATAGACCATCACAGACGGACCCTGCGGATATCGCGGGGCAACCGAGTCAAAAGATGGTTTGCTCCTAATCGGGCACGATGGCAGTGGCCGAAGGGGTCCAAGACAGGAAGCAGCGGCTGGGCATGCTGGGAGCATGAGCTGTGAGCGGCGCGGCAATGATTGCCAGACGCGCTCAACACGACATTTGCGCAATAGAGCGTTGCTCGCTGGCGTATGGCGCTGAGGCCCGGTCCTCAGCTGCGAATTCAAGACATCTTGCGCCTCCCGCGTCCCAATGGATCGCAGCACGGGGGCGGGGCAGAACCAGACAAGTCGCCGCAAAATTTATGGCGCAGCAAGACAATCCGACTGACCACGTAACGGGATATATCAGTGGCGAACAAACCCAACAGATCACGAGGCCGCGGGCGCAAGCCGGGCAATAACACCAACCGCTCTTATGAGAGCAACGGCCCGGATGTGAAGATCCGCGGCAACGCCGCTCATATCAGCGAAAAGTACCAGCAGCTTGCGCGCGACGCGTCGGTCAGCGGCGACAGGGTTGGTGCTGAGAATTATTTGCAGCACGCGGAGCATTACTATCGCCTGGTGCTGGCAAGTCAGCAGCAAAATCAGGAGCGTGAGCAGCAGCAACAGCGCAGCAATTCTGAGTCCGGCGATGCGGACAACCAGTTCGACAGCCAGAACAATGCGGGTGACGATAACAACGGTGGCAATAATGACGCTGGCGAACGTGGCGAACGCGCTGTTCGCAGTGAGCGCAACGACAATGGCGGTGATGCAGATGGCAATCGTGAGGGCACCTCACGCCGCCGCACCCGCCGCCGCCGTGACACGGTGAAGGAAAACACCGGCGGCCAGCCTTCTGAAAACCAGTCTGATGATAGTGACGGCAATCGCGATGCGGCTCCCGTGGAAGTGGCTGAGAAAAAGGCCAAACCGGCAGTCTCCGAAGGCCCTGCGGACACCGGGGACACTGCGGGTAATGACGATACGCTGGTTGAAACCGCCTAGCGGTATCCGCCGGGGCTGTGCCCGCGTGCTCCCGATTTAGGCCGGGGGCGTGAGTGTATTACCGGTGGCGAGTGTGCCACCGGTGATGACATCGCAGTAAATACCCATATCCATATGGCCATAGCCGGCGCGCAGCGCCTGCGGCAGGTTCATATCGCGCTCGGCGGTCTGCGGGTTCACATTGGTGGCGGCGCACCGCTCGATGCGCATGACGCCTTTGAGCGTCAGGGCACCGATCGTGAAGGTTGCACCTTCCCAGTTCAGTTCTGTCCATGCGGGCAGTCCATCCACATATACATTGGCGCGGAAGCGCAACGGGTCCACCGGTTCGCCGGTGATGCGCTCAAGGTCGCGCACGCTTTCCAGATTGATGAGGGATATGACCTTCATCGGCACATCTGAGAATGAGAATGCGGGGGCCGTCACGATGTGGGGTGGGCCGCGCAGATCATCCGGCATGTAGCTGGTGAGAAAATGCTCAATCAGCTGACGGCCGATGCGCGAGGTGATGTCACCCTTTGCCACCTGCTTGCCCTTGCGGCTGATTATGAGCGTGCCGGTCGTATCGTCGAACGTTGTCTCGAGGGCGGCGAGCCGCTCATTCTTCATCAGCATCAGGAATTTGGTCTTGGGGAAATAGTGCGGGTCCGCAGGGTCAAAATCAGTGGTGCCGTTTTCAATGGCGAAGGCCCGGTCCGAGGGCATGGTGCCGCCCGGCTCCAGCACCGCATTTTCAAGCTTTTCCGCCGACAGGCCCTTAACAGGATAGCGGTAGAGGGCGGATACGCTGGCGGCTGAGGGCATGGAGCAGGTGCTTTCATTTGACGCAGTGACCGCGATGGCAGCGCCGTTCAGGTTGGATGTCAAATAAAGTGCGGAAAATCGACACCGTGGCCTTGTGTGGCTCATAAGACACACCACATATTATTGGCAGGATCGTGCCAGTTTCGGGCGGTTCAGCGCAAGTAATTGGTTTCATATAGAGTTTTGGCGGCGTTGCCCGATAGGGGACGCAATTTTGACGCTGAGACTGACAGTGCCGTAACGGGCTGAGTGAGAGGGACCCACCAAATGAATCTCGAGAGTTATACAGATCGCGTCAAAGGCTTCCTGCAATCCGCGCAGGGGCTGGCCGTCCGTTCGGGCCATCAGCAGTTCCGTCCGGAGCATGTGCTGAAAGTGCTGCTCGATGACAGCGAAGGGCTTGCTGCCAATCTGATCCGCAAGGGTGGAGGCCGCCCCGAGGTGGCGCTTCAGGCTGTGGAACTGGCGTTGGACAAACTTCCCAAGGTGGAAGGTACCGGTGCCGGGCAGCTTTACATGGCGCCTGAGACAGCGCGGATATTCGATACCGCCGAAGAAATTTCCAAAAAGGAAGGCGACAGCTTCGTCACCGCCGAACGGGTGCTGCTGGCGCTTGTGATGGCGACGGAGACCGAAGCCGGACGCATCCTCAAGGAGGCGGGCGTTACGCCCACCGGCCTCAACACTGCCATTCAGGATCTGCGCAAGGGCCGCACAGCGGACACGGCAGGTGCTGAAGACCAGTATGATGCGCTGAAGAAATACGCGCGTGACCTGACTCAGGCGGCGCGCGACGGCAAGCTGGACCCGGTGATCGGCCGTGACGAAGAAATTCGCCGCACGATTCAGGTTCTGTCGCGCCGGACAAAGAACAATCCGGTGCTGATTGGTGAACCCGGCGTCGGCAAGACGGCGATTGCCGAAGGGCTGGCGTTGCGAATCGTCAATGGCGATGTACCTGAGAGCCTCAAGGAAAAGAGCCTTTTGTCGCTCGACATGGGCTCGCTGATTGCCGGTGCCAAATATCGCGGTGAATTTGAAGAGCGGCTCAAGGCCGTGCTCAACGAAGTGACGGGTGCCGATGGCCAGATCATCCTGTTCATCGACGAAATGCACACGCTGGTGGGCGCGGGTAAGGCGGATGGCGCAATGGATGCGTCGAATCTGCTGAAGCCGGCCCTTGCACGCGGCGAGCTGCACTGCATCGGTGCCACCACGCTTGATGAATATCGCAAGCATGTGGAGAAAGACGCAGCCCTTGCCCGCCGGTTCCAGCCGGTGATGGTTGATGAGCCGACCATTGAGGACACGATCTCGATCCTCCGTGGGCTGAAGGAAAAGTATGAGCTGCACCACGGGGTGCGAATCACGGATTCCGCCATCGTTGCGGCAGCTCAACTGTCAGACCGTTACATCACCGACCGGTTTTTGCCGGACAAGGCGATCGACCTTGTGGATGAGGCCGCCAGCCGCTTGCGGATGCAGGTGGACAGCAAGCCCGAGGAGCTTGATGAGCTCGACCGGCGTGTCATCCAGCTCAAGATTGAGCGCGAGGCGCTGAAGAAGGAAACCGACTCAGCGTCCAAGGACCGGCTGGAGACGCTGGAAAAGGAACTGTCCGAGCTTGAAGAGCGTTCGAGCGAATTGACGGCGCGCTGGCAGGCTGAAAAGCAGAAGCTGGCGGGCTCGCAGAAGCTCAAGGAAGATCTGGATCACGCACGCAGTGACCTCGAAAAGGCGCAGCGGGCAGGTGACCTCGAAAAAGCCAGTGAGCTTGCCTATGGCATCATCCCCGAGCTTGAGAAGAAGTTGGCCCAGCCTGAGGGTGCTGACGAAGGCACGATGCTGGACGAGGAAGTCACCGACGAGCATGTGGCGGGCATCGTCTCGCGCTGGACGGGAATTCCCGTCGACAAGATGCTGGAAGGCGAGCGCGAGAAGCTGTTGCAGATGGAATCAGCGCTGGCCAATCGCGTGATCGGCCAGAAGGAAGCTGTCGCGGCCGTCAGCCGAGCGGTAAGGCGGGCGCGGGCCGGTTTGCAGGATCCCAACCGGCCGATCGGGTCGTTCATGTTCCTCGGCCCAACAGGTGTCGGCAAAACGGAGCTGACCAAGGCGCTGGCCGGGTTCCTGTTTGATGACGACACCGCCATCGTGCGCATGGATATGTCGGAATATATGGAGAAGCACTCGGTGGCACGGCTCATCGGTGCACCTCCGGGCTATGTGGGCTACGAGGAAGGCGGCGCGCTGACCGAAGCCGTCCGTAGGCGTCCTTATCAGGTGATCCTGTTCGACGAGATCGAAAAGGCGCACCCGGATGTGTTCAACGTGCTGTTGCAGGTGTTGGATGATGGCCGCCTTACGGATGGCCAGGGACGCACTGTGGATTTCCGCAATACGCTGATCATCATGACCTCGAACATGGGTGCGGAATATCTGGTGGCGCAGGCGGATGGTGAAGATTCATCCGCGGTGCGTGAACAGGTTATGGGCTCGGTGCGGTTGCACTTCAGGCCTGAATTCCTCAACCGGCTGGATGAGATCATTCTGTTCCACCGGCTTGGCCGCGACCAGATGGCGAGCATTGTGGAGATCCAGATGGCTGGCCTGCAGCGGTTGCTGGAAAGCCGCAAGATCACCTTGTCGCTCAGCGATGACGCGAAGCTGTGGCTGGGCGAGAAGGGCTATGACCCGGCCTATGGCGCACGTCCCCTGAAGCGTGTCATCCAGCGCGCCCTGCAGGATCCGCTTGCGGAGCTTGTGCTTGAGGGAGCCATCCATGACGGGGAAACCGTCAAGGTGGAAGCCGGCGACGGTGGCCTGGTCATTAACGGCCATGATGTGAGTGCCGACATGTCCGGCCTCGGCTCCGACCTGCCGACAGGTCTGCCGGGCAAGGATGTTGACGATACCGGCGAATCGCTGGTGCACTAAGGGGTCGATTGCGCGACCAAGAAAAAGGGCGGCTCCAAAGAGCCGCCCTTTTTGTATCTGCTGTGTTGCCTGACCTATTCGACGGAGGTCCCTTCGTCGGCCTTGGAGGCGCTTGCTGTGTCGATGC